>Ga0163215_100991_pt1 | contig 24982 bp, 21 predicted proteins | sample SynspAceP_FD_185934 | JGI IMG/M metagenome (GOLD analysis project Ga0163215, IMG submission 185934) | Saline lake microbial communities from Ace Lake in Antarctica - Synechococcus sp. Ace-P (Hybrid Assembly) | ecosystem: Environmental > Aquatic > Non-marine Saline and Alkaline > Saline | place...
TTTAATCGTCCGCTCTCCGGACGTCGTTTTAGTCTGTCTCATGCTTCACTCCATAAGGATGAAGATGAACAAAAACCCTCGCTTAGCCCAGACTCAAATCTGTCTCATAGGCGCTGACGTCAGACACGAGGGACCCTGTTTCGGCTAACTGCTCGACGGGCTGAAAGAGCACGCCCATGGCCTTCGCCCGCCTCTGGGCAGAATGATACCGACAAACCTTCGCCACCTCCGGCGTCGGATTGTTACCCCCTTCTGCAAGCGCTGCGTCCCAAGCCTGTTCATCGGAGTCAGCCATAGCGTCACGACGCTCTCGGGCCACCGTTAAAGAGTCCGTGTTTAGCGCAAATTTGCTATAGCGACGTGGATCAATTGAGGCATACCTCTTCGGAATTCTGCGAAAGTAATACCAACGTTGTCCGCGCTGAACGAGATAGCGATTTCGGGTGGTCGTCATGGTCCAATGTTACCCAGTCTGTTACCCAAAATGTTACCCAAAAATCGGGGGAACATAGGGTAGGCTAAAAGAGAACACAGGAAAACGTAAGTTTTCCAATGCTTTAGCCAATGTAACTTTGGTAAAAGTGGCGCACTGGGGAGGATCCAGCCTCGAGTTCGCAGGAGTTCGTCACCGTTCGTAGCTGTTCCATTTATTGATTATGTTTCAGTGACTTAACTTGATATCATGTGCGTCAATGATCGCCGGCATTCGCGTACAACAAGCTCTTCTGCGTGGTAAAATGTATGGGAAAACTTGCGATCCACAAGACCAATGAGGATCCAAACATGAGCGCCCAACACAAGCTAACCAACATTCAAGTTCGAAACCTGAAGCCGGACGAGCACAATCCCAAGAAGAGACTCATCAGTGACGGTGGCGGCCTTTATCTTTCAATGTCAAAAAGTGGAAGTAAGAGCTGGATTTTCCGGTACCGGACTTCGTCTGGTCAACGAGATTTAGGGCTGGGTGGTTATCCTGCTACCACACTCGCTTTGGCTCGGAAGAAAGCCCAAATCTGCCGAGAAGCTCGTGCCTCAGGAGAGGACCCAACGTTGGCTTTAAAACCCGCTCCAACGATGACATTCAAAGCCGTCATGGACAAGTTCATGATCGACAAACGTGCTGAACAACCAAGTGAGATTGTCCTTAAGGAGTGGGTTCGTCTTCATGAAGTCATCGCCCGCCCCATACATGACACAGAGATCGCCGAGGTTACTGTTGATGACATCATACGCATCCTAAGACCGACGTGGTTTTCAACGCCGGTTGCGACTAAAACTGCACAACAGCGGTTGGAGCGTATATTTCGGTGGGCCAAGGCCAACAGACTGCGCACCGGGCCAAATCCAGCTGCCTGGAAAGAAAATCTTGAAGACGCCCTGCCTGTACAAAATCACCAACCCAAACATCATCCTGCGCTGGACTTCCGACAGCTTCCGGCATTTATTGTATGGCTCCGGGAACAGAACACGGATCGGACACTTGCATTAGAACTTCTGATTCTGACAGGAAGCCGGACGAGTGAAGTCCGTAAAGCCGAAATCTCAGAATTTATGTTGGACGACGCTATATGGAAAATCCCAGGCGAGCGGATGAAAAACGGTAAGGAACACGTTGTTCCATTATCCGCCAGAGCGCTTGAAATTGTCACCCAGGCAACACGGAGGCGAACTTCAGGTTATCTTTTCGCTTCCAATCTGAAACATGGGATGCTCCCCATGAATGCAATAACAGACTGTCTCCCAAAATATGGTCTTAGTTCGTCAGAAGCGACTGTTCACGGTTTCAGGTCCACTTTCCGTGATTGGGCCGGTGATACGACCGATTATTCCCGAGAGGTTGCAGAGGCTGCCCTATCCCATCAGATCGGAAGTACAGTTGAAAGAAGCTACAGACGTAACACAGCTTTGGAAAAGCGACGAAATTTGATGAACGATTGGGCCGATTTTTGTGGATCGAGTCTGAGCGCTGACCAAAACGACGCGGCAGAGATGAAGATCGAACACAGCCATAAGGAAGATGCATGAGGGCGTCATCATACACTTTGGATAAGGACTTATCATGAACGATGACGACGTTGAGGAAGATTATTTCCCGGAAGAAGCTTTCGAGGAAGCGCAGATACGGAACGACGAACTTGATCCCAATTCTCTCCGTCACAAAGCTATACGCGCGCTTGGCACTGGAAACTATGAAGCCATACGAAGCCTTATACAAACACGCCCAAACCTCACCCACGGTGTGTTTCCCAAATTACTTTTTTTGGCGGCCACACATGACCCAGATGTTGATTGGCATGTAACCTTTCAGAGAAACCCTAAGCGGAAAGGCAACGGGAACCTTCGATCTGACGAGGTTAAAATGATCCGTCGGGATTTTCGTGTGTTTTGTTTTTTACTTCATGAGGAAGCTTACAAGCACGGGAATGCACAATGCGCAATTCCACACGCAGCAAGTCATTTTGGCATGAGCATATCTGTGGTTGCAAAAATATGGGATAGCTTACGCAAATCAGATAATCTCATATATTCGTCTTTGCTCGAGTCTCACAAGCATGGTGACAGCATGACGGTAGGGATAGCGGAAGCGCTTGCTTTCAACAGACTGTCTGATTGAGAATTCTCACTTTTGCATGATGCAAAATGGGAATATTACTTGCTGACACCCATGAAAACGCCCCTATTGGAAGTGCTGCCGAAATAATCGCGGGGGCAATCAGGCCTTCAGCGAAAGCAACCAAAGGCCCAATTATGAAACCTATAACAGTCACCGTGGCACAGGCCACACAGATAACTAATCTATCTAGGACGACCATATATGCCCTTATGAGAGAGGGGACCTTGTCTAAGAAAAAGATCGGTAGCCGCACGCTACTACAATATGACGAAGTGCAAAATCTCGTGTCTCCAAAAGTGATCGACAAAACACTTACGACGGAGGGTCATCACTATGGATAAACTAAAAGCATTTTCTGTCGCGGACGCTTCAAGCGGGCTCGGTATATCGACAGCCACTCTCTACAGGATGGTCGGGCGAGGAGACATTAAAGTCGTGAAGGTGGGTAGCCGGACACTTGTGCCAATGAAAGAGGTGGAACGGATTCTTGAAGGTCGTTCAGCTCCAGATTCGGAGACCTCACGCAATGACCGATAAAACACCAGACACAGCAAAGAGAGCTGCTGATGAAGATCAACCTCTTGAAGAGTTGATAGGCCAGATCGTCGACTCTTTCATTCAAGTGGAAGACGAGCCGTCCGATGAATTTAATGACAACATAGAATCTTTCTTGGAAGAAACAATCGAGGCGTTATCGGAGGCGAAGTCAACTACAAGGGTGATGACGCCTTTTAAGAAGCTTAAGGCGGCGCTCAGTGGAATCGGCAAGACCTTTCATCAAGTCATCATTGAAGCGGCGCAAAAGGTCATCCAGTCAGGATCCTCTCAGGAGAAATATAAGCCTGGTGAGGAGAGAAAGGCGGCCACCAAAAAGGCCAAAAAAGACAAATCCGACAAGAACGGGACAAAGCAGTCGCCGTTCTATCATCAGTCGCTGGAATCTATGTTCAATAACGGTTCTTTATTCGCGGTAACATTGGCCTCTAATTGTGAACATCAGAAATGGTTCTTCAATCCGGCTGATCGCAAGAAAGCCAAAATGGCGAAAGCTCTCAAACGATTGGATCGACGTGTACAAGAGGACCTAATTGGTAGGCACTTTCATAAACGTCACAATTACGACAGACGGTGGCAAGGAGTGTTTATCTTCGAGCGCCCGACTGGGAACATTCACCTTCATGGAGTGCTTTGGACAGACGGATGCGGGGAACACTTCGCGGAGGCGTACCTATCTCATTATTGGAAAGAAGTAATGCCGTCTGGAACGGTCAAGGTCGTTCCGATCACGGACATGGATGGGTGGATTTCCTATATCACTAAATACTACCGAGAGGATGGAATCAAAGCTTTGAAAGCTGATGACATCCTCTTCATGCCAGCTGTTCCTGAAAAGGATTGAGAGCCGGCCTAGACGTTAGCCAGGATGACGGAGACGACACCCGCCCGCTTCCAAGGACGTCTAGACATCGCAGTCAAAACAATGGTTCTGATCCCGCCGAATAACTGGCCAGTGCGAAGCTATGGCACTGTTCGGTGGGTTAAAATTGGTTTGAGCTTACCGCTTCCGATCCACCTGATGAGCACATCAGCAATCCTGATACTATGGATCAATACAGACCAAGGAACAGGGAGAAGATCAAACAAACAAAACTTAAAGAAACTACTATAATCAAGAAATCTACTCTCATAAAGTGACAAGAAGAAAACAGAGACAGAGAGAACAAAAGACAAAGTGCTTGATTAAGGAACAATCAAAACAATAATAATGAGATGCTTAAGTTGTTGTATAAGGCATTAGTCAATCACATATGATCCGACAGTAGAAAAATCATAGTTCAGAAGATGAGATAGAATAGATTGTTTCATTGCAAAGACATTCGGTAAATCTGATCAAAGACCAAAACAATGAAGTTGATATCATTCTTGAACAAGACAACAGTTAGGATGATAGAAGATATCAGAAATCATAGGATTTGAACAATAGGCTACCTTCTGATTACATCCATTCATCTATATCCCACCATGAAGGTCTTTGTGCTGTTATCCGATCATCTTCCTAAGACCACGTTTCCGGAGTGAGGGAGGGCACCTACTGGCTTTGAGGGGCCTTTCAGTAAGACAGCCCTGAGGATAACAACCAATCAGCTGGACTGAAGGTATACACTTCAATGCGCTAATCCGGATGTTTGTAGGAACAATTTGGCACTAAGATTCAATTTCCCATTTCTGTGTTCAGACACACAGGCAACAAACACTTCAGAATGTTAGGGTCAGGCTGTATCTGATTTAAGGTCTTAATCGGCCTTTTTAAAACGACTGGATGCAAACTCATCCCTAGACCAAGACTTTCCATAAAGACCAAATTCAGTTCTGCCGTAACATCAAATCATACTGGTCACTGATATGGGATTAGGCTTGTAAGAACGTTGGTACCGATCAGTTTGACGTCCTGAATGTCTCTTCAGTTCAATTTTGATCTTAGGTTGTCCGGAAATCGTCTAAATCAGCCCACACAGGGCAGCCTGCTTCTTTTAGGCATTCGCCTTCATCTCAATGAAAAAGGCGTTCTGACGGGCAAATAGAAGGCCTGGTAGGCTTGTAATGTCTATCATCGTCTCCCGAAAGACTATTAAAGGCATCGGAAACTGTAGTGATTGGCATTAAGACCGTATTATCTCGTAGTTGTCTTAAGAGGCCGAATGGCCCGTCGAGCTCGATGTGAGGCCTAAAAGGCTGCATGTTGTGGTTGGGAATGGTACTCATTCCATCAAAGTAGCAGCCTCACTACCGACCTTAACGACTGGCGCAACCAACCAATCTGCTACCCGCCCGATACGGATACATTATGGTTTGAGGATCGGTAGCAATGGCTCTAACCGGTATCATAGATCGATTGTTTTCGTAATCGAGATTGTGCCGACACTGATTTGTCCGCCGCTAGACGGTGTTGAACAGGTTCATAGTCGCATAGGCCGCTTGCTCTGAAGTGTTCGGCTTATGTATTTTCATACATGGACGGTTGCGTGCCTTTGCGGCTCAGTCACGTCACGTATCCTGATACATCAAAGTAGGCCGTCCATAAGCAGTCCAAGGCGCGCCTAGCCGCCAATGTTAAGCGATGAGGCATTGATCAAAAGCTATCTCAGGTATAGCTCGGCCTCAAAGTAGTAGCCGCCAAGCTTGCATTAGCCGAATTGAAGCAGGTCGCTTAAACCCAACGATCGAGTCGATAGCAGAAACTGCCGAAACGTTAGTGGTCCCAGCTGCATTCCTCTCAGCGTAGATGAACGAAGTGTTCGTAATGAGCCGCAACCCAAAAGCTCTCGAGAAATCTAGATTTCTGACAAGAGACATGGCGCGGAGAGCGGTTTAGACAAGACAGTGAGGTCTCGAGGAATCCGGCCGCCCGTATGGAGTCTTCGGGGCAAATTCCAGAAGAACTTTTTCCTAGGGACTTGTCGACAAAACTTGCTCTTATGGTAGCTTCCAAAAATGAACCCCGACGTGATCAAACGGCTCGAAGAAGCTTACGCCTATCATCAAAATGGCAATTCTGAAATCGCCCGAAATGCCTATCAGGAAATATTAGACTCGGATCCGGAAAATATTCACGCGTTAAACTTACTCGGAATGCTCAACCTTGAGACTGGCAGCCCCGAAGACGCTGCAAAACTGATTTCACGCGCGATAGAGATTGAACCCACTGATCCACAAGCTCAGAATAACTATGGCCTTGCGCTGAAAGACATTCAGAAGGTTGATGAAGCTTCGAAGGCGTTCAGAGAAGCTGTCAATCTTGACCCGCTAAATCCTACCTACTTGAACAATCTGGGCAGTGTTTTAAGCGACCAATTCAAGCCAGATGAAGCTGTTGAGTGCTACATCCAGGCTTTGAAAATTCACCCTGATTACCCCGAATGCCTGAGTAATCTTTCCCATGGGTTCAATCAGATAAATCGGTCCCAAGACGCTATTGATGCTGCGCGGCGCGCCATATCATTAGCCCAGGATAACGCCGAAGCCCATAACTATCTGGCCGATGCCCTTATGAAACACTGCGCTTATGAGGAAGCCATCAAACACTATTCTATCGCATCTGACCTAGTAGAGGACTATTGGGATGCCTTGATCAATAAATCAGTTGCCCAGAAAGATTCCGGACAAATTAAAGCCGCCCGCGCAACGCTTGAAGATGTGATAGATCGTGCACCATCTCATCCGAGAACATATTATGTCCACGGCCTCCTCATGGAACAGTTGGGAAAGCTCGACACGGCCGAAAGAGACTACTTAAAAGCGATCGACCTGAACCCGGAATATGGAGCCGTTTATTATCAACTATCTCAATTGAAGGACTATTCTATTTCGGCAAACGACGAAGCCAAAATCCAAGGTTGGTTAAATAGTAAGACAGTGAGCAGCGAACAGAAAAAGCATGCAGCCTTCACACTTTCCCGACTATTTGCGGCGAGGAAAAAGTATGCCAACTCATTGGAATGCCTTGAGACCGGACATAAAATCATCCTTGGACAAACTCGCTATGATGATGAGACAGTCCGGCATTGGTATAACGACATTGAACGGGTATTCTCGAAACTTAAATTTGTCCCGATTACGAAACCTTCTAAACGGCCAATCCCCCTCTTTATCGTTGGCATGCCCCGTTCCGGTACAAGCCTGACCGAACAAATCCTGACAAGTCATTCGGCTATTTCAGGCGGCGGCGAGTCCAGCTTTCTCGAAGACACAATCAATGAAGCCAAGCGCATAACCGGTCAGCCTTTTCCAAGATGTATGCTATTGTTAAGCGAAACCCAAAAACAGTCTTTGGGCGCCATGTATCTAGAGCGACTTATATCAAAACCGACAGATGATTATTATGTGATCGATAAAACACCCTATAACTTTCAATACCTAGGATTCATTCCAGAAATCCTTCCGCAAGCAAAGATCATGCGGTGCCAGAGAGACCCAATGGATAATTGCCTGTCTATCTTCAGGCTTCCCTTCGATCGTAGCCAATCTTATGCACATCGGCAGACAAGTTTAGGGCAATTTTACAAGCGATATGACGGGCTGATGACGTTTTGGCATAGCTGGATGAAAGGCCATATTCTGGATGTGCAATATGAGGATGTTGTGGCCGATATTGAAGCACAAGCCCGGCGCATGCTGGAACATTTAGACTTACCTTTTGAGGACGTCGTTCTGGACTTTCATCGGTCCAAAGCCATTGTAAGAACCCCAAGCGCCGGACAGGTTCGCCAACCGATTTACACAGATTCTATTGCTTACTGGCAACGGTATGGTGATGGATTGGCCAGCCTTAAGGTCGCACTTGAAGCTAATAGTTAGGGATAAGGAATGTCTTCAGGATCTTTGCCTGAAAACAGCTCAATATCCCGGCGAATTAGATACTCATAGCCCGGCACAGTCCCTTGAGGTGAAAACCACGCATGTTCACTAGCCGTAAGTAAATGAGTGTTGCCGGGATATTCAAATGCCATGCAATGACCTTGCGTTCGATTGATACGATCACACAAATCTTTGTTCCATCTCGGGAGCGAGTAAAAATCACGATCTGAGAAATGCAGAGCCAAGGTCTCTTTAAGAAACCCCACCTTATTATAACCCCCAATATGGCTCATACCTTGGACGATCCTCTCGTCATGGGTCAGTTGCAAGCCTGAAGATGTTTCCACAATCGAAAATTCAGCATCATCGGCATCATCCAAATGTGTGTTCACCGTGTCATACATTTGCGTGTACTTTATTTCGAGTGCCTCTTTGACGCTCGCCTTTGACCAACTCTCTTTTTGCCATGTCCATTCTGATTGATCGGTTGTCCCAATCCAGGCTGGGGGATAACCAAAAACAAAGTTGGAGTTGATTTCACCATTTTGGCCTGTGGCTGATCCCGTCCAAGTTCCATCCCCTGACATAAAGGCGTCTGGCGTCACCTGCATGGGATAAAATGTTTCAAGTTGGGTAAAACGATCTGGAATGTTTCCTGACCAAATGGAGGCGGCAGATATGTCAATTCCAGACTTTGCTTCTTCACCCGTTGCAGCAAGAACCGTCAGCGCCACGTCCCCACCTTGTGAATGCCCTGTAAGGTAAAGACGGTCTTTATCTATTGAAACTTGGCGGCCTTCCATGTCCGGCAGTTCAAGGCGTTCTATAGATGGCAGTCCGCCGATAAGATTGATCACATCAATCGCGTAGAAGCTCGGCATAAGATAGCTGCCATTGTCCCATTTTTGCATATCCCAAATACCGTCTGCGGAGACGCCCTTAACGTTACCATGGCCGCGATAGCCGGGTGATAGAACAACGAAACCGGCTCGGGTGTATGCATCAATCGCATCGCCGTAAATTGATGTCTCGCTACAACCAAAATGGTAGTCGGGCGCATCATCTATGCCAACCCACCCGTGGGCAAAGACGACCACTGGAAACCCATTCTCGGGTGAAGAACCATCCGGGATGTCCATACGCGTAAAAAGGTCCAGGCCATCGGAAGTATAGCCCGCCATATAGGAGCGGTAACTTGATCTGTCTTTAGTATCATCTGTGACCGGGCGTGCGCATTTATCGCCAAGTTCTTCTATCAACCTCAAGGTAGACCCGTATTCACGGGCCCGTAAGGCCTCAATGGACATATCAGATAAGGATACTCCAGCGTCGGACTTGGTGGTCATAAAACCAACTGGCGAACAGGCCATTAAAGATCCGAACAATGTGGGCAGCAAAAAACGCCGACCCCATAAGCAAATCCAGTTTAGTAACTGCTTATAGGCATCGGCGTTCATGCCGGTTATATAATCGGCCTTAGAAGTTACGGGACACCCTAACTCCATATGTTCTTGGCGAATTATAATCTACGATTGCGCGAGATCGACTAAAGACAGTCGCTTCGGTTAGCACCAGTTCTTCGGTAACATTATTGATAAATGGCCGAATTTTGTACAATCCGTTTTCAGATGTCCAAGTGGCTGCCAGATCAAGCGTTGCGTAACTGCTTTGATTTGACCAGAAATATGGTGCATTGGTCGCCTTATACTCGGATGAATAATAAAGCTGTAGCGCTGGTAAAAGTGTGCCCATCTCGCCTAGGTCAATGAGATAGCTCGCGCCCAGTGTGAATGTCAGATCAGGAGAGAATCGAGTGTCTTGACCATCCATCACAAAGAACGACTGACCACCCACAACCGTATCACCTCCTTCAGTAAACTGGTTACCCACATTGAATTCGTCAAATTTGGAGAAATCCATAGACACGCCCAGATCAATCTGAAGTTGGTCGTTAGCAGCGTAAGACACATCAAATTCAAGACCTTGAGAATTTATAGACCCTCCCGGTACAGATTGCGCCAATATGGTCCCACCTTGCTGAATAAAGACTGTTGTCGTTAGGCCGCGCATTTTTTGATTATAGTAGGCCCCGTTAAAACGCATCTGACCATCTAGGAGCGTGCTTTTAAATCCCAATTCGAACGATTTATTCGTATTCGGCTCTAGCAATACGCCAGTGTTACCCTGCTGAACGCCGCCCGTGATGTACCCCGTCGCATAGTAACCATACAGCATTACATCATCGAGGACATCATATTGAAGACCCAGTTTGTAATCGACGCTGGAATCATCACCTGTGGTGATCGTAGGGTTATCCGTGTTATAACTCGGTAATGGGTCTTGGCGTGAGGACTGATCAACTCCGGAAGAATAGGAATTCCGCTCGTCTTTTGAGTAGCGAAGCCCGGCTGTTGCACGTAATTTGTCCGTCAGCGAATATTCGGCTTGCCCGTAGGCTGCCAAAGCCTTCACACCGCCGCTAGTTTGGTAAAGCCAATGTGCCCAGCTTGGATCTTGCGGCGCAGCATCATTGACATACCCCCAAAGGAACGCCCCATTCGTATCACCCGGGTCAGAGTCGTCATAATAATACGCACCAACAGTGTATTGGAGCGCCTTGTCATGTGTCGTACTGAAGTTGACATCAATCTGCTCAGCCTTGGAATTTGTGACTTGACCCGCAACCAGCGCAGAGTTGGATGACAAGTCCGTATCGGTTAAGCGGACTTCTGTATAATCAAAATGATTAGCATTCACCTTCAATTGGTGATCGGCTACATCCCATGTCAGGTTGAAATTAAAGCTGTCCTCGCGAATATCGCGCTGTGGCGCATAATCGAATGCAACTTGGTAGGGATCTGCGATCGTCATCGCACTCACGTCCCCATTACTCACATTACCAGCTTGAGAACGCCCCCCTGGCCAGCCGTCGCGTGTACCTTGGCGAGGATCGAGAAAACCTTCAACGCCATTGGTTTGCTGCGTAAAAGGGTTCACTGGAATGCCAAGCACTTTATATGCGTAGTCCGCATTCCCATTCGCGGTATCTGACCAATATGTATATCCCAAATTCATGCTGAGATTCTCAGTAGGTTCGAACTGCAATTGAGCACGCGCATATGTTTCATCTGCATCCTTCAAGCCGCCGTCTGGATTAAATGTATTCTCGACATAAGGATCCCGTTTTGTATCGCTCCCTGTTACCCGAAGCGCAAATTGATCGCCTATTGGAACATTTACAAAACCCTCAAATCGACGTGATGCGTAATTGCCAGCCGTAACCGCGCCGCCCCAATCAAATTCCGATGTGTCTGGTTTTTTAGTAATAACGTCTATAAGCCCGCCAAAGGTATTTCGTCCAAAAAGTGTCCCTTGCGGACCCTTGAGAACCTCCACTCGCTCCAGATCAAGATAGCTGGCTAAAGCTTGCCCTGAACGCGGGCGATACATGCTATCCACATATACAGGCACGGCAGCATTTGTCGTTCCAGCTGAACCTGCGCCGCGAAGGATTGGTGTTGGATCATTACCGGAATTCTTAATAACCAGACCCGGAACAAGCTTATCAAGCGCCAGCACATCGACGACACCCTTCTCGACCAGTGTTTCCCCGGTTACCGCCGTAATTGATAAGGGAACGTCTTGAATAGATCGCTCCTGTTTCGTCGCCGTGACAATAATTTCGTCAATCTGGGCGCTAGCAGGTGTCACCATGAGAGCAAGTGCGATCGTACTGGCGCTACCGATCAACGCCTTAGAGTAATTTGATGAAGCCATAATGATCCCCTTGAGCTCTTCAGAATGCCAGATTCGACGGTATTTGATGTCTAGTTACGTCGTATGTGGAGGAGTTCAAGCATTTTTTGACTTCGAATGCAAGAAACTCTGTATGTGTTGCAAACATGCACCTTCTACCCCCTACACAGCCGAAAGAGATGTTTAGAAATCATATGGGTATGGCTACTTCCCGATGCCATCCGACTAGAAGCACCCGACGAGAGCAACCTGAAACCTACCTATTACTAGGAGTTTTTAATGGGTTTTAGCACCATCGGTTCATAATTTCACGTCATTATGGCCACTGAGACAGCTGGCTAATGCCCATACCCTAACTGAACGAAACCCGAATTCCTTCCGAGCTAATATGAATTTGATACAGGTTTAATGTTGAGAAGGTGAAGTCATGTTTGCATTCGAATGCAAACATGCTACTCAAGATTTTTGCTTACCGTTGCAGGGATCTCAAATGGCAACTTATTTAAAGCGCGGCATGGATGCGGACACGAAACTGAAATCCGATGCACAAGTTCGCTCAACTGTGGAAGCGATTCTCTCTGATGTTGAGACACGGGGTGATGATGCTCTTCGAGAACTCTCTGAAAAGTTTGATAATTGGTCCCCGACGAGTTTTCGACTCACCCGAGAAGAAATCGATGCGTGTCACGGCATGCTCTCAAAACAAGAGATCTCGGACATAAGTTTTGCCCAAACACAAGTTCGCAACTTCGCGCAAATTCAGCGCGATTCAATGAAAGACGTCGAAGTTGAAACTCATCCGGGGGTCATTCTCGGTCACAAAAATGTGCCCGTAAACGCGGCCGGATGCTACATTCCAGGTGGAAAATACCCGCTGATCGCCTCGGCTCACATGTCTGTTGTTACTGCCAAGGTTGCCGGGGTTCCAAGAGTCATTGCTTGCGCCCCACCATTCGAGGGCAAACCACATCCAGCTATCGTCGTCGCAATGGATATGGCCGGAGCCGATGAAATATACTGTATTGGCGGCGTCCAAGCCGTCGGCATGATGGCCATCGGAACAGACAGTTGCGCCCCAGTTGATGTCTTAGTTGGACCTGGCAATGCCTATGTTGCCGAAGCTAAACGACAGCTTTTCGGACGCGTCGGAATCGATCTTTTCGCCGGACCGACCGAAACATTGATCATCGCGGATGATACGGTTGACGGCGAAATCTGTGCAGCTGACTTGCTCGGTCAGGCGGAACATGGACCGACATCCCCTGCCGTCCTGATTACGAATTCAGAAAAAATTGCCAGAGACACGATTGCCGAAGTCGAAAGACAAAGACGCATCCTTTCAACCGGCGATGTCGCTGGCAAGGCGTGGGATGACTACGGCCAAGTTATTCTATGTAAGGACTATGTGGAGATGGTCGAAATGGCTGACTATGTCGCGTCCGAACACGTCCAAGTTATGACGAAGGATCCGGATTACTTTCTCGAACACATGACCAATTACGGCGCCCTCTTTCTAGGTGTGGAAACAAATGTGGCGTATGGCGACAAGGTCATCGGAACCAACCACACGCTTCCGACCAATAAGGCGGCACGCTATACGGGTGGCCTATGGGTCGGCAAATTCTTAAAGACCTGCACATATCAAAAACTAACCGAAGAAGGCTCCGTCATGATGGCAGAATATTGTTCTCGCCTCTGCGCAATGGAAGGATTTGCTGGCCATAAAGAGCAAGCAGATATCCGTTTGCGCCGCTTCGCGGGCATGAACATACAAGGCCTGGACAGCCTGCCATCGCCACGTACAGAAGCCGCAGAGTGAACACGCAATCCGACCAAATTCAGGCCGCAAAGCAAGTTGTCAGATCAATGGCAGCAGACGTTGATGGTAACCCGTCAGCTTTAGCGGCCCATGTGGGTCCGGATTACTTCTGGCGGGGCGTTCGTCCCTTTTATGAGTTAACGGGCGCTCAGTCGGTTGTAGAGACCATTCTTGAACCTCTCCATAAGAGCTTCACCGGATTCCATCGTCGCGAGCATATTTTTCTGAGTGGATTCAATCAGCATGCAGAAGACGAAATATGGACATGTTCCAGCGGCAACTTTTTCGGACTGTTCGATCATGACTTTGTGGGGATCGCTGCTCATAAAAAAGCTGCGCTCCTCCCCTATGCCGAATTTCATAATGTTCAAAACGGACAGGTTGTGGAAAGCGCCCTGTTTCTCGACCTAATTCGCTTGCAACAGCAAGTCGGCCTCGATCCAATCCCGACACAAACTGCGTCGCGAATGACACCTCCAGCGCCTTTGACAGCTGACGGCATTCTCCTTGACGCGCATGATCCCTCAGAGGGCGAGCAAACGCGCCAACTACTCGATGACATGATTGCTGACCTGTCCGATCAAAATAGCCGAGGTGCAGTGTCTTGCCCGCCGAACATTCTGAGGCGGACGTGGAATGAGAACATGGCTTGGTATGGGCCAGGCGGTATTGGCACATCTCTGACAATCCCGAGATATCAAGAACAACACCAGACACCATTTAGAACGCGGCTATCAGATAAAGTTTTCAACGGACATGTTTGCCGGATTGCCGAAGGGAATTATTCGGGTTGGTTCGGCTGGCCCAATTTGAACAATCGCAATTCTGGAGGCTTCTTGGGTCTTCCGGATACAGGCGAACTTTCAGAGATGCGAGTAGTCGACATTTATCGTCGTGATGGCGACAAATTGGCTGAAAATTGGGTTTTCATCGACATACTCCACTATGCGGCGCAGCATGGCGTCGACCTATTGGCTAATCCTAACGCGCTCACGGGTTCGCAACGGCCTGTGAACCGCGTATAGGAACTCCATGAGCCAAACTCGCCGAGCTACCAGTTACGATGTCGCCCGCTTAGCCGGCGTCTCTCAATCTGCAGTCTCGCGCTGTTTTAAGCCCGGGTCATCAATATCGACCAAAATGCGGGAACGGGTCGTGGCAGCCGCAAACGAGCTAGGTTATCAACCCAATGCCATAGCGCGTAGCCTTATTACAAAACGCTCAGGCCTAGTGGCCGTACTCGTCTCATCAACGATGAATTTTTACTACCCTGAAGTTCTCTTTCAACTTACGCAACGCTTTGCCAAACATGGTATGAGGGTTCTGCTGTTCACGGTCGATAGTGAGGCCGATGCAGACGAAGTACTGGATCCTATTTGGCAGTACTCGGTAGACGGCGTTATCTCAGCCTCTCACCTTTCGGGACAACAATACGAACTTCTCCAAGACCGCGGCATACCTGTCGTACTTTTCAATCGATGGTTCGCAGACAGAAAAACTGACACCGTCTGGGCAGATAGTTCTACCGCTGTCGATGAATTGATCGACGAGCTGGTTGCCGGGGGACACACGCGCTTCGGTCTAATCCAAGGCCCTGAAGGCTCAATGGTTGGTCACAACCGAATTGACCAAATTCATAACGCATTGTCGCGACACGACATGCAACCGGTTTCGGAACAGCGTGGTGACTACCGATATGACTCTGGAGCCGAAACCGCCAAGTTACTGCTTAACGACAACCCGACAATTATTATCGCTGCAAATGATATGATGGCCATGGGCGCGATGGACGCGTTGCGTTATGAAAAGGGCCTGTCCGTGCCAGAGGATGTTTCGATTGCTGGTTTCGACGGAATAACCTCCGGGCAATTCGCCTCCTATCAGCTGACCACAATACGTCAGCCCATCGGTCGCATGGCCAACGCTGCCGTCAATCTGCTTTTGCAAACGTTAGAACGTGACGACCTATCGTGCGAACAGCATGTTCTCGACAGTGTTTTGATCCCAGGGAAATCCACCAGGCCGAGACAAGGAAAATCATGACAGATCGAATTCTAACCACGCATGTCGGAAGCCTGCCTCGGTCTCGGCCCGTGACAGATGTGGTATTTGCCCATGAGCGTGGAGAGCCGATGAATAAAGCAACCACGATCATTGCAGAGGCCGTAAAAACTGTTGTGGATCGGCAAATCAAAAATGGTGTGGACATTGTTTCTGACGGCGAAATGAGCAAGATCAGCTATGCAACTTACATCAAAGATAGGATTACTGGATTTGATGGAGATAGTCCCCGACGCACGCCTCAGGACTTAGAAGACTTCCCAAACTTTCTGAAACGGCAGGCGGGTGGAGGCGGTACGCCAACCTATCGTCGCCCATGTTGCAATGGCCCCATCCAAGTAAAATCCATGCAGCCATTACAAGATGATCTCGACAACTTTGCTGCCGCTCTCGATGGTAAGGAGGTCGCGGACGCCTTCATGAATGCGGCGTCGCCGGGCGTGATCGCCTTGTTTCAACAAAACCATCACTATGGTTCGCAGGAGGAGTATCTCCATGCGCTTGCCGAGGCTATGCGGCCTGAATATGAGGCCATAGTCGCGGCCGGATATATTCTCCAGTTGGATAGCCCGGATCTCGGCCTAGGCAAGCATATGATGTTCAAAGACGAGCCGGAAAACTACGAAATTTTGGCAATGCAGCACATTGAAGCTTTAAATTCGGCGCTTAGAAATATTCCGGAAAACCGTATACGGATGCATATTTGCTGGGGAAATTACGAGGGCCCTCACCATTACGACGCGCCAATGAGCGAAGTCATGCCCGTTGCTTTTAAGGCAAAGCCACAAGGATTATTGTTCGAAAATGCAAACCCCCGTCACAATCACGAGTGGGAGCAGGTCGCGGAAATGGACATCCCGGACGACAAGATTTTGATCCCAGGCGTTATAGATACCACGACAAACTTTATCGAGCACCCAGACCTTATTTCGCAACGGCTCCTAAGATTCACAAATATCGTTGGCCGTGATCGAGTGATCGCCGGAACCGATTGTGGCTTCTCGACCTTTGCAGGTTTCGGGGCAGTTGACGAAGATATCGTCTACGCAAAACTCGCGAGTCTGTCTGAGGGGGCTGATCGAGCCTCACGACGACTATGGTTATAACCCCCATCTAAATGGGAGCGATTAATGGACGATCCGTTTCTAGGCTCTCAGAACTCGAGGATTTGTCTCTCAAAGCCTTCTAATCTTCACCCACCCTCAAATGCGATAGAATGTCTTTGCTGTATGGTGAAACATTGAGTTCCTCTCTGAATCCGAAAAACCCTCAGTGATGTTCAGGAAGGCGCCAATCGTATCAGCATAGGCCGCCGTAAGCTTATCGACAGGGAAATTAGACCCAAACGCAATTCGCTTTGGAGTAAAAATATCAATGGCTCGAAGGACGTAGTCCCGAATACTTTGGATCGTCCATTCTGGATCAAACATCCCAAAACCAGACACTTTACAAATGGCCTGAGGGACCTCTGCAAAATGCCTCAATCCATCTTGCCAGGCCGCTACGCCATCGGAGCTAAAGTCTTGAAGACTACCCGTATGACACAAAGCGACAGGCAGATCTTCGACACCTTTAAACACATTTGCGGCTGCCAGAAGCAACGCGGGCGTAAGTTGAAGATCAAAAGATAAGTCGCGTTCGATCAAACTTTTCAGACCCGCCTTGAATTTCAAACTTTGCAAAAGTTCATTGGTCCCGTTCCGCGCGTCTTCCTTTGCATCACGTCCAACGATTTGACGGACCCCGCGCAGCCGAGAGTAAGCTTGGTGGCGATCCATTTCTACTTGAGCTTTTTCGCTGGTCAGATCGCAGAAAGCTACAATCGCGGATGGCAAGCCATACTGTTCCGCTTGCCCGGATAGCCACTCTGTTTCTCCAACTGAATAATCTTCTTCGACGCCAACCTGGATATGCACAGACCCAACGATGGGTACATTTCCAACATCACTTTTGAAGTCAGGCACAAGGTAGTTTTTTGCAATAGGCGCTGGATCCCCAAAGAAGCGTTGTCCCGGCTCAAGCAGCCACGTGTGCCGACATTCAGCCAAATCCCAGAGATGGTGATGGGCATCAATAAATCGATCAATCTTATTGACCAAGACGGATGCCTTCGATCATGCGCATCAAACCAATATCATCCCAAAGGGTCGCTTCCTCTCGGATCACTCCGTTCAAAATACGAAAATGGCTAATACCGAGAATATAAACGGTTTCGCCAGTTGCCTTGCCGTAACGTCCATCAATCGTATGTCGCGCCGTCATTGACCAGCGCAGGGCAACATCGACTGCATCCCCAATATACGGCACTTCACAGACATGATCGGCCCGGAGCCGAACATCTTCAAATCCACTAAGCCAAGTGTCGCGATAAGTGCCGATTTGGTCAGGTCCATATAGGCTGTCCCCATAAGGATAGTCCCCACGGGCACGAAAATCGTAAAGTGAATGGTCAGACCAACCGCTCTCTAACAACCGCTTTACGAGTAATTCCGCGTCTGTCTCGAAAGATGCCCGAGACCCATCCATGTTACGCCGGTTGGCGGCATGATGCTCATGGAGAGAAAAACCACTTTCTCTGTCCTCAATCGCAAGTTTTTCAGCGATAACCCCGGGGTCTTGACCCATCTGAATAACCATCGCTCCATAGTCACGGACGAGCCATTCTTCAAAAATGCAATTATTGCGAACCGCACAATCAGCGAACGTCGTCACGCGGACCTCGCGACCTGTTGCGGGACCGAATTCGGATGGCCCGCTATTCGTCATTTTCGAGGTTATCCGATGTGAAGAATAGAATAAATCGCCCTCTGCGTCAGGATCACGGGACCAAATCACATTGTCCGCATCCAACCGTCGATCAGGAAAGCTTTTAAGCGTGGCAGCTGTATTCGCGATGACCGTCTCTGCACCGACTATAAGGCCTGTCTGAGTGTGTATCTGGCAGTTCTCAGTATAGCAGTCTTCAATGTAGGCTAGATCGCGTTTATGCCAAATATCGTCGGTAATCCGGAAGATGTAATCAGGGAAATCAACGAACCGAGGTTCGAAACCAGGCAGTTCCATTCTCAAACCCGGTACGGGATCAAGCATCTCAGGTTCAGTCGCTACGGCAACGCGAGTGATAGGCAGCGCGTCCGGTAGTTGACAGTCTCCGTAATGTTTCATCGTGCAGTCCACCCACCGTCGACCAGCAAAGAATGACCCGTCACAGACTTTGCTGACGCAAGATATAGGACGGCCTCAGAGACATCTTCGATTTCGGCAACGCGACCTAGCGGAATCATTTCATTGACCCAGGATGCAAACTGAGGGTCAGCCAACATTGGCTCAGTCAAAGGGGTTCTCACAAACGTCGGTGCGACTGCATTCACCCGGATACCGCGCGGAGCAAGTTCAACAGCCAGCGCCTTCGTCATTCCTTCCAGTGCATGCTTAGTCGCGCAATAAACAACGCGTTTCGGGCTGCCGATATGGCCCATCTGAGAGGTGATTGTTATCACGGTTCCGCCTCCAGGCATTCGGTTCACGACGTCACGCGTAATACGCAATGTTGCCCGTAAATTTATATTCAAGACCAGATCAAGATCAGCATCTGATGTCTCTTTTAAGTCGGCGTGGCGCGCAGTCCCTAGGTTATTAATTAGAATGTCGAACGGTTCGCTGTTTGCTAGCTTATCGAGAAATTGGTCAGACGCCGCGTCTACAGCCCAGCCGTCAAAGCCATCACCCAGACGATTAGAGATCGCCTGAAGTTCTTCACGACCACGGGCCACACCCGTCACATTGGCACCAGCAACATGCAGTGCTTCGGCGATGCCAAGTCCGATGCCTTTCGACGCCCCGGTGACCAACGCCCGCTTTCCTCGCACAATCACGTCCCCATCACCCTCAAAAAGTCTGCATGCTTATTCGAACTCCACTGACGGACTGCGCCCTTTGGCACCGTGAACGTATCACCAGGACCTAGATCGATAGTCTCATCATCCACGGAAACTTGAAGACTCCCGTCATGCACAAACAACACATCAGGAACGGTTTGCGTCTCTGGCCGCATCTCCTCCCCGACGGAGACATATAAGCGCTCAACAGTAAAACCGTGATCATTTGAAATACCGCCATTCGGGCCGATCAAACTACGTTGCTGCGCCGCGGTTCCAGTCAGACATCGAGCAGCGAGATCCCCGTCATTGAGGGATTGGAGGGCTTCAATTTGCGCCCAGCTTGTTCGTGGCATGGGCGCAATATCTTTCGGCAAATTCTCTCCCGCCGCCACATCGACGAGGTTGCCATTCTCTAGCAGCACCAAACCATAGTCCTCAGCCATATCAAATACGCTTGGTGCCCAAAGAACTCGTCCCGGATCATCTCCACCCAAAACGGCCCAAAGAAAACCCTCGCAACTTCCGACATTCTCAAACCCACGGAACACATGGGTTGGGATGGAAATGAGATCTCCCGGACGCAAAATTATTTCGGCATCTTCTCCATGCTCACCTAACCGAAAAACCCACTCTCCCGAATGTATGAAAAAGACCTCTTCCGTCTCGTGGCTATGTTGTGAGTTCGTGCAGCCTGGGGGTTGACGCGCACCACCAATATTGAATCCATGCGGCTCGGCAATATGGATGTGTTGGTTCGGGTTTTCCGATACGCCGGGACCAATGATTGTGAAGTTTTCCTTCGCGTCTGATCCCGGCGTTCGCGTGTCAATAAACGCGTCTTTACATGGAACCAGTTGTTCATACCGGACAACGCGAGACAGTTGCGGAGTTATAGTCAAAGTTTTCCCCATATCAACGCCCCGGATACTTAGCGCCGACAAAGACGTCATATACGACGTAATGAGCGCTATTTGGGTTCTGACGAGGTCCGCGAACGACCGCAAGTTATTTTTGACTTCGAATGCAAAATACTTGATGAGGACCACCTACACCATCAAACCCGGCTTATCTGGTAACCACTTTGGCTTCTCAACACCTGCTAGGTAGCGATTGTGGAAGGTCAGAAACCAATCATCCAAGGGGAACAGTATAGTGGCCTCAACATCAAACGAACTGAAAAATACGATCCTGAATTTTCGGACCGCGATGGGATCTGGATCGATCAGTGATGTTCGATCAGCTGTGGCTTCCACTTTCCGGCGTGACGCCGTGTTAAAACTCTGCTCTCCCTTTGGAGTGCTTCGAGGGTCTGACCACTTTTTCGACATCAGCCTTCGCCCATTGTTTGCAAGCATGCCTGATCTCGAGCGGCGTGACATGATCCTCTTGGCAGGCCCAACGCTTCAAGGACAAAGCTGGGTTGGCTGTATGGGCAATTATATGGGCACTTTCACATCTCCCTTTCTCGACATTCCACCGACCGGCCACCTTGCTCACATGCGCTATCATGAATTCTTCCGGATCGAGGACGATCAGGTCGTTGAAATGCAAGCCATTTGGGACATCCCGGAGTTGATGATGCAAGCAAACGCGTGGCCCATGGCTCCGCAACTCGGTAAGTTTCTCTGTACACCAGCACCAATGAGCGGAGACGGATTAGCCCCTATTGGGGATGGTCAGGCCACGATGGATCATGTGATCGCGATGTTGACCGATTTGTGTCGTCACCCTGCGGATCCGGATCCTGCAGTTATGCAATTGGAGAAATATTGGCACCCGAAGTCTAATTGGTATGGCCCAGCTGGTATTGGGACTGGGCGCGGTATTTCTGGATTTCGTCATTGGCACCAAATTCCATTCTTGCGTGGAATGCCAGACCGAAAACTAGACGCGATGGGCGACCTAATGAGCCATTGGTTTGCACAAGGTGATTATGTCTGTGAAACAGGATGGCCAAATATGCGCCTCACCCTAAGCGATGATGGATGGATGGGAATTGCCCCCGCAGGCAAGGAAGTCCTCTTACGTAGCCTTGATTTCTGGAGACTCGAAAACGGGTTAATCAGAGAAAACTGGGTTCTGGTCGATTTGCTAGACCTCTATTCTCAGGTTGGTGTCGATGTTTTTGCACGTTTAAGGGAATTTAATAAGGCCCGGAGTCTCCATCCTATCGTCTTACCGTCTCCCCTCACTCTATCCGGAGATCACTCTTGACCCCTTCTCTGCTCAAACTTCTACGCACCGTGGATACACCCACAGTGTGCAACGCCATTGAGGTTGTGCAAGGCGGTAGAGGCTTCAACCAATATACCAAGGGTACAATGCATCATTCAGACCCCGGTGCGCCCGCCACGGTTGGTCGCGCCCGCACTGCGAAGATATCAGGGATCAAACCACCTACCGAAGCCCCCGACATAATCAAAGTCAGACGACAAGAGTATTACCGGAACATGGCGGGTGGTGAAGGGTCTACGGTTGCCATTATCGAGGACCTTGATGCTCCGAACTGCGTCGCAGGATGGTGGGGAGAGGTTCATACAGCCGTCCACAAAGGACTGGGCCTAGCAGGGGCAATTACAAACGGCGTGATGCGCGATCTTGATGTCATGGAGCCTGATTTTCCCGTGCTGGCAGGCTCTATCGGCGTGAGCCACGCCTTCGTTCATGTGCGCGAAGTAGGCACGCCGGTTAAGGTATTTGACCTCAAAATCGTTCAGGGCGATTGGGTCCATGCGGACCGGCACGGCGCACTGGTCATACCGAATGACGTCCTCGAAGACTTAGAACGTGGTATAAAGACTGTTATATCCAATGAAGCGATCATCATTGGACCCGCCCGGGAACCAGGCTTTGACATAGACAAACTCGAACAGGCTTGGGCAAAGTTCGAAAAGGTTAGAACCTGAGCGCTACCCCAACGTCCCGAACCAAACGAGCATTCCAATAATCCCTATAAACATGAAAGGAAGCCCCATTGCGGCCCGGTCAATTTTGCCAGGAACGATGTACCAGCCGCCAACTTTTTGAGCCGCACCTGACTCTTTAAAACTTTTGAGTTGTCCGGGGACCGATTGAGGATGCCATTCTTTTTGGAACCCATCCAGCCCAACGCTTGCGACCCAAGCAACCACAATGTTCACCAATCCGCCAATCACGACATACCAAGGCCATGCAATTGAGGGCATCATTCCGCTCACGCCGAACAGGCGGCCAAAGCCAACAATAATGATCAAGCCGACAAACCCGGCAACAACACCGATAAGCAGCCCTCGCTCGCTGACATGTTTGGAAAAGAAGCCCATACCGAACATCGCCAACTTTGCCCCGACGAAATAAGAACCGGCCTTTGACAGCGCTTCAAGGATTGAACCGCCGCTGCTAATAAAGGCGTAGGCCATCGGGATCACCATCAAGCCCCAGATAACCGTGAACACCCGAGACATCAATAGATAATGCTTTTCTGTGCCTTCTGTTACGAAGAACTTTCGGTACAGGTCGGTCACTGAGATAGTTGCAAGCGCGTTAAAGGCCGATGACAGGCTGGACATTGACGCCGACAACACAGCCGCCGCCAGAATGCCCATAAGACCCGGAACCGCTAAGGAGTTCGCAAAGGTTAGTATGATCTCATTGGGCTGCTCAAAAGGCTCGCCCTTAAAATGCACATAAAGAAGCGCGCCGACAAAGAAGAACAAGAAGTAGATGAAAAAGGCAGCATAGCCCATCAACAAGTAGGACTTCTTCGCATCGCCAATATTTTTAGCGGCAAGCGCGCGTTGCACCATCATCTGATTGGCGCCGTAAACAGTGATATGGAAGAGCGTCATCGCAAACACACCCGCCCACACCGTAGGGGCGATCGTGAAATCAAGCGACGTATTGATCGGGTTCAGTTTTCCATTTTGAGCGAGATTTTCCAGCGCCCCAGACAGTGGGCTCACTTCTCCGAGTAAGAAAAAAAGAATTATTCCGGCACCCAAGAAAAGGATAAAGCCTTGCAGTACATCGGTCCAAATGACCGCGTTCATCCCGCCCATCAAAGTGTAGATCAGCACTATCCCTGTCATTATCCAGACCGCTGCTTTGGGGTCTATTCCAGTGACATAGGTAACGACGACAGCAGTCGCTGTGAGAATTGACGCCGCGGTTATTGTTTGAGTCAGCAGGAACAACGAACTCATCACAGTCCGGGATGTTTTCCCAAACCGCCGTTCCAAATATTCGTAAATCGAAGCTACACCACTGTTGAAAAAGAACGGTAGAAAAACAACCACTACAACGAAAATTACCAGCGGGTAGTTTATATGAATGGCAAGGGCCGCCATTCCATCCCCGTAAGCCCAGGCAGGTCCTCCAAGGAAAGATAGTGCGCTCACATAGGTCGCGACAACGGAGATCCCGATTGCCCACCAGGGTGCAGAGCGGTCGCCCAAATAGTAAACTTCGGAAGTTTTGACCCTCCGGCTCATGATGTATCCGAGCAGGAGGTTGCCTAAAAGATAGGCGATGACGATGCCCCAATTTAATGCGCCAAAGCTTGTGGTCATGACGTTTCCTTTAGGGCCGCTTGATTAGCCAAACTCCGACGAATTGGGAATTTCAAGACATTGGGGGCGTTAAGCCCCCAGTGCTCACATAGAGCTTGATTGACGATCTCTGGAGATTCTAATGTCGAAAGATGCCCGCAAGCGGGAATCAGCTTCACGCAACTATCTTTGATTACCTCCGCCATTTCTAAGTGGACTTGAGGCGTGCAAACCAGATCGTCCTCGCCGGTCAGGATCGTTGTTGGACAGTTGATAGATGCAAGATCCCTTAGAGCGGATTTTCGGATCATTAAGGCGATCGATTGTTTGACAAAAACTTCTGTACCAAGCCTGTCAGCCATGTCGGCAATCATAGGAACAATTGCTTCCTTGGAAGACGCAGGGGAGAGATATTTGGGCTTTAGTTCCTCTCGGATGACCTCGGCCAGTTCACCGTTGCGGGCGCGCTTTATTTGCGTTTTCCTTCGGCTTTGTGACCTGTCCTCGTGAGGTGTCGTATTCAGAAGAGCGAGATGCGAAATGCGCTCTGGTGCCATTCTCATGATTTGCAGCGCAACGATACCACCCATTGATAAGCCAACTAGCGCTACGCGAGACGGAATGCATTTTAGCGCGTGAATTGCAAACTCACGGATCGTAGATCCCTCGGTCATCAGTTCAAACGAGAAGGAAATGCCTAAAAGCGAAAGCATGTCCGTTTGTGGTTTGAAAAGCCGTTCATCGCACATGAAACCGGGTATGAAGACCACGTGTTCTGGTGGTGATTTCGATACAAACATGGATTAGGGGTTACCAAATTTGCATTCGAATGCAAAGACTTTGTGTCTGACGTCAGCGCCTATGAGACAGATTTGAGTCTGGGCTAAGCGAGGGTTTTTGTTCATCTTCATCCTTATGGAGTGAAGCATGAGACAGACTAAAACGACGTCCGGAGAGCGGACGATTAAAG
>Ga0163215_100992_pt1 | contig 24896 bp, 25 predicted proteins | sample SynspAceP_FD_185934 | JGI IMG/M metagenome (GOLD analysis project Ga0163215, IMG submission 185934) | Saline lake microbial communities from Ace Lake in Antarctica - Synechococcus sp. Ace-P (Hybrid Assembly) | ecosystem: Environmental > Aquatic > Non-marine Saline and Alkaline > Saline | place...
TGCGAGCCGGTGCCGTCGGGAAGCGACGTCATAACACGATGAAGCTGCCAAGGTTGCGGGACAGTTCCACCTGATGGCTCACGTCGCAGCGCAGTTTTAATCAGCGCATCGAGCGCTTCGCCGTTTGGCACCCAGTTGCGGATCAGGATGAGGTCGGACAGCAGGGCCGCATCCACATTTGCGCCTTCCGCAAGCAACCCGAATCCGGCGAGGGCCGCATCGCGCATCTCTGCAACCGGATCGAGCAGAAAATACCGCCCTATAGCAATCATGCGGCGATCACCTTGCCCGATCATCTGCGTCAAAAAGGCGGTTGTCACTTGAGCCGGCATAGCGCCCACAACTTCGCGAAGCCCGGTGTAGGTCTCAAAAGGCGTGGACCCGTCCGGGACAAGCCCTTCCGCGAGATCCGCGACATCCGGAAGCTCGAGGCTTTCGTCTTCCGCTAGAGCCTCAAAGACGTCGGGTGCCCTGCGCAGTTGGTCGGGCGGGGTGAGACTGGCACGGAGGTAAGCTTGGCAAAGTCCGAAGCAGGAATCGGCGTCAAGCTCACCTGTTTCAGCCCGTTCTGCCAGGCCCGCCGTTAGAACCTGAAAAAAGTGGCTCGCCCCCGGCTCATTATTTTCATTGTTCATGCGCGCTTTGTCCAAGATGCTCGACATAAGGATAAGGCAGTCATTGCTGCGCTCTGTGTCAGCTTCAGGCATCGTGTCGACGAACTGCAGAACAGTTTCTGGATCACGCGAGAAAGGCGCCGCCCATCGATCCGCCCACAACATCGTTCCGTTTGGATCACCTGAGGTTGGCCGATCCATAAGACAAGCATCTATTAACTCAGTCACCAATACCCTCCAAATTCTTGCAGCTTCCCAACGCCTGAAAGTCTTCAGCGCGCGGCCGGTTGCCGTAGAAGCCATCATTGGCAAGTGGTATCCGAAAGTAGGCTTTGTTCGTTGATCGAGTAAATTCGCCCATCATCGGATTTTGCGGTTGCAGCGAAAGTCCGCAATGGCGGGCCGCACCGCAGCATCACGGTCTAGCAATCAAGTTCCGCAATGGGCCGTTCATGTAAAAGTTTGACTGATCGGCTTTGTCCCATAAACTATACTTTGTAGGGTAGTTTTCTGTCTGGTTTTTTCGCGTCCCAAAACTCTGCCCAAAAAAAGATCCCACAACGTCTAAAAAGTTGAGGGATTATTAGTGTGTTTCCGCTAGTTATCAGTGAACGGCCTGGTGGATGATGGATTTGATCAGCGTCTGGTATGGAACGCCTTCGCGTAGAGCACGGGCCTTCACGCGCGCCAGATCGCTCTGAGCAATCCGGATCGATATCTTCTCGCTGGTCTCATTGAGCGTATTGCGCGCGGCCTCCTGCATCTGTGACATCAGTTCCGGCGTCAGCAGGCTTTTGCCAGGCTCGTAATCGTCAGCCTCGATTGCCGCGATGAGCTCGCGCTCTTCGTCGTCCAGGTAGTTGGCTACATAAGGTTCTTTTGTCATGGCTTTTTCTTATCAAGGTAAAGGGCGGTGAATTTTCGGCTCGGGAACACGGTCTTCAGGAACCACGTGCCGTCCTCTTCGATCACGTAGGGAACAGCGTAGGCGTAGTCTTCGATATTCAGCACCGCGATGCGCTGGTTAGACCGCGTGGGGTGAGGGAGTACATCTAGCACCCTCCCATCGGCGATTGCCACGGCGCAGTCGGCGAAAGTGATCCCGTTGCGCGAGACCTCTGCTTGAAGCTTTCTTTCTTTTTCATTGTTCCACCGTACCGTCGTCATGTCCTCCATTGTATGGACAACATGAAGCATGTCAAAACTTTTTTAGGGCTTTGTGGGCGCAGCACACAATTTGTCGATCAGGTTTCCGTTGGTGGTCCAGGCTTGGTGATTGGAACCAATTCTAAGGGCGGGAGAAACAAGACCTCGGGGTCAATGCGCAGTGCGTTGCTGATGATCTCGCACTCATCGATGGTAATATTGACTTTACCTACCTCGATGTCTTCGAGGTAGGCGCTTTCCATGCCTGTCTTTTCAGCGAGTTCAGCCATCGGAACCCCCAAGCCCCGCCTTATAGTGCCCATGTTGTTCCCTATGCGGCTTTGCAAATTCATTACACACTATCCCGCACACGCATGATGGTCTGCCTACTGACCCCCATATCGCGGGCAACGACGGCAATCGGCTTCCCGACTGCGATAGCCACGCGAACAAGCTCTCTATTATCAGCAGACAGGGCAGGGGGGCGACCAAGAGATTTCCCTTCAGCCTTTGCGCGGGCAAGACCGACTGCGTTCGCTCGATCAGAAGATCTCGTTCAAATTGCGCGACTGCGTTGATCACACCCATCGTCAGCTTTCCAGCTGAGCTGGTGAGGTCCACGCCGCCCAGGGCAAGGCAATGGACACGAATACCGAGGGCTCCGAGCTTTGCAACGGTACTGGAGACGTCGATGGCGTCGCGACCTAGCCGGTCGAGCTTAGTCACGATCAACACGTCACCTTGCTCCATTTTATCGAGGAGGCGGGTAAATCCAGCGCGTTTAGCAATCGCGACTGAGCCGGACACTGTTTCTGCAATGGTGCGATGCTGTTCCACAGCAAAGCCAGCAGACTTGATCTCTGCGATCTGATTTTCAGTTTCCTGCTCGATGGTGGAAACGCGGGCGTAGGCAAATGTTCTGGACATGGTGTTCTTTGTTAAGAAATCGGTGTCCATAATTATTGATGTTCTTTAATGCGTCAATCTAATTTTCGGACAGGGTGGAGCGGGGTGTCCGAAAGGGAACGGTTTTGAACGTCCATCCGAAGGTTGATGATCCTTATCAACACCCCCATTTCCAAACTCTGTTTTGACATCCGCCAGCCATTTTGCGAAAGCTCGTCTATGCCCTCTGAATTCCAACCCCAAACCTATGCCGATACAAAAGACAAAGACGGGTTCGCTGAACCCGTCACTCCAAGCGATACGATGCGGCTTTTGACCGCCTATATGCGTACCAACATTCTGTCCTTGGTGCAGTTTGCAGTGAGGGAACTGTATGACACCATTGATCAGTCGCCGATTTACTCAGTAGCCATGGCGCTCGACGAGGTTTTAAAGGTGACGGTAGAAAAAACCCCAGATAATACGCTGACCCAAAACCCCTACCATGTGGTCGAAGGGGGTTCTGTCGCAAAGTTTGAAATGGTATCAAAAAACTAGAATATTGTTCTTTCTCTGGTCGCGCATAACGCTCAATTTACTGTTCTTGGCACCTGAGCTTCATATATTCGGGCAACATTTGATACATGAAAGGTCAAAGTTTGAGCCGAGCAGGAAAAATATTCTCTGAGAAAAAACTTTGCGACAGAACCTGCATTATTCGTGCAACAAGGCCCACCGAAAGCGGCTTAGCATTTGATCCTCCGGTTTGGCGGTGCGATCTGTTGTTTTTCACATAGAATTTGCCCGGGTTGGGCGGCTTTGAAAATTGTAATTGTACCCTCAATACCAGCTCATCGGAACCGTTACAGAAACTCTTTTTCCAGTCGGCACAAAGTACTTTCCAGTCGTTCCAGAAGTGGCGAAATCTCTCCCGTATCGTTTTCTAAAGAAATGCCCTTCCAAATCAGCCGAGCCAGTTCATCCGCAAGCTCATCAGCGTTGAAATCTCCTTCCTTGCGTAAAAACGCCCACGTTCTATGTTCGATGCTTCCAAAAATTAAATCCCTGACCAGAACGGCAGATATATTGGAGCGAAGCTCACCCTCTTCGACGCCTTCGCGGACAATTTGTATTACCCGGCCCGTGTACGCTCGGTTTAACTCGAACAGTTTGCTGCTGCGGTACTCGGGATCGGGGCGTAAATGCTGAAATACAAGCCGACTAAGGTCCGGTTGTTCCTGAATGGAGATCAGATGGCGATGAATAATGAAACGAAGCCTATTTGCAATCCCTGATATGGCTTGCAATGTTTGTTCGTCATTCGAGATCATTTCCTCGAACCAGTCCTCGGCCATCCGGAACATCAATTCCCGCTTGTTTCGGAAATATCTATATATACTGCCCTCAACTACACCGGCTTGGTCCGCAATTTCTGCCATGACCAAGTCATCATATCCCCGCTTGGAAAATACATGACGGGCAGCAGCCAGTATGTCAGCGGTCCGTTTCTCGGGCGACATTCTGCTCGCACGGCGCTTTATTGACATATGGCTTCTTGTCTCTATCAGTTTGCGAGTTGCAATCAGATGCTAAGGAGCATGAGGTGTCAACGGGAAAGGTCGCAAGGATCAAACGGAGGCAGATTCAGACGCCAACGGATTTGCGCCAACCTGTCTGCTCCAAAAAACCCCTCTCCGTCCAGCATAAAATAGGGCGCACCAAGTGCGTTGTCACTGACTGCCGATGCAACACTTTCGTTCAGAAGAAGGCGTGTCGGCTCCGAATGTGCCTGTTCAACAGCGACAGTACCGGAATAGCCAAACTGTGTGGCGATGTCATACAGGATACGTTCATCCGTAATATCAAAACCTTGCGCAAAACGCGCCGAATAGATGGCGGCGGCAAGAGCAACGCCCTTATCATCAGTGCTGCCAGCCAAAGCAAGCCACAATCGGGCAGCGCGATGCGCCGAGATCGCCAAAGGATCGGGTGGGGCATAGGGCAAGCCAAAAAATGCGGCGCTGCGCGTCATGTCCGGCAACATATAGGTTTCACGCGCCAGTATCTGAAATGGCGGCGAAATCCCTTGCGCTTTGAGGACGGCCCAGACCAATACGGGGCGTAAGACAAGGTTAATCTTTGCAGCCTTGCAAAGATTAACGGTCTCGTCGAATGCGACGTATGCGTATGGTGAAGCGAAGTCGAAATAGAAGGTGAGCGACCCAACCATCAGAACCTGAAAACGCCATTGCCGGAAACGTCCAATGGCGCATTCATTGCGGCGGACATTGCGATGGCCAGTGCGTTACGGGTATCGACGGGGTCGATAATGCCGTCGTCCCAAAGTTCGGAAGTTGCGTAATAGGCCGACAGTTGATCCTCGTAAGCGCCGCGCGTTTCTCGCCACAATAGATCAATCTCGGCCTGATCGACAGCTCTACCCTCCCGGCGGATTTGGCTGGCTTTGACATCTGCCAAAGTGTTTGCCGCCTGATCTCCACCCATCACGCCGATCTGGTGATTGGGCCATGTAAACAGAAAACGACCATCGAAAGCCCGCCCGCACATGCCATAATTGCCAGCACCGAATGAGCCATTGCACATGATGGTAAATTTCGGAACATGTGAACATGATTGCGCCATGATCATCTTTGCGCCGTCTTTCGTGATGCCGCGCCGCTCGTATTCACGCCCGATCATGTAGCCTGTGATATTCTGCAGGAATACTAGGGGGGTATTATTCTGGTTACACAGCTCGATGAAATGTCCACCCTTGATGGAGCTTTCGTTGAACAGGACGCCGTTGTTTGCAAGAATGCCGACTTTCATTCCCCAAATATTTGCGAACCCACAGATCAGGGTTTCGCCGAAATTCGGTTTGTATTCGTGAAAACGGGAGCCGTCGACAAGACGGGCGATGACTTCGCGCATATCGAACTGCTTTTTGATGTCATTGGGAATAATGCCATACAATTCCATCGGGTCATAAGCTGGAGGCTCCGGCGCTTCTTGCTGGAATGCCCATTTTTGCGGCCGATCCCACTGCGCAACAATCTCCCGACCTATGCGAATGGCATCCGTTTCGTCTCTTGCGGGATAATCGCAGGTTCCCGAAATGGATGTGTGCATGTCTGCACCGCCCAGATCTTCGACGGTAACATCCTCGCCGGTTGCAGCTTTGACCAGCGGTGGACCCCCCAAAAAGACTGCACCCGTTCCCCGCACGATGACCGAATAATCAGACAGGCCGGGAATATAAGCGCCACCCGCCGTGCAGTGGCCAAAGACAAGCGCCAGTTGCTTTATGCCTTTCTTCGAGAGGATGGACTGGTTGCGAAACATCCGGCCGGCCATATGCTTGTCCGGGAATACCTCTGATTGAAGCTGGAGAAACCCGCCGGCACTGTCACACAGGTGAATGACGGGCAGATGATTTTCCAATGCGATATCTAATGCACGCACGATTTTCTTCACAGTGTGCGGATACCAGGCACCGCCTTTTACCAGCGGATCGTCCGCGCGGATCAACACTTCACGGCCGGAGACAATACCAATACCAACAATTGAGCTGGCCGAAGGAGAGGCCCCTCCGTATTCGCGATTGGCTGCCAATGACGAGAGCTCCAGAAACGGAGTTCCAGGATCAAGCAGCATTTCGATACGTTTGCGGGGCGGCATCTTGCCCTGTTTTTCGAGCCGGTCCAAACTGCGCTGGGGACGGACATGGCGCGCGGTTTCCTGTTTTTCCTTGAATTCGGCCAATAGTTTGCGGTTATGCGCAACGTTTTCGCGAAAGCTAGCAGTATTTACGTTGACGTTAGACTGGATCTTACGCATGTGAAGCAACCTCTTCTTCCAACCGGATCAAAATCTGGTCTTTGTCGAAACTATCACCGTCAGCAACCAAAACTTCTGCGATGATACCGGCACGTGGTGCAGTCATAACTGTCTGTAGCTTCATGCTTTCGATTGTCATAAGTGAGTCTCCGGCCAAAACGTTTGCGCCGAGTTGAACATCTACCGCAATCACGGCACCGGGCATTGGTGCCCGAACTTCGGACGCGATATCACTGCTGTCATTTTCGCCATCGACCAGCAGATCAGCAGTATAGGTCCGGTTGTTCACCCGCAGCACTTGGCCCGTCCGTGTTCCCGCCCGTGCCAAAGTCATCCGGTTACCGCCAATGCAGACGGATTGAATTCCGTCATTGTCATTGCCGGAATCTTCAACAATGTGGCATCGTCCGTCCACGCTCACCACAAGGTGTGGTCGTCTTTGGACGATATCGACGTGCCTCTTTATGCCATTCAAAACAATGCAAAACGACATAATTCAATTCCTCCAGTAACCGATGGATGCATGCAGATCAGGAACATCAAAGACCATCTGCCGGAATTCACGGAAGCCGAGTGCTGCGGCGACAAGGATGTGATCCTCTTCAGATGGGTCCATCGGTGTCGGACCTAACTGATTTGCGTGTTCGTCGATAAAGCCTGTATGAATTTCACCCGCCTGAAACGCAGGATTTTTTATTAACCGGACCAGATAGTCGACGTTAGTTGTGACGCCCAGTAGGGACAGGTTACCAAGCGCTTGCAGGGTGCGTTCAATTGCTTGTTCGCGTGTGGCACCGTGTATGACCAGTTTGGCGAGCATCGGATCAAAGTCTGCGGTGACAGATTGCCCTTGCACAAGACCATGCTCAAACCTGAGCCATGGTGCACTCGGGATGTTCAGATAAGCAATCCTGCCAGTTGCAGGTAGAAAATTATTGTCCGCATCTTCGGCACATATCCGACATTCAATAGCATGTCCGGATTTGCTAAGGTCCTCCTGCCGGCAAGGCAGACCTTCTCCCGCTGCAAGTCTGATCTGTGCTTCGACAAGGTCGATACCTGTGATCTCTTCGGTTACGGGATGCTCAACCTGAAGACGTGTATTCATTTCAAGGAAAAAGAACTGGCCATCCTCGCCGAGGATGAACTCTACGGTGCCTGCATTGCGATATTTTGCGGCAACCGCCAGGCGAACTGCCGCGTCACAGATTTCTGCTGCCTTTTTGTCAGTTAGTTGGGAAGAAGGAGCCTCTTCTATGACCTTTTGAAAGCGGCGCTGGATTGAACACTCCCTTTCATGCAGATGGATAACGTTGCCTTTGCCATCCCCTAAAACCTGCACTTCGATATGGCGCGGGCGGTCTATATAAACTTCTGCGTAAATACGACCGTCACCAAAATACCGTTCCGCCTCGCTTGCGGCGATTTGCACGGCTTTAAGCAGTTCTCCGGGTTCGCGTACAATGCTCATCCCTTTGCCACCACCGCCCGCTGACGCCTTGATCAGTACGGGAAATCCGATTTCCTCGACGTGGCGCGCAAACGCACCGAGATCTTCGGTAGGAAGGACTGATGGCGCAACCGGTATGCCATGCTCTTTAGCAAAGTTTCTCGATGATACCTTATCTCCCATAAGGGATATCGTTTTCGCATCAGGGCCAATGAAGATAAGTCCCGCATCCTCCACTGCATGAGCAAAATCTGCATTTTCGGGAAGGAAACCGTATCCCGGATGGATTGCCCCAGCCCCCGTGGCCTTGGCGGCTGCGATGAGTTGGCGGGCGTCCAGATGCGCAGCAACAGGGGTGTCGCCGGTCAATTCAACTGCTTCATCGGCTTCGTTTACATGCCGTGCGTTCGCGTCAACCGCGTGAAATACAGCAACAGATGTAAGGCCGAGCTTGTGTACCGCACGGATCACGCGGCAGGCGATTTCTCCCCGGTTTGCGACCAGTATCTTTGTAAACGGAAAACCACTCATATCAATGCTGCCTCTTTATGAAATTGGGCCAGAGGGCCGTCAGGCTCAATCCACGTGGCGTCTATCTCGACAGGCATGTCGAGCAGGATTTGCGCAAGCGCTTTGCCTTGTGGGTCATGCCGGAGCGACGCGACTCCGCCGCCGCCAAGAGCCTCGTCGAGTACGAAATTAAATCCCGATAGGCCGGGCCAGTCGTAGCGGATTACATTACCTTTAACGAAATGGGCAAACCACAGGTGCACTTTTTCTGCCGTTATGCCTTGGGCGATCCACGGAAGATATTTGGGATCCCGCGCGAGGATGGCAATATTTGCCTTGTCACCTTTATCGCCGGAACGGCCATGCGCTATGGCAATCAATGGAACAGTAACTCGCTTGCCCGATTGCATTTTGGGAAACACGAAAGGCGGGGATGGTTCTGTTATGATGCCTGCTGCGGCGGATATTGGCACATTGATTTTCCGGCCAGTAATTTTCACACTGACAGGCGCCCGCTTTTTGTCCACCAGGCAGGAAAACAACCTGATGACGGGTTGCGGCGCCGGCCTGCCTCCGGCGAAACCGGTGATCCCCTGCGCCATAGAGCAGGCTGCGGGGTAAATCTCCCCCGCGAATACATTCAATGCGTCGCGGTTGTGATGGCGCACCGCAAGTTTCAGGATCACCTCCCGCGCGGGCGATTGGCTGGGGTCTTTGCCATAGTTGCTGTCCGCGCCCAGTATTTCGATCAGCGTTTCGGAAAACGGATCATGCCCCGCGTCTGATAATAAACGACTTACCCGTTTGATGATCGCCTCTCCGGTCGCTTGCGCCTTTACCGCAGCCTCCCGGCCGGCGATCATCATTGTAACGGTTGAGCGATAGCCGGCCGAATAGGTTGCGCTGACTTTGTATGTGGCTGTCGGAGGGCTCCCTTTCGCTCCGGCTACGCGAACCCTGTCTTTGCCGACCTGTTCAAGAGATACAGTGCTCCAGTCGCAAATCACGTCGGGCAAAATATAAGCAGCAGGATCCCCGACTTCGTAGCACAACTGCTCTGCAACCGTTGCGGGTGTCACGAGTCCTCCTGTTAGTGGCGCCTTAGTAATTTCGAAACTTCCGTCGGCGTGACAGATGGCTATCGGAAAACCTACATCATCCCAGTCAGGCACCTCTTTCCAGTCTGTGAAAATGCCGCCGGTCACCTGCGGCCCGCATTCCAGAAGATGTCCCGCAAGACTGCCGGATGACAGTAAGTCATAGTCGCTTTCACCCCATCCGAATTCATGCATGAGTGGACCGAGAACGGTAGCGCTATCGACCACGCGGCCTGTCAACACAACGTCTGCGCCTTCGGCCAACGCGCGGGCGATAGGCGTAGCACCCAGATAGGCGTTCATACTTGTGATCTGCGCGGGGAGAGGGGTGCCGGAAAACATCTCGCGTAGATCTTCCGCGCGTAGAATATCGGCCAGAGCAGCAATATCATCGCCCTCCACAATAGCGACTTTGAGGTCAACGCCTGCGTCTTCAAAGACCTTTGCAAGCGCATCCGCACAGGCCTGCACGTTTATGCCGCCCGCGTTGGTAATAACCTTGATGCCTTTGTCAGCGATCTGTGTCGCCAGAGGGGTCATCACCCTAGTTACAAAGTCGGTTGCATAACCCGCACTTGGTGAGTTTTCCTTCATCCGGGCGAGGATCGACATGGTGATCTCGGCAAGGTAGTCCATGATGAGATAATCGACTTCACCCTTTTCGACAATTTGGCGTGCGCCCTGTGGGCTGTCGCCCCAGAACCCTCCGCCACCGCCGATCCGCACTTCTTTCCTCATGTCAGGATCCGGTCCATTTCGGTGTCCTTTTTTCGATAAACGCTCCGAAACCCTCGCGGGCATCTTTTGTGCGTGCCATGTTGGCAAGCATGAAGGGCGCATATTCCAGCGCAGCGTCAAATTTCATCTCTCTGATCCGTGACAAAGCTTGCTTGCCCAGCCTGATACCTGTTGGTGATTTGGTCACAATCCGGTCGACAAGCCATTCGGTTTTGGTATCAAGATCGTCGGCGGGAACAGCGTAATTTATGATATCGTGCTTTACAGCCTCGCTTGCGGTGATCGGATCGCCGGTCAGGCACATTTCCATCAGAATACGATTTGGCGTGTTCCGTAAAAGGAAGGGAAGGATCATCATGGGAAAAAGCCCTACCTTTACCTCCGTGACGCCAATCAAAGCGTCATCGCGCGCGACCACCAGATCACACCCGCAAACCAGACCGTAGCCACCCGCAAGCGCATGGCCGTTGACCCGCGCAATCAAAGGCTGGCGCGCGGCGTTCATACGGTGGAATAACTCTGCGAGAAAATGGCTGGGATTGCTCTCGTCCATCGAGAATGGTGTGCCATCCGCAGACGCTTGCAGGTCTCCACCGGCGCAAAATGCCTTGTCGCCGTCACCTGTCAGGACAATGGCACGGATATCATGATCCCTGTCGGCTTCGTCCAGACCTGCGATAATGCCGGCAGCCACGTCTGCGTTAAGAGCGTTGCGGCGGTGCGCTCTTGTTATTGTGATTGTCATTACGTGCCCATCGCGCCGTGTGGCAACAGAATCGTTCATCGCTCGCCTCGCTCTTCTCGTCGATCAAAAGGTGTATATCCATATTAATGATCGCAACTCATCACTCAAGTCAACTACTGCTCTTGGATACTTGACGTTTTAGACATAGTTCTGAAAGTCATCAAATTATCTCTTGTTTTTACATGACGTGTGTAGTTTTCTCAGTAGTTGAGGAACACTCACTAAAATATCGCGGGAAGCGGTCGCGGGGGAAAGTAGCAATGACTTCAAATTATCCTGAAAGCTTTGATCTGGATGCAGAGCAACGCGAAGTTCTGAATCAGGCGGATCGTTTTGGCCGGAACGAGCTCTACGGTTTGTCCGAGCGCATGGATGCGGAAGAATGGTGGCCGGACAGTGCATTTCCTGCAATCGGTAAAGCAGGGTTTTTCGGAGCGACAATTCCCGACGAATATGGCGGCGCAGGAATGGATTTAATGTCAGCAGGGCTTGTGCTGCAAGGTTTCTCGCGCTGGAACCATGCGATGGCATTGTCTGTTGTAGCACATGACAACTTGTGTGCAAATAACATATACCGGAACGGAAACGAGCAGCAACGCCGTGACTATCTTCCGTCGCTTTGCAACGGATCAAAAGTCGGCGCTTTGGGCCTGACCGAACCGGGGGCAGGGTCTGATGCGCTTGGATCGATGCGTACTACCGCACGACGGGACGGGGATGATTACGTCATTAATGGCGCAAAGATGTATATCACCAACGGTCCAGTTGCAGATGTGATTTTGGTCTATGCAAAGACCGACCCGGAAAAACATGCAAAAGGTATCTCTGCCTTTATCGTTGAAGCGGACATGCCCGGCTTCAAGGTTGCGCAGAAGTTGAACAAGATGGGCTACCGCGGAAGCCAGACCGGCGAGTTGGTTTTTGATGAATGTCGTGTGCCGGCAGCAAACCTTGTCGGTCAAGAGAATAAAGGTGTCGGGATCGTCATGAGCGGGCTTGATCTGGAGCGTGCAATGATTTCACCGATTTGTCTGGGTATTGCAGAAAGGGCACTGGAGCTTTCCTTGGACTATGCCAAGACGCGCAAGCAGTTCGGTAAGGCCATCGGAAATTTCCAGATGGTCCAGTCAATGCTTGCCGAGATGTATGTGATGGTAGAGACGATGCGCACATTTACCTATCGGGTACTGTCAGCAGGCGCGGACATGGAAATTGGCGGTGGCGGGAGGGGCGATATTCATATGCTGACCGCAGCCTCCGTAATGTATGCAGCCCAGACTGTGAACAAGGTGGTAGATCTGGGAGTTCAAATCCATGGTGGCGCGGGGTACATCTGGGAATCCGAGATCAACCGCTTGTTCCGCTCGACCAAACTGCTTGAAATTGGTGCGGGTACTACTGAGGTACGCAAAATGATTATCGCAGGTGAACTGCTGAAAGATATGCAGCGTGCCTGACCAAATGGGTAGGGAAAGTTTCGGACTGTCAGACAACGAGCTTGCAACTCACAAGACTTCTTTTGCGCCTGATGCGTTGGCGGGGCAGGTGGCAGTGATCTCGGGCGGTGCGGGCGGAATTGGCCGTGCGGTTGCATGGCTTTTTGCACGTCTGGGTGCGAGTGTAATTTTGACCGGACGTAAGATAGAGAAGCTCACGCCCTTGGTCAGCGCGTTGACAAAGGCGGGATTCACCGCACGCGCCGAAATTATGGACATTCGAAACCGCGACTCTGTTGGCGCGTTCTGGGCCGCTGCAGGACGGGTCGATATTCTGGTAAACAGCGCTGGCGGACAGTTTCCGCAAGCCGCTATCGATTTTAGCCCGAAAGGCTGGGACGCCGTCATCAACACCAACCTGAACGGCACATGGCATATGATGCAAGCCGCCGCGCAGAATTGGCAAGAAAGCAAGACGGGCGGCTCGATCGTGAACATCGTCGTTGTCACAACGCACGGGCTTTATGGTGTGGCGCATACCGTTGCCGCGCGCGCCGGTGTCATTGGCCTGTCACGCGCAGTTGCAGTGGAATGGGCGCCGCTGGGCATCCGCATCAACTGTGTTGCCCCCGGCGCCATCGAAACCGAAGGCTGGAACGTCTATACCCCAGAAGTCCGCGCGACCTATCCAAAAGTCAACCCGATGATGCGGGTGGGCTCTGCATGGGACATCGCGGAAGGCTGCGCTTATCTGGTTGCGCCGTCTGGCCGGTTTGTCACTGGCGAGGTTCTAACGATTGATGGAGGTGGTCAACTGTGGGGAGAAACATGGACTACCGGAAAACCCGATTATTTCAAGGAAAATAACAATGCTTGAACAAGGCGCGATTTACCGGTCACAAGGCCGGACTGTCACAGAATCCGACATCGGAATTTTTGCTGGCCTGACTGGTGATTTTACTCCGGTTCATACGGATGCCGAATTTGCAAAGACGACACCCGCAGGCGAACGGATTGCACATGGACCTCTTGTTATGTCCACTGCCATCGGTCTTGCCACACCTTCCGGCCTGTTCGGGGAAAGGGTGATCGGGCTGGTGAACATGAATTGGGATTTCAGAGGTCCTGTCCGGATTGGTGATACAATCCGGTCGGAGACGTCAGTGCATGAAGTACGTCCCTCTTCCAAAGCCGGCAGGTCGGTGGCAACTTACAGCTTTGAAGTATTCAACCAACATGACGAGATTGTTCAAACCGGTCGCATCATCGTGGTCGTGCGGTCAGACTGATTATTCGGCGTTCGGTACTGCTTGGGCCTTCTCGCAGTTGCGCCTCAAGTTCGTGACGTAGAATTTTGCCTGTAGTCGAGCGGGGAAATGCGTCGAAGTCTAGAAAATAGACTTCCTTGGGCCGTTTGTAACCAGCCAGTTCAACGCGACAGATCGCTTCAACGCCTGCAGCATCCAGTTGTTCTGAAGTGCGCGCGACAAATGCCACCGGTATCTCGCCCCACTTCGGATCGGCTTTGCGCACAACTGCAACATCGCGGACTCTGGGGTCAGCAAGGATTACCCGCTCGATCTCTGCAGGATAAATATTCTCGCCACCGGATTTTATCATAAACTTCACACGATCGACGAAATCGAAAGTTCCATCGGGGTTGCGAACAAACATATCGCCCATGTGAAACCGCCCCCCCCGGAAATCCTTTGCGTTTGCTTCGGGGGCATTCCAGTACCCGCTGAATATTGTCGGGCCTCGGACCGCCATTTCGCCCGGCGTACCATCCGGCACCTCGCGCCCGTCAGCATCGACAAAGATTGCGTCAACAAGTGCGCTCAACCGCTTGGATAGAGGCCCCTTGATTAATTCATCAGGAAACATCAGGCGAGCAGATCCGGGCGGGAGACCTGTTTCGGTGGAACCGAAGCTGTTTAGATACCCGGTTCCCGTCAGCCGCGATAGATCAGCAGCTACGTTACGCGGAACAAGATCGATCATTGCTCCAATGGCTCTAATCCCTTTAACGATGGTCTTCTCTCGCCGCAAAATCTCGATGACGGGCTCAATTGAGCCGGGCATCAACAGCAACCAGCCAAGCGTGTGTGTGGCCATGATGTTCACAATTGCACGCGCATCATAACCGTCCACTATGTGAACCGTGGCGCCCATCATCAGTGTTGCCAAGACCTGATCGGTTGAACCCATGTGGAACATCGGGGCCCATGCAATGAAGTCATCGTTGGGGGTGGCACCAAGATCCATCCGGTAGACGGACATCCGCGCAATCTCGGCGCGGTGGCTGACAAGCGCCCCTTTGGGCAGGCCCGTTGTTCCGCTTGTGTACAGTATGATCAGCCCTGCTTCTGGGTCAATCTCTGGCAATTCGAAAAGTCCGGAGTGTTGGGACTGAATAGATGCAAAATCGGTTTCAATCTCCAGCGCGGGCGCATCAAAGGCAACCTCGCTTAACATAGTTGTGAACCGTGCCGAGTGAATAACCAGGGCCGGGTCCACCAGCGAGATGCAATGACGCAATTCGCTCACGGTCAAGCGCCAATTTTGACATGCCACAATCAATCCGGTCGCAGCGGCCGCCAACTGGATCTCTGCATATTCAACCCGGTTTTCAGACAAAAGGGCTATGCGGTCGCCAACCTTTAGACCGCGTGATGTGAATGCAGAGGCAAGCGACAATACTCTTTTTTCGAGGGTCCCATAGGTGATAGCTCCTTCCTGTGATTTGATAGCAATTTTTTCAGGCGAGCGCCGTACCGTCGCCCGGAACAGATCAAAAACACTGGCACGTCCCGCACGGCTGGCCATTGCCGTATCTATCATGATGACTTTCCTAGCACTGCGTTGCCTCTGATCCGGACAAGATGTGCCATTCTGCTTTCTATATCTTGCAGTTGATCTATCACATTCGACCTTTTTCCGGCCCCATTCACTACCATGTCAACAATTGAATCAGCAGTTTTATCCGGATCAAATTCACCCTCATTTCGCAAATACGACCATATCTGATGTTCGACCCCCCCATAAATCAGATCACGAATCAGCGAGAGGTTCAGGTCGTTTCGTAGTTCACCCGCTGAAATACCCTCGCGGATGATATCAAGAGTCCGCGATGTGTATTGGCTGTTGAGTCGATAAACAGATGTCCCGCGGTAGTGCGCGCTGCTGCGCACTTTATTGAACATCAGACGGCATAATTCAGGCTCAGCATGTACAGTTTTAAGATGCCGCCATATCATATATCGCAGTCGTGAACGTGTACCATCGATCAGGGCGAGTTGCTTTGCATAATCAGCGAGCATACCAACATACCAGCGTTCAATAACTTTCGTTAGCAGATCCGCCTTGTCAATAAAGTAACGGTAAATGCTGCCTTCTACAATGCCGGCGCGTTTCGCAATGCGTGACATCGATGTGTTTTCAAATCCCAAGCTGCGAAACTCGTCTGTAGCAGCATCCAGAATTTGATCCATACGTACTTCTCGGGGAAGTCTCACAACGGGCTGGATACTCATTTGCCTGTGTCCACACCAAGCACGAACGATGCGCATCGCTTTTCTACGAAGGCCGAAATTCCCTCGCGCGATTCAGCATTAGAGAACGATTCATAGACTGCATCGAGCGCAATAGCGTCACTTTCTGCCTGCGACAGCGTTTCCGTGCGATAGGTCGCGCGCTTGGTTATACCAACAGAAAAAGGGCCGCTGGACAGGAACCTCCTAGCAAATTTAACCGCGTCAGTTAAAAGGGCGTCAGGTGCACTGACAGAACTGACCAACCCATAGGAAAGTGCTGCGTCGGCGGTTATTACGTCACCGGTCAAGAGCATATCCAGGGCGTGTGTCCTGCCTATCAGTTTAACCAGCTGCTGGATCCCGTTTCCGCCGGGCGCCAACCCGAACCGGACTTCCGGCTGGCCCATGAATGCGGCGGCGCTCATCAAGCGAAAATCACAAGCGACAGCCATTTCCATACCACCGCCGAGCGCGTGCCCGTTTATGGCTGCGATTGTGGGGCAGGGCAGTGCCCGCAGTTGCCCGAAGACATCCAGAATCCGTCTCACGTAGGGATCACGCGCTGCCGCAGGATTGTTGGTAAGCGGTGAGTCCGGATCGGTGAAATATTTCAGATGTGCGCCGCCGCAAAATACTTTGCCTTCACCGGTGACAATCAACGCACGGGGAGGGGTAGTACGGAGTTCGTGAAGCGCATTCATCAAGGCGTCGAGCATTTCCCATGTCAACGTGTTCATCGCGGCCCCACGGCACAGCGACATCTGCACAATCCCTTCCTGTGGGATTTCTAGCTTTACGAGAGTACTTTTTGAGTCGCGCATGCGGTTCTTCCTTTGAGCCATGAAAAAGCATTGACAGCTTCAGGTCAGATGCCTTTAATGATGATAATTCATTAAGTGGGCCGTCGGAGCAAGTCAAAATTGCCAGCACGCTATATCCTTAATGAGACGGGAGGGTATGACGTGACGGTTCTTAAGAACTCATTGAGGTGTTGCATTGATCGAAAGCTGCTCTGCAGCGTGATATCTGTTTTAAAAAATCCTGTTCATTTACTTCAGCATTGCGAGCACATGAAGGTCGGCGATGCTTGAGCTCCGGAATGTGCAGGTACTTTATGATCGGGCAATCGAAGCAGTGCGGGATGTGTCCCTATCAGTTCCAAAAGGCGCGATGGTCTCATTGTTGGGCTCCAACGGGGCGGGCAAATCCACGATTCTTAAGGCGATCAGCGGCGTTCTCGGACAGGAGGACGGGGAGATCGTTTCGGGCAGCATTTTGCTTGACGGAGAGCCGCTGACGGGGGCGGCCAGTGACATCGTGCGCCGAGGGGTCATTCAGGTGCCCGAGGGCCGTGCCCTTTTCGCACCTCTGACCGTCGAGGAAAATCTGCTTATGGGCGGGTTCACCCGTTCACGGGCGGAGAGCCGGACAGGTCTGGAGCGGGTTTACGAACTCTTCCCCAGCGTGAAGGGGCGACGCCATCAAATCGCTGGCTATCTGTCAGGGGGGGAGCAGCAGATGGTCGCCATTGGCCGTGCTTTGATGGCGCATCCAAAAGTTCTGATGCTTGACGAGCCCTCGCTGGGGCTTGCACCACAGATCATACACGACATCTTCGAGGCTGTCATAGCCCTGAACAAAGATTTGGGCGTTACAGTTCTGTTAGTTGAACAGAACGCCCAGCTTGCACTCGAGATCACAACGTCAGGCTACATCATGGAAAACGGTCGCATCGTGCTGGACGGTCCCGCAGAAAAGCTGCGGTCAAACCCGGATGTTCAGGAATTTTACCTCGGGATTGCTAAAGGGGAACGCAGGTCCATGCGCGACGTCAAGCACTACAAACGGCGCAAAAGGTGGCTGTCATGAGTTTTCTGAAACTAGAAGGAGTGACGAAGAGGTTCGGCGGCCTAGTTGCGGTTGATAGTATCGACCTGACTGTTGAGAAGGGGCAAATTTATAGTCTGATCGGCCCAAACGGTGCGGGCAAAACGACGTTATTCAATTTGATCAGCTCGGTTCTACCGTTGTCATCGGGACGTGTTACATTTGATGGGAAGGACATCACCCAATCGCCAACTCATGAAATGGCGGCGCTGGGTATGGCGCGAACTTTTCAGAACCTCGCAGTTTTCAAACATGAAACTGTCGTGAACAACATTCTGGTCGGCCTGCATTCGCAGTTGCGCGCAGGCCCATTGTCGGCTGCATTTTTCTGGGGCAAGGCCCGAAACGAGGAAATTAAGGCACGGGAGCGGGCAGAAGAGATCATCGACTTTCTGGAAATCGAGAATTTGAGGAATCACACTGTAGGCACCTTGTCTTATGGCCAACAAAAGCGGGTGGAGTTGGGGCGTGCGCTGGCGGTGAACCCGAAGTTTCTGCTGCTCGATGAAATGGTATCGGGAATGAATCAGGAAGAGCGTGAAGATATCGGGCGGTTTGTTTTGGACCTGAAGGAAGAGTTAGGAATGACCATTTTGATGGTCGAGCACGACATGGGAATCGTGATGGACATATCCGACCGCATCTGTGTGATGCATCACGGCGCAAAGATTGCCGAGGGAACTGCCGACGAGATTTCAGCCAATCCACAAGTCATTGATGCCTACCTAGGTGGGGGGAGCCGCGCTGCATGACCCTCACATTTGATCAGATCAAATCCATGACAATGCCTCAGATGCTACGCAAACGCGCGCAAGTTCATGGTGACAGATTGGCCCTGCGGGAAAAATCCCTAGGGCTTTGGCAAAGAACGACATGGGCTGAATATTTCAGGAAGGCGCGCCTTACGGCTATCGGACTTTATGCATTGGGTTTAAGGCCAGGCGACAGACTGGCGATAGCCGCAGAAAATACGCCCGAATGGTATTTTTCTGATCTTGCAGCGCAGATGTTGGGTGCAGCTGGATTGGGCATTTACCCGACCAACCCGTGGCCAGAACTTCAATATATCGTGCGCCATTCGAAAACCCGGTTTGTCGTCTGCGGCGATCAGGAGCAGACTGATAAAGTGATGGATGCGCAATCTCTCGAGGGTGGTTTGCCTGAACTGGAGCGCATCATTTGTATCGATATGAAGGGAATGCGCTCGTATTCAAACACCGACCTTATGTCGTTTGACGATCTGATTGCACTTGGTGTCGAAATGGAAACCACTTTAGGTCCGGAGATCGACCGCCTTATTGACGCTGGTGTGCCCGATGATACTGCAATCATCGTTTACACATCTGGTACAACTGGATTGCCAAAAGGTGCCAAACTTAGCCATCGGAATATGCTTTCCGAAGCTTGCGAAATCGCCAAAATTCACCAGTTGAACGAAACAACGTATTCTGTGCTTTGCTATCTGCCTCTGTGCCATGTTGCAGAGCGCAGTTTCTCCCTGGTGCAGCAGCTTGTCACGGGCTGCATTGTTTCATTCGCTGAATCCGTTGATACCGTTGTGGCCAACCTGCGGGAAATTGCTCCGTTGGGCTTTTTGGGCGTGCCCCGCATTTGGGAGAAAATGCAGCAAAGCATCTCTAACCGGGTCTTGGATACTACACCGCTACAACGGCATGTTTATACTTACAGCCTCAATAGGGCCCGCGAGATCGCACGTCGAAGGCTGACAAATGGCGGATCGTTTGCAAGCCTCAAAGACCGGATTGTTTATACACTCCTTTGGCTTGTGTGTTTGCGTAGCTTGCAAAAGTACTTGGGGCTGAACCGTTTGCGTACCGCATTCTGTGGCGGCGCGTCGATTTCCGATGAAGTTCTTTTGTTTTTTTGGGCTTTGGGCGTACCGGTCTACCAAATTTACGGAATGACCGAGTGCGCAGGTGCATCTCATTCACAACGTCCGGGCGCCACCAGTTTAGGTGGGTCTGGCCCCATCATTGGCGGTCTGGAACAAATATGTGCGGAGGATGGCGAACTGTTATTGCGCGGTGAAAGCTGTTTCCAGGGTTACCTTTTTGACGATGTGGCAACCGCAAATGTTTTCGAAAATGGTTGGATGCATACCGGCGATATCGTTGAGATATCTGAGCATGGTGAGGCGCGGGTATTGGACAGGAAGAAAGATATACTGATCACCTCCGGAGGGAAGAATATAACACCTTCCTTGATAGAGAATGCACTAAAAGACAGCCCTTATGTTCGCGAAGCAATTTTGCTCGGTGATGGTCGGCACTTTGTCTCCGCGCTCATCCAGATTGATCTGGAAGCGACGGGAAAATGGGCACAGTCTAACAGTCAACAATACACAACTTACCGCACACTTGCGGAGAATCCCAAAGTTCGTGAGCTGATTGAGGGAGAAGTAGCACGGGTGAACGAACGTTTCGCGCGTGTTGAATCAATTCGAAAATTCGAGATTCTTCTTAAAGAGCTTGATCACGACGATGGCGAACTGACTGCGACGATGAAGGTTCGGCGCAAAGCCATTGAAAGCAAATTCAGCGAAGAAATCGCGACTATTTACGGGAGTGCGGCTTGATGGATTTCTTTTTGCTTCTTGCCGCAACCGGCTTAGTGATTGGCGCTTCTTATGGTCTGATCGCTATGGGATTTGCGCTTGTTTACAAAGCTACGGGTGTGGTTAATTTTGCACATGGCGAGTTGGTTATGCTGACAGCATATGTCGCCTTTAGCCTCACTGAGATGTTCCAGCTTTCCTTTATACCACTCATGATGGTTACTATCCCAATTTCTATGTTGATCGGTTTGACACTGGAGCGGATATTTATTCGACCCATGCTGGGCGAGCCAGTATTTTCCATCGTAATGGTTACAATCGGCCTTGCTGTGATGATCCGCGGAATAACAATTATGATCTGGGGTCCGGACCCTCATAATATGAATGCCGGTGTTTCGACGGAAGTGATTTTTGTTGCAGGCCTTCCGTTCTATGCTGCGCAGTTAATGTCAATTGCTGCACTTGCAATTTGTACGGCTCTGGCGTGGGCATTCCTGCGCTATTCCCGTGTTGGAATCGCGATGAGGGCTGTTGCTGCACATGAGACTGCCGCATTACTGGTGGGGATTTCTGTCAAACGGATTCATGCAATGGCGTGGGCACTGTCCTCTGCTTTGGCGGCTGTTGCCGGAGTGCTTTTTGCGATGAACTTCAAACTTGCTCCGGATCTTTGGTTTCAGGGACTCAAATCGTTTCCGGCTGTTATTCTCGGTGGACTTGATTCGATCCTCGGATCCGCACTTGCCGGGTTGATTATCGGCCTGATTGAAAACCTGTCGCAGGGCTATATCGGTCAGGGCTTGCGCGAAATCTCCGGATTTATTGTCATTGTCATTGTTCTGATGGTCCGGCCTTACGGATTGTTCGGTGATCGAGAAATTGAAAGGGTCTAAACATGAGAACTGGAAATTTTCAGGAAACAACTGCGCAACTTTTGGCGCTTACCGACAGCAGGATTGTTGTTTTCTGGATCGGCGTTCTGCTGGCTGTATTACTCATCGCACCTTTAGTCGTAGGCAATTATCAAATCACGCTTATGGTAACTGTGATGATCGCAATTGTCGGTGCTGTCGGATTAAATTTGCTGACCGGAACAACCGGACTGATATCGCTTGGACAGGCCGGTTTCCTCGCCGTAGGCGCATATGGAAACGCAGTTCTTATGATGGACTATGGTTGGCCTGTCTGGCTTTCATTGCCCGCTGGCGGAGTCGCCGCTGCCCTAATTAGTCTGTTTGTTGGTATTCCTTCGCTCAGACTCAAAGGCTTATATCTTGCTATTACCACATTGGCTTTTTCTTTCATCGTAAGCCATATCATTCTCTATGCCGAACCGATAACTCATGGACCAAACGGTATTTTTGTAAATGGTGCAACACTTTTCGGATATAACGTTCATAAGGGCGCACCGCTTTATTACCTAGCCCTTGCCGTCTGTGTGATCGTCGTTCTGATGGTGCTGAATATTCAACGCAGCCGGCTTGGCAGGGCATGGCTGGCTATTCGCGATCATGATATTGCGGCGAAAGCTATGGGTATTAACCTGACCCGATACAAATTGTTGGCTTTTGTGATTTCGTCGTTCATCGTTGGTGTCGCAGGTGGGCTGATGTCTCTTCAGATACGTTTTATCAACATAGACGTATTTGCGCTTATCCTGTCGATCGAAGCTTTGGCAATAATAATCCTGGGTGGGCTTGGCTCTGTTTCGGGGGCGATTTTAGGGGCCGTGTTTCTGACCCTTTTACCGGAAACAATCCGCGTTTTTCTTAATTTGATCCTTGAGCCGGGGTCATCATTTTATTCCACATACGTCTACGAAATCCGCGGTGTCGTGTATGGAGCAGTCATCGTAGCATTCTTGCGCTTTCAACCCGACGGGCTCATCGGGCTTTGGCGCAACCAAAAGAAATTCTGGAGCAACTGGCCGCTTGCATACTAAACCTGCGGTCTCATAAGGGAGGATGAAATGGATATTTCTAAATTGGCGGTTATTGCCACATTGGTAGGCACATCAGCAATGGCGGCCGATCCAGGTGTCTCCGATACGGAGATAAAAATCGGGGATGTGAACATCATGACTGGCGCCGCATCTTTCATTGGTCGTGCTGTGGCACTCGGGTCGAAAATTGCTGCATCGGAAATAAATGATGCGGGTGGCGTCAATGGCAGAATGATCACAATCATTACCGAGGACGATGGTTATGTGCCCGCAAGGTCTTTTCAGGCACTAACAAAACTCATCGAAGTGGATGAAATTTTTGCCCTAAATGGTACGTCCGGCACAGCAAATATTCTCGCAATGTTGCCGCTGATTGAAGAAAACAACCTGCCGACAATTGTGACAACTGCACCGAATGAACTGGTCTACGATCCAGTTCGGCCTTCAGTTTTCACACTTGGCGCCAGCTACTCCGATGCGTTTTTTTCCCAGCTCAAATATATCCATGAAAACGTCGAGCCGGAAAATGCCGTCTACGGTCTCATCCGTCAAGACGATGATTTTGGCATTGCGATCGAGCATGGTTATGACCGGGCAATAAAGGAACTCGAGCTAACTGATGGCGTACGTATCGCGTTCAAGAAGGGAACTTCCAATTTTGCAGCCGAGGTTGTCCAGTTCAGGGAAGCGGGTGTGAATGTACTTGCGAATGGAGGCATCATTTCCGGGGCTGCAAATATTCTCTCGGAAGCGCGCAAATTTGGTCTCGAAATTGAGAGTGCTCAAGTTTGGTCGGAGGATATGCCACTGTCCGTAAATCTTGCCGCTGAAGCGGGGTACAACTATTATGTCGCTGATTATGTTGCTCTGGTTGGAGAAGCGAACGACGCATTTATGGAAAAGGCTTCAAAATACATTTCTGCCGAAGAAATGGAAGCCGTCAATCGCTATACCTTTGTGACCTATGCGGCGGTGCACACACTGGCAGAAGCGATGCGTGGGTGTGGTCAGGAACTTACCCGTGCCTGCACAATTGAAAACCTTCGTGCAATCGAGAATTTCGATGTGGGCGGTATCATGGCACCGATCAGCTTGAACAATGAGCTCCAGTTGTCGGGCACTGCATTGGCAATTTACCAACTTGATGCAGCAACCAAAACCTTTACCCAAAAAACTGAATTTCAGGATTATTGATCCTGATGTACGGGGCGGCATTGCGGTCGCCCCGTACTTTTTAGTTGACCATGAATGGACCGGCGGATGACTATTCCGAACTGCTTGCTGCACGGGCTGCGCGTACCTGTTATTGCGGCACCGATGTTTCTTATCTCAACTCCGGATCTTGTTGTTGAGTGCTGCCGCAACGGCGTAATAGGAACATTCCCGGCACTGAACCAGAGAACAACCGAGGGATATGATGTCTGGCTTACGGAAATCTCCGAACGCCTCGCTTCTTCACCTGGGGGTGCTGCTTTTGGCGTTAATCTTGTTGCTCACCGGTCAAACGCACGGCTTGCCGCTGATTTAGAGGTGACAAAAATGCACCGTGTGCCGCTTGTTATCACGTCGTTGGGGATCGATCCCGAGTTGATTGAAACAGTTCACGGATATGGCGGATTGGTATTTCATGACGTGACAACCGCGAAATTCGCGGAACGCGCTATTGCTGCCGGCGTTGACGGGTTGATTGCGGTGTCGCATGGAGCTGGCGCTCATGCCGGCGCTATCAATCCATTTGCCTTGGTAGCCGAAATTCGTTCAATCTGGGAGGGACCGTTGGCATTGGGTGGCGCAATTACAAACGGAGCGCAAGTCGCCGCAGCACGCATGATGGGGGTGGATTTTGCGTATGTCGGGACGAGATTTCTGGCTACTCCGGAGAGCAGCGCGCAAGCAGGTCATCGTGATATGATCCTGCGCGCTACGGTCGAGGACATCTCCTTATCTCGGGGCGTAAGCGGCCTTCCTGCTAACTTTCTGCGCGAGAGTCTTGCGGCAGCAGGACTAGACCCGAATGATTTGGGACCCTCCGCCGAACGCAATTTCGGAACGACAGGTAACTTGAAGCCTTGGCGCGATATCTGGGCCGCGGGTCAAGGTGTAGGGTCCATTTCCGATCTACCACCAACTGGAGAGATCTGCATTCGGTTAGCCCAGGAATATGAAAATGCACTTGAGCTTTCAGAAAGATTGAAGTTGAAGTTCTAGGTGCCATCTGAGCGACATTGCCAAGTTGTTGTCGCGTTGTCATTAATTGCGGGAGTCTTCGCGTCGTTGACGGGCCTCCTGCCAGTTTTGTTGACTTAAATTGTGAGAGTCAGACCCACCCTGCCCTAACGGACTGACCATGTTCTTGCTTAAAATCCCTTACGCATTACGATCGGCTATGTCGCGCGCAGCTGCCAACAAATGCGGTTCTTTGCTGTAGGCCCTGAGCAGAGAGGCCTTGGCGTAGCCGTCTGCTTTGGCCATGATCCAAGCCGCTTTGAGGAGTGGCTCCT
>Ga0163215_100993_pt1 | contig 24857 bp, 18 predicted proteins | sample SynspAceP_FD_185934 | JGI IMG/M metagenome (GOLD analysis project Ga0163215, IMG submission 185934) | Saline lake microbial communities from Ace Lake in Antarctica - Synechococcus sp. Ace-P (Hybrid Assembly) | ecosystem: Environmental > Aquatic > Non-marine Saline and Alkaline > Saline | place...
GCAAAACCGTCATCTAAGGGATCATTGTGAACGACAAAAGTGAGTTATTGCAGCAGCTTAAAATTGATAGAAATTCAACACCAGAACCTACTGGTATCAAAATTTGGCAACTTATTCTGGCGGTAATTGTGTGTGTGGCGCTAGCCATCTGGCTAACCTTGGAGTTTTTGGTACCAGACAATCTAGCCGCAGCTAATCGTGGGGTCGTAGCCTCGACTTCTGTCAATCAAAACCCAGCAAATGTTGAGCAAGCCAACCAGCCAGCTAAGGTGCTTGAAAACAACAGTATTCTGAATTCCTCCGGTTACATTACTGCTAGGCGCATGGCGACTGTTTCATCTGAAGTCATGGGTTTGATCACAGAGGTCAACGTTGAAGAGGGCATGAATGTAAAAGAAGGTCAAATACTGGCTCGCTTAGATGACGCCATTGCTCAGGTTAACTTTGATTATGCAGTCGCGCAAATTGCCGTATTAGAGGCCAGGCGCAAAAGCACTATAGCCAATTTAGATGAAGCAAAATCCGCTTATCAACGTGTACTAAAAAACACCTATTCAAGTGATGCCGAGCGCACTCGCGCTTTTGCCACACAACAAAGTTTACTCGCCAATTTAGAAAGTGCTGATGCTGACCTATTATTAGCTAAAATCGAAGTACGTCGTCAACAAGAGCGTTTAGATGATCACACTATTCGTGCCCCTTTTAGTGGTGTGGTAACGCAAAAAAATGCTCAACCCGGCGAGATTGTCGCACCGTCTTCAGCGGGAGGCGGATTTACCCGCACCGGTATTTGCACCATTGTTGATATGAGTTCTTTAGAAATTGAAGTGGATGTAAATGAAGCATTTATTGGTCGGGTGTATCCCGGCCAAAAAGTAGAAGCAACCTTGGATGCCTACCCCGATTGGCTTATACCGGCCTCAGTGATTGCTACTATACCAACCGCAGACCGAGCCAAGGCTACTGTGCAAGTCCGAATCAAAATTGAGTTAGACGATCCCCGTATTCTGCCCGACATGGGCGTCAAAGTCGGGTTTTTAAAAGAATAACGGCGTGCAACAACGCCTCAACAAGGAAATGATGATGACAAGCGAAAATCTATTTGAACTGAGCAATGTAGCTAAGCGGTTCACCAAAGGAAAAGAGACCATTAGCATATTTGAAGACTTAAATATGCACATTAAAACAGGTGATTTTATGGCCATTATGGGGCCATCAGGCTCGGGTAAAACCACTTTATTAAATCTACTCGGTGGTGTCGACCAGCCGACCACAGGTGAAATTACCTTTGACGGCCAACGTATCGATAATTTGAGTGAAAGCCAACTGGCTAAATGGCGAGCTAATAACATCGGGTTCATATTCCAATTTTACAATTTAATGCCCATGTTAAACGCGGCAAAAAATGTTGAATTACCCTTGTTATTAACTAATTTAAGCAGCAGTCAGCGCAAAGCCCAAGTAGAAACCGCCCTTAAACTCGTTGGTTTAAGTGACCGAGCCAAACATATGCCAAGCGAAATGTCAGGTGGTCAACAACAGCGGGTCGCCATTGCTCGCGCGATCGTATCTGATCCCAAGTTTTTATTATGTGATGAACCTACTGGCGATTTAGACCGTCAAACCGCCGATGAAATTCTTGAGATGCTGCAATTGCTGAACAAAGAATTTGGTAAAACCATAGTCATGGTGACGCATGACCCATCAGCCGCCAAATTCGCCACTCATACCGTGCATCTCAACAAAGGTCAATTTGTTAAAGCAGAGGAACTCTTGTTATGAAAGATTTCTATCTGATCTATAAAAATCTCACCCGCAAAAAAATGCGTTTGTTTTTAACCACCTTTGCCATTTTTATCGCCTTTTTGATCTTTGGCGCGATCATGTCCTTACGCAGTGCACTCAATGCTGGCGTTGAAATGTCGGCAGATAATCGCTTGGTGGTAGTGCATAAAACCAGTTTTACCAATCCTTTGCCCTATGCTTATGTTAATAAAGTCAAAGCGATAGAAGGCGTTAAGGAAGTGACTCATGCTAATTGGTTTGGCGGTTACTATAAAGAACCGCGTAATCAGGTTGTCAGTTTTGCCGTTGACCCGCAAAGCTATATGACCGTTTATCCAGAGCTGGTGGTTGAGCCCGAACAGTTAAGTCGTTGGTATAAAAACCAAACAGGCATCTTGGTTGGTGAACGCATTGCCATCGCCAATAACTGGAAGGTGGGTGACCGGATCCCGCTCTCCTCTAATATCTTTTCACAAAAAACTGGCGGGCAAACCTGGGAATTTGAAATTGATGGTATCTTCAAAGGCAACGAAGAAAAAATTGATACCAGCTATGTCCTTATCCATTACAAATATTTTAATGAGACCCAATCATGGGGCGGCGACAGCATCGGTTGGCTCATTTTAACCACACTAGATGCCGGCTTAAATGAGCAAGTCGCCAAGGCCATTGATACTGAATTTGCCAACTCCAACAACGAAACCGATACCAGCACCGAACAAGCCTTCAATAAAGCCTTTATCGATCAAATTGGTAATATTGGTTTGATTATTTTTGGCGTAGTGTTTATGGCCTTTTTTACCATATTAATCGTGGTCGGCAATACCATGGTACTGGCCATTCGAGAGCGCACCAATGAAATTGCTGTGCTTAAAACCTTAGGTTTTGCATCAGCCCGCATCTTTAAAATGGTATTGCTTGAATCGTGTTTATTAGCCTTTTTAGGCGGCCTCTTAGGTATTGGTGGTGCTTTCATTATTATCAAAGGGGCTTCAGAACAAATGGCGCGCTTTTTACCTAACTTAGTGCTTGGCTCAGACGTATTGTTACAAGCACTGGCCTATATGTTGGTGCTGGGCTTAATTACCGGTATTGCACCTGCTATTAGTGCCTTACGTTTAAACATTGTTACCGCATTTAGTAGGGGATAAACATGAGTACCTTAATGTCACAAAGTGCCGCCGTTATTAAAATGAATATACAAAGCTTGCCACGACGTTTATGGATGTCGTTGGCCATGGTGTTTGCCAGTGCGGTGGTAGTCGCCATACTCTTAGCCTTTTTAGCCATGGCCAAAGGCTTTGATGCCACCATGACAAGTGCCGGCTCAGAGGATATTGCCTTTTTCATACGCACCGGCTCAGCGGCTGAATTAAATAGCTCAGCGTCAAGAGAGCAAGTTAATTTAATCGAAAATGCCCCTGGTATTGCTCGCGATGAGCAAGGGCCAATGGTATCGCCTGAGTTATATGTCATCGTTGATGGCGTTAAAAAATCCACCCAAAATGAAGCTAATATCCCCCTCAGAGGACTCGACCAACGGGGCGTTTCTATGCGCAAAGGTTTTACCTTAGTCGCAGGGCGTATGTTTAACCCCGGCACTGACGAATTAATCGTTGGCGCGGGCATTTTACGCGAGTTTGACGGCTTTGAATTAGGCCAAGAAATTCGTTTTGGCAAATACAAATGGAAAGTGGTTGGCGTGTTTTCAACCGGGGGTAATGTGTTTGAAAGCGAGCTATGGGCCGATGCCAAGGTTATTCAAAATCTATATAATCGTGGTAGTTCTTATCAGTCTATTCGGGCCCGTATGACTTCACCGGACAGTTTGCCACTCATTGCTGAATACTTAAAAAATGAACCGCGTTTAACCCATGAAGTGCAAGCCGAATCCAGCTATTTTGCCGAACAAGGAAAAAGCCTAGCCTATATGGCCATGTTTGGTTGGGTCATCAGCTCAATCATGGCCCTCGGCGCATTGGCTGGCGCTTTAAATACCATGTATACCTCGGTATCCGACAGAGCAATGGAAATCGCCACCTTAAGAGCCATTGGTTTCAGCCACTTCTCGGCCTTTATCGGCACCATGGCCGAGGCAATGACCTTGGCTGCCATAGGCAGTGTAGTTGGCTCCCTGGCTGCTTTTATCTTTTTTGATGGACTCAGCGCTTCAACCTTAGGCGGCAGTTTTACCCAAGTGGTGTTTAGCTTCCAGCTAAGCCCAGATCTGTTTATCAAAGGTATTAGCATGGCACTCATTATCGGTTTTATCAGCGGCTTCTTCCCCGCCTGGCGCGCAGCAAGAGTGCCGGTTATCGTCGCTTTCCAAACAGCACGCTAGAGATATAAGTGCAGATACTAGCCACGAGATGCTAGATGCGAGATATACGAGATAAAGACAAAGACAAAAGAGTTCAAACCACAGAGCGCTTCGCTCACAGAGGGCACAGAGGAAAAGTAATAAATCGTTGGAACTAGGGGGGGCTTTTGTAGGACTGGCTCCATAACGGATGTTATTAGCCGGGAAAAATCAACCTCGTTGATAAATAGATATTGGCTGTAAAATCAACAGCTGTGGTTGATTTGTTCGTCCCTGAACCACGCCGGTTACCGGGAACTCCTACGAGGAGGAGATCTGTTGTAGGAGTTTGCTCCCCAACGGAGTTGTTAGCTGCGAATCGCGGTGATGAATTTGCATTGGTTGTTAAATCAACATTTGTGGTTGGGTTATTCGTCCCTGAAGGAACTCCTACGAAGAAGGCTCTTGTAGGAGCTGCTTCAGCTGCGAAAAATCAACCTCGTTGATGAATTGGCATTGTTTGTTAAATCAACATCTGTTGTTGATTTGTTCGTCCCTGAAGGAACTCCTACAAGGGGGGCTTTTGTTTTAACGCCCTCTATTTGGGCTTTACTGTACGATCACGTAATCATTGCTGGGCAAATACGCTTGAAGTTTGGTATCTTCTGCTGTGTATAATAATCGAAGTGTAGGGAGACCGCGTGCTAAATGTGTTATTGGTTGATGATGATAACGAGTTTACTGATGTTGCCAGTCAAATAATTGAGTTTTTAGGGCACGATGTTACCACCGTGCAAAACTTGGCTGAAGCTTATCAGGTGCTCGAATTTACTGTTTTCGACCATATTTTTCTTGATTTTATGTTGCCGGACGGCAGTGGTTTACATTTAATCGATCATATTAAAAAGTTTAATACTGCACCTTATATTACGATGATCACAGGTCATCCCTCGGTTAAAACCATGTTAGCTGGACTTTGCGGGCCAAAGGTTGATTATTTAATTAAACCCTTGCAACGGGAAGATTTAGAATCTGCTTTGTCACGCAAATCATTGAAAAAGAAAACCTCCACCACGGTAGGGCCTCCCCTACATTTTGGCTGTTTAATTGGTGAGTCTAAAACTATGCGGGCCTTATACACCATGATAGAGCGTGTCGCAAAGACAGCGGCTAATGTGATGTTGATGGGCGAAAGTGGCGTGGGTAAAGAGCTGGTGGCCAAAGCAATTCATCAAGCAAGTCAAGTCAGTGGGCCTTTAGTGGCAACAAACTGTGGTGCAATCACCAAAGAGTTAATCGGTAGCGAGTTATTTGGTCATGAAAAAGGCGCTTTTACTGGTGCGGTAGGGCGCAAAATAGGGGTGTTTGAACGAGCCGAAAATGGCAGTTTGTTTTTAGATGAAATAACCGAAATGCCACTCGACATGCAAGCGACCTTATTGCGTGTATTAGAAACCAAGAAAATGGTTCGGGTCGGCGGTACCACTGAAATTAATGTCAATTGCCGTGTTGTATCAGCGACCAATCGCAACCTAGCTGATTTGGCGCAAAGTAAAGCATTGCGCGAAGATATCTATTTTAGATTAGCGGTTTTCCCTATAGAAATACCCCCCTTGCGTGAGCGTAGCGAAGATATTCCTTCGCTTGCAGAGGTGTTTTTAAGGGAGCTGAATGAAGAATATGATGCTAACTTGGCTTGGACACCAGAGCAGCTAATCAGGTTGTCTGAATATTCGTGGCCAGGCAATGTGCGTGAATTACGCCATGCGGTGCACCGTGCATTTATTATGTCTGATATGCAGGGCAAAAAAGTAGAATTACCTGCACGTTTTGAATCGCCATTTGCTCGTCAAGAGTCGAAATCCAGCGGTATTAAAGCCGGACAAACCATTGAAGACGTAGAGCGATTATTGATCAGTGCCACCTTAGATAAAGTCGATGGCAACAAAACAATGGCCGCTGAAATGCTCGGTATTAGTACCAAAACCTTGTATAACCGTTTACATGCCTATGGTGAGTTTGATGGCTGAACAGGAGAAGGACGTAAAGCAGTTAATTCATGATGTGCGTGGGCCCTTAAACAAAATATCCATGAACGCTGAATTAGTTAAGTTGCTTATCGAAAATGATATGCCGCGAGAAAAAGCCCTAGTAGCTTTGGATAAAATTATTCAAGGCTGCCAAGAATGCAGTCAGCACCTGCAACAAATAGCTGAAACAAAATAAACACTGAACTGTGGATAATTAAGTGAGCCAAAAGGTAACGTAAGCGCAATGCAACGGATTAAATGGTTAGAAAACACCACCTTAACGTGGGTGTTGATTTCAGCGATCACCTTCAGTGTGATTGTGGGTAATGCGGTTTTAGCCCGTAACATCATTAATAAATTATCAGCCACCCAAAATAGTTTACTCAATGCCGGTGACGTACTTAATGCTTTGAACAATTTACACGTTTTGATTTTATCAGCAGAAACTGGACAACGGGGTTACCTGCTGACTGAAGACGAGGCGTATCTCGCTCCTTATACCGAAGCTTTAGACGATTTGTCTGAGCAACTAGATACCGTAGCCCATATCAAGTCTGAATTACCAGCGCAAAAAGCGCGCATTGATTCCTTATTAAGTCTCACCCGTGAAAAAATGCAAGACTTGACCGCTACCGTTGATTTAGCCCTCGAAGATAAAGAAAAGCGGGCACTTAAGCGAATGCTGACTGGCCGCGGTCACAACATCTATAAAAGTATTGATCAACAGTTCGCAGCCATCCAAAAGGCTGAGGAGTTTTTTAGATTAAGCTTGTTTGCTAACCTTGCCAGTGCACAGAGTGAAGCGCGGGTTACCTTTATTATTTCCGCCATTACCAGTTCCTTATTGTTAGTTGGAATGGTTTTTTTGGCGATTATTAATATTCGCATAGAGCGGCAAAACCGTGAAAGACTCGAACATCAAAATGAAGTATTGGCGGATAAAGTGCAGGCCCGCACCACCGAATTGAAATTATACGCTGAAGAACTCAAGCGCAGTAATCGGGAGCTAGAAGACTTTGCTTTTGTCGCGTCCCACGACTTACAAGAACCCTTGCGCAAAATCCGGGCCTTTGGTGACCGTCTGCGTTCGACTTATGCACAAAGATTGGATGAAAAGGGCGATGACTACATCAATCGCATGCACAATGCGGCCGAACGTATGTCTGATTTGATCAACGACCTACTGGAGTTTTCTCGTATTACTACGCGAGGTAAAGACTTTGTCAAAGTCGATCTGAATGACACAGTGGCCACCATCATTGATGACCTAGAGATCGCCATTAAAGAATCAGCGGCACAAATTTCGCTGTGCACTCTGCCCACTATTGATGCGGATCCTAGTCAAATGTATCAACTCCTACTCAACTTGATTTCCAATGCGGTTAAATTCAAAAAAGCCGATAGGGCAGTACAGATTAGTTTTAGTTATCAACTTGTTGAAGCGAGTGCAGAACAAAAGGACATCAGTGAAAAGTGGCATGTGATTACCATTACCGACAATGGTATCGGCTTTGCACAAGAATATGCAGATAAGATTTTTTCGCCCTTTCAGCGTCTGCATTCTCGTGATGAATATAAAGGCACCGGCATTGGTTTAGCGGTATGTCGTCGTATTGTAGAGCGCCATCGTGGTGAAATCAGCGCACAAAGTAGCCAAGGCCATGGCGCGAAATTTATTATTCGTTTGCCCCAGCAGCTTAGCTTAATAACCCTAGAAAGAGATCAACGCAATGCCCTTTAGCAAAGCTCGCAGTATTACCATTTTAATGGCTGATGACGACGAAGATGATCGCTTGTTAACCCAAGACGCACTGAAAGAAAGTCACGTACTCAATCGCCTTCATTGTGTGGAGGACGGGGTCGCCTTACTGCAGTATTTGCGCAGGGAAGGAAAGTATAATGACAAAGAGCGCTATCCATGGCCCGGTCTGATCTTACTGGATCTCAATATGCCACGCATGGACGGCCGTGAGGCCCTGCAGCAATTGAAAGAAGACCCAGAATTAAGAAGTATTCCCGTGGTTATTTTGACCACGTCTAAACAAGAAGAAGATATGATCAAGGGTTATGGCTTAGGGGCCGCCTCATACATTACTAAACCAGTGGATTTTGCCGGTTTGGTTGAGTTAATGAAAGCCATAGGCAATTATTGGGTTGAGTTTGTTGAACTGCCTAATACTGACAATGAGTGAAAACCACTTCTAAGGTTATTCCATGAGCAAAGTAGCCCGGCTATTATTAGTTGAAGATGATGAGGATGATTACATTCTCACCAGCGAGTCCTTGACTCAACTCGACTCTTATCATTTTGACATGCACTGGGTCACTAACCCTCAACACGCCCTTGAAAAGCTGATGGCAGAAGACTTTGATATTTGCTTATTAGATTACCAACTGGGGGCGCAAAGTGGTCTCGACGTATTGAGGCAAGCTACCTTGCTTGGGTGTATGACGCCTATTATTATGCTCACGGGGCAAACAGACGATAGCTTAGACAAGCTAGCCCAAGACGCCGGTGCGGTAGATTATTTAAATAAAGAAGAAATTACAACGCCGCGATTTGCCCGCGCTATCCGCTACGCATTAGCGCGTAACGAAGTCACAACAGAACGCTTAGAGCGGCTAAAAGCGGAAACACAAAACCGCTCAAAAGATCGGTTTTTAGCCCACTTGAGCCATGAATTACGCACTCCTCTCACCTCTATTTTGGGTTATGCAGAGCTATTGTTAAACAGCGACAAGTCAGCCCAATCACGTTCAGAACTGAATATTATTTTAAGCAACGGCAAACATTTACTGAGCCTACTGAATGATGTACTCGACCTATCCAAAATCGCCGCCGACAAACTTGAAATAAATTCCGCCGCTATTGAACTCGACAGTTTTATTGCCGATGTGTTTTTTTTATTACAAATAAACGCTCACGATAAAGGCTTAAACTTACAGATCAAAGCCCGTGGTCCCTTGCCTCTTACTATTTTTGCCGACAGCACGCGCCTACGCCAGATACTGATCAACCTCAGTCACAACGCGATTAAGTTCACTCAGCAGGGGCGAGTTTCCATTCAATTATGGACTCAGTTTGTGGATAACCAAGAGTTACTCTATTTTGAAGTGGCAGACAGTGGCATGGGTATACCCGCCGAACGCTTGGCCTCTATATTTAAACCCTTTGAACAAATCGAAGACATTGTCACACGTTCAGAAAGTGGTGCGGGTTTAGGTCTCGCCATTTGCACCGAATTAGTTAAACGCATGGGCGGCAACCTGAGTGTTGAGTCTGAATTAGGCAAGGGCAGCCGTTTTCAATTTTCTATTGATCCTGGTGATATCAGCGCTATACCGCGCACGAGGTTACGTTTTAAAAAAATGGATGATAGCCAAGTTGGTCAGGTGTTTGTACCACTCACCGGTAAAGTGTTGGTGGTAGATGACGCCCCTGACATTCGCAAGTTGGTGCAACAAATTTGTCAAAGCTTTGGTTTGGACGTGGTAAGCGCTGAAAATGGTTTACAGGCGGTGGCAATGTGTAGTCAGTCTTTGGCAGACTCCTCGCCCTTCGATCTCGTTCTGATGGATATTCATATGCCCGTATTGGGTGGTCGGCAAGCCATTGCAGAAATACGTCAAGCAGATTTTTCATCACCGGTTATCGCTTTGACGGCCGCCGCATTAAAAGGGGTAAAACAGTCACTGATTGAAATTGGTTTTTCTGAGGTATTGCACAAACCCATCAATAAAGTGGCTTTATATCAGGGTTTAAGTGTGTATTTACCTAAACAAACACACTTAGCACCACCACAGAAGAAGCAGCATCAGCCAACTATATTAATCGTTGAAGATGACTTAGATGCGGCTCAAGTGAGTCAGTTGCTGCTAGAAAGTTTGGGTGCGAAGGTGCAAGTGGCCCTCAGTGGTCAGGAATGTTGGGCCGCCCTGCAATCAAATATCCAATGGGACACCATCTTGCTCGACCTCAATCTACCTGATACCGATGGATTAACCCTGGCCTCTCAAATCCAAGTTATAAAACCTGATATCGAACTTGTTTTAGTCAGCGGAGCTCAAGTCGATGTTGCACAATTGGCTGCCGTTAATATTCACAAAAGCCTATTAAAGCCACTTAACTTAGCCAGTTTAAAATCCCTATTGGATTAAATCCCTAAGGCTTTAAAACCACTAAAGCCCAATAAAAGCAGGCAGTAATAGTTTCAAGCGCCGTGTAATTATTTCTCAAACTATTGATGAAAAATTCTTAATTAATTAAATTAATCTAAAATTATTCAATAAAAACAACGTCTTAATTTTTTATTTTAGGCTTGGCACAGTCTTCGCTACAGTCTTGGCTAGAGTATTCTGCTAATTAATATCTCTTTGTAATAATACTGAGGAGTCAATATGCATATTTTTGAAGCACTTCGTCAAGATCATGAAAAACAACGTCTATTAATGAACATTTTAATGAAGACCTCTGGGAGCAGCGACAGTAGAAAAACCTTCTTTGCTGAATTAAAAACTGAGCTAGCCAATCACGCCTTAGCCGAAGAACGTCATTTCTATGCCCCTTTGATGGCATTTGACAATACGATTGAGCCTTCGCGGCACGCCGTGGCAGAGCACCATGAAATCGACGAACTGGTTGAAAAGGTAGAGCAGGCAGATATGCACTCGTCTGCGTGGCTCGCCCACATGAAAAACCTCCAACACAAAGTACTGCATCATTTAGCCGAAGAAGAACATGAGTTTTTTCAAGAAGCCCGCAAAGTACTCAATACCACGCAAAATACGATACTAGCGGAGGCCTATCAACAAGAAATGCGACTGCAAGCGAGTTAACTTAAGTTCTGCTTAGTCAATGATTTATCCCAACTGGGAAATTTTCGCCTTTCATAAATTTCGATAAATTTTATTGAGTTTATGTTAGGCCTTTTTTATGGGTTAATAAACGTTCAATTTTGCCAAGAGGTTACTGACTTATGTTTATCATCAAATATTATATAGCAGGGGCCTTGTTAGCCTTGCTATTAGCTATCGTGAGCCCCTATATAGTAGTCAAACTGCTATTCGGTTGGGTTGCATTGTCAATGGCCTTGGTGAGTTCTGCCTATCTATTTCAAAAGCCCAATATATTTCGTAAAAAGCAAAATGGCTCGATCCCCTTGTATATTCGGTGGATTTTTGTCCCCTTTTTATTCGGTGTACAGGCATATAATGTGTGGGCCAGAAAGAACGATAAAGTGCCGGCTGTTCAACAAGTTGAAGACAAACTGTTTTTGGCTTGTCGGTTGTTTTCAGATGATGTGCTTGATCTACAAAGTCGCGGTGTAAAAGCCATATTAGACGTGACCGCCGAATTTAGTGGTTTAGATTGGTCGGCACAAAACCAAGATCTTGCTTATCTCAATGTGCCCGTGCTCGATCATCAAAGTCCGCAACAAGAAGAACTTGTGCACGCCATCCACTGGATCCACAATCAGATTATTGCACAGCGCGCAGTGACAGTGCATTGCGCCTTAGGACGGGGGCGCTCTGTACTGGTTGTTGCCGCCTATTTACTGGCCAAAAATCAAGATTGGAGTGTCGAGCAAGCATTAAGCGCCATTAATGATATTAGACAAACAGCGGCATTGAATCGCAGTCAGCTTAAGGCCTTAAAAAAATACCATGGGGCGGGTATTCTCAAGTTAAGTCCTCCGGTGTGGATTATTGCTAATCCCGTGTCAGGCGGTGGTAAATGGCAAGAATATAAAAGCCAAATTGAACAAAGCTTAGCAGCACATTTTCAACTGCACATTGAAGAAACAACCGAGCAAATTAGTGCAGCAAGTCTAGCTAAAAAAGCCGTAGAGCAGGGGGCGACAACCCTCATTGCCTGTGGCGGAGATGGCACCTTGTCCGAAGTGGCGGCTCAAATTGTCGGCACTGATCTCACCTTGGGTATTATTCCCCTGGGCACAGCCAATACCCTAGCTCATGTCTTATTTGGCGCTAAAAGTAAACTAATACCCGTTGAAACTGCCTGTGAGCATATTATCCAAGGTCAAGTACAAACTATCGATACCGCTATGTGTAATGAAACCCTAGTACTGTTGGTCATCGGCCTCGGTTTTGAACAAAAAATGATTGAGAATGCCGACCGCACCCACAAGAATGAAGGTGGCCAATTAGCCTATGTCAAAGCATTATGGGATGCGGTGCAGTTGAATGAAAGTCAACAATTGCACGTTAGCTTTGATGAAAAAGATGAAATAACTATCGACGCCAGCAGCTTTATTGTCGCCAACGCCGCCCCCTTCGCCACCGTATTAGCCCAAGGCGGAGGCAACCCAGACTACCAAGACGGCTTACTCGACATCACGTGGATGCCCAAACAAGACAACGCCAACGACCAACTTGTCACCATGACAGAATTAGCCCTAAGCGGCTTAATGCAAGACTTTAAGTCACAAAATGTCGAATATACCAAGGCCAGCAAAATCAAAATCCGCGCAGACAGCCCCCTTCACTACGTCATAGACGGCGAAAATGCCCAAGCCAAAGAATTGCTAATCCACATCCAACCCAGTTCATTAAACATCCTATGCAATATGGAACCCCTCCCCTCGTAGGAGTTCCTTTAGGGACGAAAAAATCAACCGCAGATGTTGAATTACCAACAATGGCCATTTATCAACGAGGTCGATTGTTCGCAGCTAACAACTCCGTTGGGGAGCAAACTCCTACAAGTGCAACATCCACCTCGTAGGAGTTCCCGGTAACCGGCGTTGTTTAGGGACGAACAAAACAACCGCAAATGTTGATTTCACAGCAGTTACCCATTTGTTAACTAGGATGATTTTTCGCAGCTAATAACATCCGTTACGGAGCAGCTCCTACGCAAGAGCCGCGCCCCTCGTAGGAGTTCCTTTAGGGACGAACAAGTCAACCGCAGATGTTGATTTCACAGCAGTTACCCATTTGTTAACTAGGATGATTTTTCGCAGCTAATAACATCCGTTACGGAGCAGCTCCTACGCAAGAGCAGCCCACCTCGTAGGAGTTCCTTTAGGGACGAACAAGTCAACCGTAGATGTTGATTTCACAGCAGTTACCCATTTGTTAACTAGGATGATTTTTCGCAGCTAATAACATCCGTTACGGCAACTCCGTTGGGGAGCAAACTCCTACAAGAGCAGCCCACCTCGTAGGAGTTCCTTTAGGGACGAACAAGTCAACCGTAGATGTTGATTTCACAGCAGTTACCCATTTGTTAACTAGGATGATTTTTCGCAGCTGAAGCAGCTCCTACAAAAGTGACCTCTGTGAGCGAAGCGCTCTGTGGTATGAACTCTTTTGTCTTTATCTGTATCTAGCATCTCGAATCTAACATCTCCCCCCTTTCCCCAAACTCTCACTAATTTGCTTTAATCGTTGCTCTATATCTTGTTTATCTTGCTTGCACAGTGATTGACGCTCGCTGGCCTGTGCAATCATATCGCGCTGTTGTTCAACAAATTCTCGTTGGTCTTGCTCACTAACAAGGTCAGCGATCAGTTGCAAGCTTTCAAGCAACCTGATGGTCACCGCGACGCTGCCTTCGGCATATTGTCTAATCTGATTAAAAGCGGAATGGGCTAATTGTGAAAATTGAAACGCATGGGTGATTACCCTAATAGTGCCCTGTTGATCTTTATGTTTGCTGGGGGGATAAGTGCGTTGAGTTAAGGCACATAAGATGGCACACAGTTTATCGGTGCAGGTAATGGCCGTAAAAGGGTCATTGATACCCGGTGATAAGGCTCTTACTGCAATTTCAACCAACTGGTTTATGGCAAATTCTGGATCTTGAATAGGGGTGCGTTTAGCCCCCACCATAATACACGCCAATAAGGTTTGTTCGTCGGGCTGCTCCTTAGCATCGTCAATCCCCAGTTTCATCAAAGTAAAACCTTTTACAACTGCATCGCCAGCCTTAACTAAGACCTTTATTTTTATTTCATTCTCGGTGGCTAACTGAATCAACCTTTCAATATCAATGGCCTGTATATAGCCGTCTTGTTGGCTCTTAAGCCCCTGACTATAGCGTGTTTCACTGTAACTAAGAGGTCCATTGTCAAGGTCCTTAACTTGCGTTTTTTGAGCAGGAAACAAACGCTCAATATCCAACTTAAGTTGACAATAAACCTTATCTATTACGTTATCGGCTTGAATAGAATGAGCAACGTGGTGAATAAAATAAATTAATACACCCACACCCGCAAAAGCTAACACTAGAGCAAAATAGGTGGCCAAACCGGGGATGAAATGCTGTGTACCTATCGAGGTTGTAGCTTGTAGCACCAACAAACAATAGGTAAAAATAGCAACAAATACCCCCAATACAGACTGAGTACCTTTGTCAGACATAAAATTGCGGATTAAACGGGGACCAAACTGCGATGAGGCAAGGCTCAAGGCCACCACCGTAATTGAAAAGGCGATACTGGTAACGGTTATCATCGAGCCCGCGATAGTCGTCAACAAAGCGCGAACTGATTCTGGCGAGGTTTTATAAATAAACTTTAAAAAATCGGGGGTGAAGTCCTTATAAGAACGGTCATAAGCCAAAAATAAGCTAGCCAATACCGATGAACTTGCCACCATTGTCGAGGGGATAAACCAAAAACTGGTGCGGAATGTTTCAAGCAAGCTTAAGATTCTGTTGTTCATCTTTTATTCCTTTATCCTCGAGCTCAAAGCGAGTAGCTGCCGACCTTGTAACCGCAGCGAATAACAAACCACAGTAAGGTATTTTATTTTTTTTGTTTAGGTTTTTTCATTAGCGTTAAAAAGGCAAATAAGCCGATAAACACAAAAAGTCCGAGCGCAACCAAAAACTGCACTAGAAAACCATAGTGCTCAGTAGTGATGAATGAAAACACAAAACCCACACTGATGACTATTATAATGATCAGCATTGAAAATTTCATCGTTTTGCTCCTCGTGATTTAACTCAGTAAACCGCACTTTAATGCCGTAAATAAAAAAAAGGGGGCTAAGCCCCCCCGATCTTTGAATCGACAATGATTAACAATCAGTATCTTCGGCTTTTACACCTTCTTTCACTTCTTCACAGGCATCTTCAATAGCATTGCCAGCGTCAGTGACCACTTCATCGATTTTTTTGCCCGCTTCTTCTGCCTTGTCATCGCCACAACCAGATAGCAAAGTCATTGAAGCAAGTAAAATCGACAAGATGGTAAAATATTTAAAATTTTTCATGGTATTTCTCCGTTATATTATGAAAATCAAGGGTTTACATTCTAGGTGATTTACCGCGTAAGGCGTTGGCAACCAATGAAATTACCAACAAAACGATAAAGATAAAAAATATAATTTTTGCGATACCCGCCGCTGCGCCAGCGATGCCACCAAATCCAAATACTGCGGCAACAATAGCGATTATTAAGAAAGTTAGCGCCCAACCCAACATGATGTGTACTCCTTTTAGTTGATACATTATTGACTTCCAACTAACTAATGCGCTTTTTGTGCCAATCACTTTTATAAAATTAAATCATTGATATTTATAGGTATTTTTTTTCGCGTTTACAGGAATACGTAAGCAGGTGGGAAAATTATGTGCAATTTTTACAGGAATAAATGTAGATGTTGCGTTGATGCGAGATACGAAATAGGAGCCACAGACAAAAGCAAAAGAGTTCACACCACAGAGCGCTTCGCTCACAGAGGTCACAGAGGAAAGCAATAAATCCTTGGGGCTGCTGGTGACCGGAAATTCCTACAAGGGGCGCAGTTTTTGCGTAGGAGCTGCCGGTGACCGGCGCGGCCGTAACGAATGTTATTCGCTGCGAAAAATCAACCTCGTTGATAAATGGCCATTGCTGGTAATTCAACATCTGCGGTTGATTTGTTCGTCCCTAAACAACTCCGTTGGGGCAACACCGGTTACCGGGAACTCCTACAAGGGTGGTATGTACTTGTAGGAGCTGCTCCGTAACGGATGTTATCAGCTGCGAAAAATCAACATCTGTGGTTGATTTGTTCGTCCCTAAAGGAATTCCTACAAGGGCCGCGGCTCTTGCGTAGGAGCTGCCGGTGACCGGCGCGGCCGTAACGGATGTTATCAGCTGCGAAGCTTTTATTTAGAACAATCAACCTCGTTGATAAATGGCCATTGCTGGTAAATTCATCATCTGCCATGGATTTACCTTTTGTATTCACCCCCCGCAAAACACAGATCACCTTCGCTACTTAACTATCTGCTGGCCTTTTTCTGCACTCTGAATTATGTTGTCGCATCTTGCAGAAACTAAAAATATAGGCGTGCATGTTAAAAAAATTAAGTTATAGAGGAATAGGTTTAGGTTTTTTACTGACATTGCTGGCTTTATTGGCCATTTTTCAAAGCAATATTTGGCGTTTATACCAAGCAATCACGCTATATGATGCCGACAAAATTTCATATAATTTTTTGAATATGTACAAGATGTTTGATGTCAGCAAAATTGACGCAAGCACCACTGCTTATTATTTCCCCGTTGATTATCAGGCCTTGCCTGCTGATTTTACCCTTAACGATGAAACTATCGCTATCCCAGATTTTCTGTCCCAAAGCGCCACCCACGGCATGATGGTGATCAAAGAGGGTGAAATAGTCTACGAGCAATACTTTTTAGACGACGGCCCAGAAAAACAACATATTTCATTTTCGGTTGCCAAGTCTTTTGTTTCCGCCTTGTTTGGCATCGCCATCGCTGAAGGTCATATTCAAAGTATTGAACAGTCGGTCACTGACTACGTGCCAGAGTTAGTGGGCAGCGGTTATGACGGAGTGCGCATTAAAGACGTCTTACAAATGTCTTCAGGTGTGAAGTTCGACGAAGATTATGCCGATTTTAATTCTGATATTAATCGATTCTCACGGGCCATCGCCTTTGGCACGTCCTTCGATAGTTTTACCGCTTCCCTGCAGCGGGAACGCGAACCTGGCACCTATCATCACTATGTCAGCATTGATACCCAAGTTTTGGGTATGATTTTAGTGCGCGCCACTGGCATGAGTTTAAGTGAATATCTAAGTCAAAAAATTTGGCAACCCATGGGCATGCAAGATCCCGCTTATTGGATGATCGATGGCAACGGTATGGAACTCGCACTAGGTGGGCTTAATATCACCTTACGGGACTACGCTAAATTTGCTTGGTTGTATTTACATCAAGGGCAGTGGCTTAATCAACGAGGGCAGTTGATGCAAATAGTGCCTAAACAGTGGGTTATTGACTCGGTAACGCCAGATGCGCCTCACCTTATGCCAGGGGAAAATAATCCACAATCCGATTCGTCTTATGGTTACGGTTATCAGTGGTGGATACCCTTAGGTGCGGATGATGAGTTTATGGCCCAAGGTATTTATGGTCAGTTTATTTATGTTGATCCGAGTAATGACCTTGTCATCGTGAAGAATTCTGCCAATTCAAGGTATACTGATAAAAGTCAGCAGTGGCCCGCTAAACACTTAGCGATGTTCCGTGCTATTAGTCAACATTTCAGTCAAATGAACTTACCGTAAAATACCGAGTGTATTGTCTTTTCTTCTACCTAAAGGGTATCACCGTGCGCAGCAAATTGTGTTTCGTATCAATCACAGGAATTTTTATATTGTCGTTTTTAAGTGCTTGTAGCAAACAAGAAGTCGCTGTTTTTCCACGTCTTCAACAACTCGATAGCCCAGCGCCGATGGCGCAACAGCAAAAGTACACCGCGCAATATCATGGGCTTACTGTGGAAGACAACTACCACTGGCTTAAAGATGCCAGTTTTCCCGAGGCGAGCGATCCGCAAATATTGACTTATCTTGAGCAAGAAAACGATTATTTAGAGAAATTTTTAGCGCCACATCAGACCCTAGTGGATAAGCTATTTGCTGAATTTAAAGGCAGAGAAGATGACAGCGATAGCAGCGTACCTTGGCAATATCACGGCTATGAATATCGTTGGTATTACCGCGCGGGTGAAGAATACCGAACATGGGTAAGGCGCAAGCTCGATAGCCAACAAGAAGAAGTGTTTTTAGATGAAACTCAATTAGCAAAGCAAACAGATTATTTTGATATTAACGACTGGGATATCAGCCCAGATAATCGCTACCTAGCCTATTCAGTAGATGTAGATGGTAGTGAGCGCACACAAATAAAAATCGTAGACTTAAGCAATAATCAATATCTGCCGGATATATTAGTGGATGCCGAAGGCCAATTAACCTTCTCAAACGACAGCAAATCCTTGATTTATACCCAGCTTGAGCCGGGCAAGTGGCGCACGGCGAGTGTTAATTTACATACCTTGGGTCAGAGCCAAGAGCAGGATAGGGTACTCGCCCAAGAAAATGATGAGGAATACTCCATCGGCTTTGAACTAACTAGCAGTGAAGAGTTTTTAATCATTACCAGTGAAAATTCTAAAGTGACCCAAGCTAGTGCTTTACCAATGGCCGATTTAAGCAGCAAAGCCTATCCTTTAGTCGATAAGCAGCAGGGCTTTTTAGCGAAGTTTGACCATGGGAATGGGCATTTCTATATTCTGGCCAATGATACTCACATCAATTTTAGGCTGGCAAAAGTAGACGATAGCAATCCCCAGTATGCAAATTGGCAAACGGTCATCGCTGGCAGTCAGCAAGGCTATTTGATTAATTTACAAACCTTTAAAGATTTTATTGCCATTAATCAAAGCATTAACGGGCTAGAGTCTATTCAGATCTTACCCAACGAGGGCGAAGCCTATGTGCTAACGCTACCAGAAGATGTGGCGTCGGTCAGCCTGGGGGCGAGTGCAGAATTTGCCCAATCATTTGTGCGCATCAATTATGGCTCGATGATTACTCCTAGCAGTGTTTATGACTATGACATAGCCACTCGTACCTTAGTCTTGCGCAAAGTAAAACAGATCCCCTCGGGTTACGAGCCCTCGCAATATCAAACCAAACGAGTCATGGCTCCTTCACGGGATGGCCTACAAATTCCGGTGACCCTAGTCTACAAAAAAGGCTTTAAACAAAACGGCTCCCAACCCTTGTATCTCTATGGTTATGGCGCCTATGGTTTAGGTATCTCACCTTATTTCTCAAGCTCGCGTTTAAGTCTGCTCGATCGTGGTTTTGTTTATGCGGTGGCACATGTTAGAGGGGGAGATGAGCTGGGCCAGCAATGGTATTTAGAGGGTAAGTTAGAAAAACGCAGCAATACCTTCAATGATTTTATCGACGTGGCACAATTTTTAATCGAGCAAAATTACGCCAGCCAAGGCAATATTTCTATAGGTGGTCGCAGTGCCGGTGGTGAGCTAGTGGGCGCAGCTGTGATCCAAGCCCCAGAGCTGTGGCGCTCGGCGAACTTAGGCGTGCCCTTTGTGGATGTATTAAACACCATGTTAGATGCCAAACTGCCCTTAACACCACCAGAATGGAGTGAGTGGGGTAATCCGCTGGAGAGTAAAACGGTGTTTGAATTCCTGCAATCGTATTCCCCTTACGACAACATTCAAGCGCGCGAATATCCGCCCATGATAGTCACCGGTGGACTCAACGACCCTCGTGTCACCTATTGGGAGCCCGCCAAGTGGACTGCGAAGATGCGCGCCACTAAAACTGATAGCAACTTGTTAGTCATGCGTATCAATATGGGGGCAGGGCACTTTGCTAACAGTGGGCGCTATGGCCGCTTAGAAGACAGTGCGCAAGAAATGGCCTTTACCTTAGTGGCACACGGCATCACCAAATAAGGCAGTGCCTAAAAACCCTTCCACCTTGTTGCTCGTTTGCGCCATTAGAATTAGCCAAGGCGGAGCGGGCGCGTGTATAAGCCTAAGCACCTTGACGCTAAACCGCAGCCCGCTTCTGTTCACAAGGAAGAACGACTGCCTTTGTGTGCCAATAGGCCTTATGTTAACCTAGGGGTATTCTACGGGTTAGCGTATTTTTGCGCTTTTTCAAACTTATTTCTGAGGTCCGCTATGCTATTTAACGGTACATTGATTGCCGCAAGTCCCCTTCGTCAAAAAATCAGAGACTTTTATCGTATTGAAGAAAACCTCGCTGTCGACCATATTTTGCCTGATGCTGAAATCAGCATGTTGGCCCGCAGTCGAGCGTGGGAGCGTGCGCGCACAACAGTTACGCGCATCAGAAAAGAACAAGAAGGCCACGGCGGTATTGACGCCTTATTGAGTGAATATTCCTTGTCCACCGCCGAAGGCGTGATATTAATGTGTTTGGCTGAAGCATTATTGCGGGTTCCAGACAAAGACACACAAGACGAGTTGATCCGCGACAAGTTATCCAAAGGTCAGTGGACGCCCCACTTAGGCGCCAGTGATTCTTTGTTTGTTAATGCCTCTTCTTGGGGCTTGTTGATGACCGGCAGCATGGTTAATTACGCCGATCACAGACAAAAAGAAAATTTTGGTACCTTGAAAAAACTGGTCGGCCGTTTGGGTGAGCCAGTTATTCGCCGTGCCATGAACATCGCCATGAAAATCATGGGCAAACAGTTTGTCATGGGCGAAACCATTAAAGATGCGGTTAAACGCGCCCAAGAAAAAGAAAAAAACGGCTACGTATATTCCTACGACATGTTAGGTGAAGGCGCACGTACCAGTAAAGATGCGCAGCGTTATTATGACTCTTACGCCAAAGCAATCGAAGTGATTGGTAAGGCTGGAGCTGGCCGTGGGCCGCGTTTGAGCCCCGGTATTTCAGTTAAACTATCGGCTATCCATCCCCGTTACGAATTCACCCATCGCGAGCGAGTACTCAAAGAAATTCCGGCTAAGTTGAAAGAGCTGTGTTTACTGGCCAAAAAATATGACATTGGTTTAACCGTTGATGCTGAAGAGTCAGAACGTTTAGACATTTCCTTAGATATTATTGAAATAGTGTTCAGCGATCCCGACCTTGAGGGGTGGACAGGGTTTGGCCTAGCCGTGCAAGCCTATCAAAAGCGTGCACTGTTTGTGATTGATTGGTTACGGGATCTAACCCAGCGTGTAGGCCGTAAAATGATGGTGCGTTTGGTCAAAGGGGCTTATTGGGATACCGAAATCAAAAATGCCCAAAAAGACGGTTTATCGCATTTCCCGGTGTTCACCCGTAAGTCATCTACTGATGTGTCTTATCATGCCTGTGCTAATCGATTATTAGACTATCGCGATACAATCTACCCGCAATTTGCCACACACAATGCTTATACTGCCTCGGTTATTATTGAGCTAGCGGGTAACGACAAAGAAGGCTTTGAATTTCAATGTTTACACGGCATGGGCGACACATTGTACGACCAAATCGTGCTCACTGATAAAATCCAGTGCCGCGTTTATGCCCCAGTTGGGGTGCATGAAGATTTGTTGGCCTACCTGGTAAGGCGTTTATTAGAAAACGGCGCAAACTCATCGTTTGTTAACGCTATTGTCGATGAAAGTCGTCCAGTTGAAGCCTTGTTAGAAGATCCGGTTGAAAAAACCCAACGTCTAAAACACAAGTACAACGAGCAAATTTCTAAACCGATTAATTTATATGGTACAGAGCGTTTCAACTCTAAAGGCATGGACATTAATGATATTAATACCATCGAGCCATTAAAAAATAATCTTGAACGTTGGTTTAATAAAACCAGCCTAACGGAAGAGCAAGTACCCGCGGGTGCTCACGCTGTGCGAAACCCAGCTAAACCCAGCGAAATCATAGGCTTCCATCACTACGACGACAAAGATGTCATGTTGGCTAAGTTAGACAAAGCTCACGCTGCCTTTACCACTTGGTCGCAAACATCCATCACCGAGCGCGCTAATATATTATTGCGCACCAGTGACATTCTTGAGCGTCATATGGATGAACTCATCGGTATCTGTATTAAAGAAGCCGGTAAGACCACCCAAGATGGCATCGATGAAGTACGCGAAGCTGTAGATTTTTGCCGCTATTACGCCGCACGAGCCCAAGAGCTTGATACCGATGAACGTCTAGCGCCTCGTGGTGTTGTCGTGTGTATTAGCCCGTGGAACTTCCCCTTAGCGATCTTCTTAGGTCAGGTAGCGGCAGCCTTAGTGACGGGTAATACCGTATTGGCTAAACCTGCCGAGCAAACCAGCTTAATTGCGGTGCGCACCTTAGAGTTAATGCACGCAGTGGGCATGCCAGAAGATATTCTGCAATTAGTGATAAGCCCCGGTGCGCAAGTAGGTGAAGTACTTTTACCTGATGAACGTATCAAAGCGGTTATGTTTACTGGTTCAACGCAAACCGGCACCTTGATTTCGCAAATTCTGGCCAGCCGTGGTGGTGATCAAGTGCCATTGATTGCTGAAACAGGCGGTCAAAATTGCATGATTGTTGACTCAACCGCCTTGCCAGAGCAAGTGGTTGATGACGTTATTGCCTCCGGCTTCCAAAGTGCTGGTCAACGTTGTTCGGCCTTACGTATCTTATTTTTGCAAGAAGATATTGCCGACAATGTCACCGAAATGCTGATTGGCGCCCTAAGTGAATTACACATAGGCGATCCGGCATTATTATCTACTGATATCGGCCCGGTTATTGACCAAAAAGCCCTTAAAACCCTAAATAAACACGTTGAAGACATGCAAGGTAAAGCCAAGTTGCTATACGAATGCAAAGTTGAAAACATGCCCGCAGACGCAACATTTTTTGCGCCGCGTTTGTATCAGCTTGATAACATCAATGTATTACAACGGGAAGTGTTTGGTCCTTGTGTACATATCATCCGCTTTAACTCTAAAGACTTACCTCAGGTGATTGAGCAAATTAACTCTACCGGTTTCGGTTTAACCATGGGCGTTCACTCGCGCATTGAAGAACGTGCCCTAGAGCTAGCACGCTTATCAAGAGCCGGTAATGTCTATATTAACCGCAATATGATTGGTGCCATCGTCGGTGTGCAACCCTTTGGTGGACGAGGCCTATCAGGCACCGGCCCTAAAGCAGGTGGTCCACACTACCTTAGCCGCTTAATGATTGAAAAAGCCACGCCCAAGTTAAGCGATAGCAACTATGAGCCGGAACAAGATTTAGCCTTGTTAAGTGATGATGCCGGGCGTAAACAAGCAAAGATTATTATGCAAAATGCGGTAGCAGCAGAAAATCAATGGCGCATGACAGTGCTCAACACCCGTATCTCTGCGGTCAGACAACTACTAGCCAAACTCGCCGGTTTAGATATCGTCGAAGAGCTAGCAGAAGATTTAAACCGCACGTTATCGACGGCGCGCAGTCAGTTAATCAGCATCGAAAAACGCTTGCGTAAACCCAAGGTATTACCTGGGCCAACGGGTGAATCCAACCTCCTGTTTTTAGAGCCCCGCGGTATCTTGGTCTGTTTTGCTGATAAAAACGTTACTTTCGAATACTGGGCCTTATCCATAGTCACGGCCCTAGCAACCGGCAACGTGGTTATTTCAGTGGTATCAGAAGTGTTTTATGATGAAGCGATCGCCTTTCGCAATCAATTTATCGCCACCGGCTCACCAGAAGGTGTACTGCAAGTAGCGAAATTGAATCAACTAGAATCACTACTCGCCGAACCCAAACTCGCCGGTGTAGTCATTGACAGTAAAAGTGAAAGAAGCGCATTCATCACGCAAAAACTAGCCCAAAGAGAAGGTGCCATACTACCCGTCATCAGTGCCGAGTATAACGACAACCTGATCCAGCGCTTAGTAACAGAAAAAAGCGTCAGCACCGACACCACCGCATCAGGCGGCAACACCTCCCTGATGACCTTGGTAGAAGACGAAGAGTAAACAAGCCAGCCCCGAGCAGCGAGCTACGAGTAAAAAAAAGGCCGACATAAACCGTCGGCCTTATTCTTTCCCCGCAAATCCCCCCCCGTAGGAGGCCCTTTAGAGCCGAACAAATCATCCGCAGATGTTAATCCCCCATCAAATGTGGCTTCATCAATTTTTGTTTGATTGTTCGCAGCTGAACCGCGCCGGTCACCGGCAGTTCCTACGAGAGCAAAATTCAACCTCGTAGGAGTTCCTTCAGGTACGAAAAATCAACAACCAATATCAATTCCACAACCAATGCCCACCTATCAACAAGGTTGATTTACCCCCGCAATTCGCAGCTGAATAACATTATTTATGGCTCAGCCGGTCACCGCTACCCCCTACAATTCGTCCCTAAACCATGCTGGTTACCGGGAACTCCTACAAAAGAGAAACCTCTGTGCGCGGCACCCTGTGCCCTCTGTGTTTCAAACGCTCTAGCTCTAGCTTTTTCTAGCAGCTAGAATCTAGTATCTAGCATCTAGCATCTAGCATCTAGAATCTAGCTTCTATCCACTTGATGTTCGCATCCCCTACAATTCGCAGCTAAAGCAGCTCCTACAAATGAAACCTCTGTGACCTCTGTGCGCGGCACTCTGTGCCCTCTGTGGTTCAAACGCTCTCGCTCTTGCTTTTTCTAGCATCTATAATCTAGCATCTATCCCCTAAAACCTAACGTTGCTCTTTCAACACATCCAACATACTCGACAATTGTTTGCGCCAATGAACCGTTAACATATCCGCGGCGGTTTCGGCTGTGGTTTTATCTATTACCGAAAAGCTGGGGCGTTTGGCGGGGGCAGGGTAGGCATTGGCGGGAATAGGCAAGATTGGAATAGCATGGCTTAGCATGCCTTTTTCAATGGCTAGCTCTTGAATCGCTACCGCAAAATCATACCATGATGCCACACCCGCATCTGTCC
>Ga0163215_100995_pt1 | contig 24736 bp, 19 predicted proteins | sample SynspAceP_FD_185934 | JGI IMG/M metagenome (GOLD analysis project Ga0163215, IMG submission 185934) | Saline lake microbial communities from Ace Lake in Antarctica - Synechococcus sp. Ace-P (Hybrid Assembly) | ecosystem: Environmental > Aquatic > Non-marine Saline and Alkaline > Saline | place...
TCGTCAGCGCCGTGCTGGTCGAGATCGACGACAAATGGGCCGCCGACACAAAAGGCTATATCAAGTGGGAATGCCAGGATGCGTGATCATGGCGCCAGTGAATTTCCAGACCACAGGTTGCGCAATCCTACTTCACGCCGCGTCTGGACGGGGATCGCCAATGTATGTTGGTGATTATCGGTGCTGACGAATATGGAGAGAAGGACGTTCTGGCGATCATGGACGGGTTCCGGGAGAACGCGGACAGCTGGCGGGACCTGCTGAAGGGGCTGAAGAAACGCGGCCTCACGGTGCCGCCGGAGTTAGCCACTGGGGACGGTGCGCTCGGGTTTTGGACGGCGCTGCGAGATGTCTTCCCTACCACCCGTGAGCAACGGTGCTGGGTCCACAAGACCGCCAATGTCCTTGGCGCAATGCCAAAGTCGCTGCACGAAAAGGCGAAGTCCGATCTGCAAGACATCTGGATGGCAGAAACCAAGAAGGAGGCCAACGCGGCCTTCGATCTCTTTGTGGAAACCTACGGCGTAAAATACGAGCGCGCGGTGGCCAAGCTGATCAAGGACCGCGACGTATTGCTGACCTTCTACGACTTCCCGGCCGAGCATTGGAAACACATCCGAACCACAAACCCGATCGAAAGCGTCTTTGCCACGGTCCGCAGTATGCGTCCGGTCTGACTGCCCTGCCTGCGTGATAGAGTGGGTGATAGTGTCTATTATGGATAGTGGACATCTTGAGGTTGGTCATGGGTGGGGTGAAGGGTCAGAAGAAGCGGCGCTGGTCTGACGACGAGAAGCGTTCGATTTGCGAGCAAACGCTGACGCCGGGTGTTTCAGTTGCGCAGGTTGCGCGGCGGTATTCGATGAACGCGAACCTGATCTTTACGTGGCTACGGGATCCACGGTTTGCGCCTGATCAAAACACCAGCGCAGCGACCGCGGACACTTCGGATTTTCTGCCTATCGAGATTGAGGGCACAGCGTGGTCCTCCGAGATGTCAAACCCGCCCATTTCTCCACGCCCACCGAAGACCGGTGCCGCTATCTCGGCGCACCGCGTGGACATCACCTTGTCTGATGGGCGGCGCATTCTGGTGGAAGGCTCAACGGAGTTGTCGGCGATTTTGGGTCTGATGCAGGGGCTGATGACATGATCCCGGTGCCGAGCAACACGCGGGTTTGGCTCGCGGCAGGCGTGACGGACATGCGGCGTGGGTTCAATACGCTGGCGGCGCAAACTGAGCGGGTGCTGGCCGAGGACCCGTATTCGGGGCATCTGTTTGTCTTCCGTGGCCGCCGTGGCGATCTGCTGAAGATCATTTGGTGGGATACGCAGGGCGCCTGTCTTTTTATGAAGCGTCTTGAGAAGGGACGGTTTGTCTGGCCCGCAGCCAAGGACGGAAAAATTTGCGTGACAGCTGCTCAGTTAGCGATGCTTCTGGAGGGAATCGACTGGCGAATGCCGCAAAGAACTTGGCGGCCCCTGCAGGCGGGATAGCCCAACAAAACATGGGTTTTTTGAGTGTTTTAGTGTTCCGTTCGGTAGGCTGATCGGATACAAATCCTGTATGCTTAAGACCTTCAAATCCCTGCCTAAAGACCCCATCGAACTGCGGGCCGTCAGTGAGCTTATGGCCGCCGAGATCAGGTCACAGGCCTACCAGATCGAGAAGCTGAAGAAAGAACTGGCCGCGCATCGCAAGGCCCGTTTTGGGGCCAAGTCCGAGAGCCTGGATCAGCTCGCGTTCGATCTGCAGGAAGACACCGAAATCGAAGCGGCTGCCGAGGCACAAAAGATAGCACCCAAAGGCGACGCGGAAGAGGCCGCTCCGCCCAAACGCACCCACAATCGCGCCCCGCTACCTGAGCACCTCGAACGCCAAGAAGAGATCCTCTCGCCCGGTGATGCCTGCGGCAATTGCGGCGGTGCGCTCAAGCGGCTCGGCGAAGATGTCACCGAAGAGTTGGAATATGTCCCCGGCCACTTCGTTGTGAAGCAGATTGTGCGTCCCCGCATGACCTGCACCTGCTGCGAGGCTTTCGCTCAAGCCGAGTTGCCCTCGCGCCCGATTGTGCGCGGACGTGCCGGTCCGGGTCTTCTGGCACATGTGTTGGTCGGCAAATATTGCGATCACTTACCGCTTTATCGCCAGTCCGAGATCTATGCTCGTGACAAGGTCGATCTGCATCGTTCCACGCTCACCGATTGGGTGGGCCGTTCCACGGCGCTGCTGGAACCCTTGGCCAACCATATCGGAAAGTTGGTGCGGGCCGGACCAGCCCTCTTTGCTGACGATACCCCCGTCAAAATGCAGACCAAGGGGAAAACCGGAAAGGCCCAAACCGCGCGACTGTGGAGCTATGTTCGCGATGAACGCCCCTGGCGTGGGCAGGCACCGCCCTGTGCGTGGTATCAGTTCAGCGTGGATCGCAAGGGGGAGCATCCGGTCAGCCATTTGTCTGGCTACAAAGGGGTCGTGCATGCCGATGGTTATACCGGATTCAACGGTCTGTTTGGGGACGACAAGGCCAGCGAGCAGGCCTGCATGGTCCATGTGCGCCGCAAGTTTATCGAGATCTTTGAGCGCGAGGGCTCTGCCATCGCCGAGGAGACGATCAAACGGATCGCTGCCCTCTATGCCGTGGAGAAAGAGGCACGCTACAAGCCTGCCGAAGAGCGCGCCGCCCTGCGGCAGGAAAAGGCAAAGCCGGTCTTCGAGGGGCTCGAGGCATGGCTGCAGCTGCAATTGCCCAAGATCTCCGGCAAATCAACATTGGCCGAGGCCATTCGCTACGCGCTCGGCCGCATGCCCAAGGCCCGGGAATACCTCGAAAACGGGCAGTTGGAGCTGGACAACAACATCTGCGAGCGCTCAATCAGGCCGGTAACTCTTGGCAGGAAAAATTACCTCTTCATGGGATCAAAAGGCGGCGGAGAGGCCGCGGCCATCGCCTACACGCTCATCGAGACCGCCCGTATGAACAAGGTCGATCCAGAGGCCTGGCTTCGCTGGGTTCTCGCCCGCGTCGCAGACCACAAAATGACCCGCCTCGAGGATCTCATGCCGTGGAACTGGACAGCCGAATAAGTCAACACCAGTCAGACCGGACGGATACGGTCCGCAATCGTACGCGCAAAACCAAAGGATGCCTGAACCGAAAGACCGCCCTCGCCATGGTCTTCAGGCTGATGATGTCCGCCAAGAAAAAGTGGCGGAAAATCTCAGGGCCAAACCGTCTGCCCGAAGTGATCCAGGGGATTGCTTTCAAGGACGGGATCAAGCAACTTCAAAACGCCGCCTGATCACGCCGTCACCAACTTTTGGGCATAACTCGTCTCAACTGAAATAATTGAGATGAAGGGCCACTGTTGTTAAAACGCCATTCACATTCCTTTAAAAATAGCCCAAAATTCTCTTTCGGAACACCGTTAAATTTCCTCATATGCCGCTTCGCTTGGTTCCAAAAATTTTCAATGCCATTGATGTGATTAGCTTTGTCTGCAAAGAGTTTAGAGTGGTTGATTCGAAAGTGCTTAAAATCCGAAACATCCAGCACGTTGTAGCCTCTCCAGCAGTCAGAATAGACGATACTATCAGGTATAACTTTACGTTCGATGATGGGAAACAAAGTTGCAGACGAAGCATCCGGAATGATCTTCGTGTAGACCTTACCTCCTCGTTTTAACAAGCCAAACACTGGGATTTTGCCTGCTGCACCTCGACCTCGTTTTCCTTTTCGCCTGCCTCCAAAATAGCTTTCATCAACTTCGATTTCGCCACCAAACACCTCATGGCATTCTTGTTCAAGTTTGAGGGCAATGATTTCTCGAAGACGGAGATAATAATAGGCAGCCGTTTTACGGTTTACACCAACCAAAGATGCTGCACATCGGGCCGTGGTCCCAGCAACAAAATGCTCGATTAAACGATCTTGTTTATAATTGCTCAGTCGGCTCTTTCTCATATGTCCCATTGTAACACCTTTTAGGCATTAACTGGGACAGCCCCTTCTTGATTTCTAGCTGGTAGATATCAACCTTAGTTTCCAGGCATTTGCGTAGGCTCAGATCGTTTGCTCCAACCTCAAACCAACTTGTAGGGCGCTGATAAAAATCAAGCCCTCGTCCAATCTTTATAACCCAGCCATTATCCAAGCGGATTTCGCGATCGTGGATATTGGGATTCAACTTCACTTCAAGTAACACGTCTACTTCCAGTAAGCTTTGCTTCAGGTCTTCCAGTTTTTCATGAATTTCTGCGAGCTGGGTATTGTCGTCATAACCTGTTATCAAATCGATCTTCTTGACTGTACCTGATTTTAAAACGGTCTCGCAAAACCGAACAAAATTTTGGATTTGGTGCGGAAGACGTATGTATGGATCTTCAATAACCACCGACTTGGCACCAGAAAGATAGGGGCCAATAATTGACTCATAACTATGCCCCGTATCCCCATACATAATGGTAAAGTGCTGCTCCCTAACCTTCGGTATGACAGCTACCAGTTCCTGCGGCGCTGATGAAGCTAGGCTGCTCAAAGTCTCAGGTGGACTCTCCGCAACCACGACCAATTCTTCAGGTTGTACCACTGCCTCTTCTGAAGAGCTCAACCTTCTCCGTGTTGGCTGTTGTGTCGCAGCTGCGTCTTTCGACTCCGGGCAGTACACGACCACTTCTGTGCCGCTTGAGTCAAAGTACGACAGATTAATCGAGGCAAACTCATCATCTGGTTTGCGCTTGTTCATCTGCTCTTTTACTCGTCGACGACATTCGGTAGCATATGCGACATACTCTTCGAATTCCTCATCGCTCGGTGCTCCATTCGGGTGAAGTATCTTCAAGAAAGCCGCTACCGTTTTCTTAATTCCCTTCTCGTCGCGCCCCTCAACAGCCTTTCCAAGGTTAATTCGTCGGCTCACCTCTTCATATCTATTCGTATGCTTGAATTGATAGTGAAACGCCTCTGCGAGGTAATCAGTGATAAACCCGTACCTGTTGGTCAAGAATGAACTGCTGTTTTTAGGAAACTCCCAGCCAGGAATATAAGCGGCAAACCTGTCCATTATTGCCAGGTCAAGTTCAGGTGGAAGCGGCTGAAATAGATCGTACTCCGTCGAATTGACGACCTGGCTCACCGAGAGGTCGATGTTTCCCACAAAGCTGAGACTGGCATCCGCAATGACTTCAGCACCACGCGAAAATCGTCCATTCGCCATGAAGTCCTTCATGATTTGGATCGTATCCGGATCACGGACCTTGATCCCCCCGACCTCGTCAAATGCCACAGTATCCCAGTAACCAACCAAGCCAACTTTACGACGAGCATTGTTATAAAAGAGCGTTGCCTTTGTTGCTTGGCCGCCAGATATGAGCGTCGCATAGGGTGAAAATTCGCTGAAGAAATACGACTTACCAGTTCCGCGAGGGCCCAGCTCAATATAATTGTAGTTGGGTTCTACAAGTGGGGCCAATCTAGCCACGAAGTGCATTTTGACACGTTGACTAAGCTTGGACGGTTCCAAGCCGACTGATCTCATTATGACATTGAGCCAATCATCGCGAGTGAAGGTGCTGCGGCCATCCGTATAATGTTCAAAGTTAAAGCGTGAGAGCTGAATCGGACGCAAATCCTCGATGTAGAAAGCGTAGTTATGGTCCTCAATATCGTTATGTGAAAGTGTGACCTCTGCCCAAATTCCACCTTCGAGAAGCCGCTCATTGTCCCGGTAGAATTTCTCTCCAATAGCGATGTGCTGCGAGTTAAAGTTCTCCAGCGAAGCCCAGTGCCTTTTTTCCTTTTCGACGTATCGGACATGAACCTTGTCAATGAAGCGATGTTTACCTTTGGTTGCTACCTTCGATTGAGCGGCATTGGCTTCGTCGGGCCTTACGTAATTATCCTGAAGGGTTGCAAGTACGGCCTCCATACCTGCATCCATTTCAGCCTGGTCGTCGCTTGCGCAGTAACGCGCCAAAAGAAACTCAAGCACGAATGTTGGTACGTTTGTGCCCTTCTTGATCCGGTGAAGCAGATCCTTTCGAACAACCTTGCCATCGAAGGTTGAAGTTAGGTGCTGGTCTAGCTCATCCATGTCATTCATACGGTATAATCCGTTTCAAGATTCAGCGCGCTTAGGCTCGCTAGAGTTGTTGGGTTCAGGGCTTTTATCGAGAATTTTCCCTCAAAGTCGGGATCCATTCGCAGCGCAATCTGCAGGCACTGGCCAGGAGTTAACGTGATCGTGCGCGTTGCGGGATTTACATCACCACCTGCTCGCGGCTCACCAACCACATTCCCCTTTCCATCTTGAGCTTCAATTAGTACCTCGACACTCTCTTCTTGAGTAAACATGTCGTCAGAAACCAATGCAATTTCGACTACGGGAACTCGTGTGGTAATACGTTTCGCGCCGTTCTTGTAGTTGAGTTCGACACTCATTTTAGCAGCGTTCGACTGTTCTTCATTGTCTAGGCGGGCAATGATCACAGGTACGACGGCCTCGGCCAAGGAAGCTCCGCCGTGAAAGTAAAGGTGTCCAGCTCTGTAGGGAGCCATACTCTTGGGAAGAGCGATTTGCGCGATGCTGCCTCGGATACCAACCTTTTCGGAGTTAATAACAACACTGTGAGAGTCGCTGGTTCCGTTTCCGAGTAGTGCTCTGTCATGCGCATTTATCTGCCAATTTCCTTGTGGCTTGGTGCAAACGTCACCAGCGGCGGCATGACCATTGAGGAAAAATCCATGATCTGTGACGATCACGGCCTCTTTGAACCCCATTACACGCAGCTTGTGCAATGCCACACGAATGAGCTTCAAAGTGTTTGGTATCAAGCCCAACGTGGTCTCAGGATTGCTCTCAAGTTGACTATCAATCTCTGTTGACCGAAGTACCAAGAGATCAACAGTAGGCGTGATCTTTGGCTTTCCACGAACGAATTCGCCCAGGGTCATCTCCTCGAACCGATCACCAAGTTTCTTTCTCAGCACATCCATTCTTTGGCTGACGTTTCCAACCTTGGCCGTTCCAAGCTTTGGGGCCAGCGCATCACTTTCGATCTCGAGCGACAACTGTGTACGGGCACCAGGAAGAAGGCTGGCCATACCCACAAGGGTTATCGTCGGCAATTGGGCATAGGCAGCTTGCAGCTCGACTGGCCCATCTTCAGACAGTTGCTTTTCAAGTGTTACGCCAAGCTCATAACGGAGGGCGTCGACCATGAGGTAAGCGACTTTTCTTCCATTTTCTTTCAACCGGTCAGCTAGAAGTCTGTCATAGACGTCTGCATTAGCCAATCTGCCTTCAGGAGGCCAACCTGTACTCTCGATGTGTTTGATGAATATTGCTTGGACTTTTTCGGCTAGGCGGCGATATCGGGATTGGGCCTGGTCAATGACCTCATGCATAATTTCGTAGGGGTCAAGAAAGTCTCCAACCGCCTGCTCGAATTCGCGTTGAAGGCGGTCCGCTTCCCGCAGGCTTCCAAGGTAAAAATCTAGCAAATTGGCTTGTGATCGAGAGTGTTCCGGCAATTGGCGTTCGTTGTCATCACAGCATTCAATCAGCGCTAGGCCAGTACGGATCAATTCCCACTGCGCCTGACTTTCGCCTTTTCTGATCCAAACAGAATTTTTACGGTTACTGATTATGTTACGTGCAGTGTCAGTCTCGTTAATCGACATGCCCTTGATCGCCGCCTTGAGGAAGGTGCGCTCTTCGAACGGGAAGGTGTCGCGATCACCAAGGTTCTCAATATAATGGCACTGTTCTGAAAGATCGAGTTCAACCTCGATGGCCTCCGCACGGTCAATGTAAATATCTCGAGTTTCTGGGTTGGTGCGGAGGCGATCGCAGACATCTTCGACGATAGGCTTTGCTTCGACCGGCGAGTGAGGGACGTCCTTGAGAGGCTCAGGCAAAGGAACCGGCAGATCAAAGACAAACTCGCTGAAGAGAACGAACCGCCAGAGTTCATCGGCGATCGACGTCCAAGTCTTGCCTCGCGTCTTGACACTCATGCCTAAGGTTTCGCGCAAGAATTCCCGGGCTTCGTCGCTCCAGCCTTCTTGCGACTTGAGGGCGTCAGCTTGCTTGGAACTCGGTGCAAGGAGTGCGGTCAGAATTTCGCGTCCTGACTCAACCTTCAGGGCGGCTCTTAGTTGTGGCCAGCTGGCACCACCGCCGATCGCATCAATCACAGAAAAGGACGGGCCATTAGGCGATCCTGTGAAGATGCGGCGTATTTCCGTTGCATGATCTGGCTTTGCGCGCAGGCAAAGGCTCAGGTAATCATCACCATCGTCCTGGGGAAAAACCGCGCCACTTTGCGCATAAATTGAGAAGGGATCAGCCTGTTTTTCTTTATCGGACTCCGTGCGCCTCTGCGGGACATAGACCACCAGCGCATCAATCTCACGCTTCGCCTTGCCGACTTCACGCAGAGCCATGATCGCTTCCTGGCGGCTCTCGATGCTGCTTTCTGATGCGTCGATCACACGAACGCGGTCATCGCCAAGTCCCAAGCACAGGTCGTGGTACCGGTGATCGGGGTCATAGACGACCATGCAACCCGCTTGCAGAAGGCGGGGGCGCAAAACGGTGTCGCGGATGAAGGTGGCAATACTCATGCGTTACCCATTCTTCTTGCGGCCACGGGCCTTGGTGGGTTTGGGGTCTGGCTCGACGTAGAGGTGTTCCAGGTCATGAGCGATGGCGAGGGACTTGTCGGTCCTGCACTTTTCGCGCACGCGGTCGGGCCAGTAGGCCATGGCGAGGTGGGCCCAGTCGTAGTCGCCTTTTTCCAGCTTGGCCCAGGTGTCCTTCAGGACCTTCTGCCAGGGCTTGTGGCGGAACAGCTGCCAGAGCGGGGCGGCGGTGATTTGGACGCCATCGTCATGGTTCGGGCGATAGGCCTGGGCGATTGTCAACAGGGTGTCGCGCAGCTCAATCAGTTCGAGTTCGAGGGTCTGGAGCGCCTCGAAGGTCCTCTCGTCGTCTCGGGACTGGGCGCTGCCTTTGGTGCGCAGGGCGGCGACGTCCTGGTCGACCTGCTTCAGCTTTGGCTCGATGAAGTCGTTGACGGCGGTGAAGAGGGTCTGGTCGGTCAGGCTGGGGTAGTAGAGCCAGAGCGTGTAGCTGCCTGAACTGGTCGAGATCGGCCAGTAGATCGGGGCCTTGCGGCGGCTCTTGCTGTATTGCTTGAGGTGCAGGGGAAAGAAGTCTCTTTGCAGCCAGCGGCGCACATCGGCAGGTACCGGAGCCTCAACGCGAGCGAGCACTTCCTCGATCAGGCGGGCGAGGTCATTTGGATGTCCCTGGTCGTCCACAAGGATGCCGGAATGGGCAGAGAACGGTTCTGCATCATCGTGCAGCATGCCGGGGCTTTTAGCTGGCAGCGGATCAAAGGGTTCTGGCTCGAGCGGGGCTTCGCGTTCTCCGGTTGCCAATCGCCAATCGAAGCGGCCGAACGCAACGCCAGCTGCCCAGCTGAGCAGACCGTCCGTCTGGTCAACCGCCTCGGCAGCAGCAGCATCTTCTTCTTCGTTTTCCTCACAGTCCGCATCAGCGTCGTTAACATCGTTACCCGCCGAGCCGGATGACCCAAGGGCCGCGGCGCGGTCGGCGTCGTTGAACCCGTATAGCTCAAACGCAATATCGCTGATCTTCGAAGCCAAATCTTCCAGGCTACGCGGGGATTCCTGCTCTGAAGCCTCTCCTTTTGAGGCTAATAAAATTGATGGGAGAATGAACGCGTGTGAAGTTTCATTTGACCAATCGGAAGCCCTCCGCATTTTCCAAGCAGCCAGCGCCAACTGGTTCAGTTCAGCGACTTTAAATTGGTCAAGTGGAGGCAAAATTGTTCGCTTAAGAACTCCGACTTCGAATGATCGAGCCGTGGAATCAGCCGCGTTCAATTGAAGAGAAAGAAAGGCATTAAAAGCGGCGCTCGTAAACAATGCCAAGTATGCCATCAAAACATCTGTTCGATCGAATTCATCGAACAAAACCGGCCCTTTATGGCCAAATATGCAAGAGCTTGGAAGTATTCTTGGGCCGAAACGTTGCGTTCTCAACGGCCAAGTTATCCCAATCCTTCCAAAGTAGTGCTCCTCGGTTTCCTTAAGCATCCAGACGTTAGACCTTACACCGCCTGAGGCATTAAGATTGTTCTTAATTTCCAGACCGCCGCTGCGCCAATTGACCTTCAAAAACACATCTGAATAGAACGGCGCAAAGGCTCCGCCTTTTGCCAAGAGAGTCCAATCTTCGCAGGCTTCGTCAAGTGAAGTTTCCCACCAGGCCCTTACGAAGCGAAAATCATCTGCAGTTGCCAAGCCCTGTTTTACAATACGTCCATCGCTCTCAAATGGAGGAAATATTTCGAATATTTCCCGTACTTGCTCACTAATCCAATAGGCAAATGGTTTGCCCGGAACTTTTTCAAAAGATTCTGGATCGACCTCAAAGTATCGAGGATCTTCTTTTCCATTCCGGACGGCGTTGCACAGATCCCATAGGCCATTGGCTCGGTCAGAGTCTTCTATCAAACGCAAGAAAAAGCTCATCTGGTCCTCTCCAATACATACGCAGCGGCCTCTACCATCGCGTCATCCATTACACCGTGTCCCAAGTCGGCCATTACCTCCGGTCTGGCGATCCCAAGCACTATGTCTTCTCGCCATTTCTGAAAGCTTGAAAGGAAAAAACAAGTTCTAGAGGTAATGGCACCAATACGTGCACCAACGCGCATCATATCTAGCCCTCGCTCCACGAATATTGCTAGGAGGTCATTTTTGCTCTTGGGATAGGCTTTTGCTAGGCTCGCCTTTGTTTCAGCAGCAAGTGCACCAAACGGCGGATTCATCACCACAACGTCAAATATTTCCCTGCAGTGGTCAATCATCCGCAATCCCTGAAGCGCATCCTCAGCAAACAGCCGTCCCTGATATGTGGACCGCGCCGCGCTGGCGAACTCGGTCAGGGCCTCTTGCAGACGCGCCTCAGCCTTCTGCCACTTCGCCATATCCTCTTTTCGGAAGAGGTCGCCATGCTCGCCAAACACTGCACGCACCAGGGCAGGCAATTCCTTTTCAACCTGCAACAGCACCCCAAGCTCCGGCAGGCCCTTGAGCAGGAACAGCGTCTTCTCGAACAGCTCTGCATCCAGGGGATCGAGCTCTTCCATGAACCGCTTGCGTAGGTCCACCTCGGCCGGGGGTGCAATGGCCGCCACCACATGCCCACGTCCCACCTGGGGCCGATCCTTGGCCTTCACGCCCGCCTCGTGCCATGCGCGCTGCGCCCGCAGCCACAGCGCCAGGGATGCGATTTGCGCCGCGCGCGGGTCGATATCGACGCCATAGATGTTGTGTTCGATGATCAGCCGCGGCACGTCGTGCAGGAACGCGTCCTGGTCGGCATAGGTCTGGCTGAGCGGTTTCAGATCCGCGTTGCCGCCAGTCTCAGTATCCAGGCAACCGGGGCCATGGGTCTGCTCCCACTCCCACGCCTCGCGATAGATCTCCAAAAACAGGTCAAAGGCGTAGAGCCCAAAATGCATCGAGCCACAGGCGGGATCGAGCAGTTTGATCGTGCGCGGGTCGCGCAGGCGTTTGGCGGGGTCGGGCCGTTCATCCGGTTTCACCAACAGGTACTGGCAGCGGTCGCGCAGGCCGGTCTGTCCACCGGTCCAGTTGAACCAGAGCCGCCCCAGCGTGTTGTCGACCAGGAACTCCACCACATAGCGCGGGGTGAAGAACTGGTTGCGCACCGCTAGCTCGCGGCTGTTGCGCGGCGCTTGGGACGCATCGCGCATCGCTTTGCGCTCTTCCTTCGAGTTGAAGTACTGGTAGATCCAGCCGATCGTCTCATCCTCAGCCCAGAGCGGTTCGATCTCGCCGTGATTGATGAGGGTGAGGACCTGGATGAGCGCGGCCTCGCGCGGGAACAGGCGGCCCTGGGGCGAGAAGCGGTCGAAGAGGCCGGGCAGGTCTTGCGAGAGCTCGTCAAAGACGCTCTGGAGATAGACGCGGTAGGCGTCGCCGGTTTCACCCAGGCCGGTGCCTGCCAGACGGGCGTAGAGCTGGAACCCCTTGGCCTGGTAGCCGTTGCCGACGGATTCCATCAGTAGCCCGCGGGCTTCGGCCATCCTGAGAGCTGCGAGGCGGTTCAGAACAGTAAAAGCCTGTTCGCGCGCGATGCGGTCGAGCCCAGCCTTTGTATCGGTGTCCGCGTTGGCACAGTAGTGGGCCAGCGTGTCGCGCAAGATCCGCGCCGTCTCGCGCTGTTGGTCGTTGATGTGGCGTAGGCCTTCGAGCGGAGAGGCCGTGCCGGAAATTGGATCCAGCCCGTAATCGTTCTGGAGCTGACGGGTGAATTCCTCTTCCAGCGTGCGGCGCGCATCGGTGACGAAGCGCTGGAGGCGGTTACGGGTGGACTGATCAAACGCCATCCTTACTCCTCACTGCCGAAGCTAAATGAGACTTCGATCTCGTCGTAGAGCGCGAGCTGGGCTTTGATCTCGTTGAGCTTGAGGATGAGAGCATCCAGGTCGGCGGCCGTTGTCATTTTGGTGGGCACGGAAACCGATTGCTCGAACTTGGCCGGTCCCTTCTTGCCCGTCTCAGCCCGCTCGTCCTCAATTCGCTGGCGAATGCGTTCCTGGCCTTGTCGCTGGATCGAGCGCCGGAGCTCGTCGATCGTGCTGCTTATATCATAATCACGGGCAAGCAGCTTGCGCAGGCCCGCAAGATCGTGGGTCGCAGTCAGTTCAAGACCGTCCAGCTGGCCAATGGTGCTGCCACGCTCTTCCTGGGTCAACTCTCCCCATTCAGGCACGCGTTGAAGCTCCTCCGCACCTTCCTTGATGCGCTGTTTTTGCTGGTCTGAAAGCGAGATCACAGCCTCCCGGACGCGGCCTTTGACATGCGTGAGCAGCGAACTGAAGTCCGCGCTATGCTTGAAGAAATCCTCAGTTTTGAGGCGTTCGGAGAGTGCCAACAGGTCTTCGCTTAGCTCGTTCCGCAGCTCACCCGGCACGCCTGTATCCGGGAGCGCTTCGATATCTTGGCGATGCGACTGGAGTTCGCGCAGGGTTCCATCAAGGCCATTTTCCAGCGAACGCTTCACCTCAAGTGCCCATTTGAGGTTGTCGAAGAGAGCAGAAGTCTCCGCGCCGAGGCGTTGTGGCGCGTCTGACGCGTCGGTGAAGAGAACGTCCGCGAGCTCCTGGTTCATCACTCGGACACGGTCGCCTCCCGCAAGCCCCAAACCGCTTAGCTTCTCTCCCAGCGAGCCGTAGTCGTGTTGGAAACGAGGAAAATGCTTTGCTGCGGCCTTGCTGATTTCCTGTTCAAGCGGAATGACAATGTCACCAATTAATTCCGTCAGACAGTCCGCGGCGCGGCCAAGTGTTTCGTTGGACGGACGCTCATCGCGAAGGGCAACTCCGATTTGTTTGAATGAATTGTTGGTCTTAAGCGCGTCGATGGCCTGCTGACCAGCCGCCGTTACCTCTCGACCGGAGACTTTCAATTTAATCTCTCCGGCCATCAGCATAGCCGCAAGAATGTAGCGGGTCGTGTCAGGTGACCATCCAAAAGGATCGCTGCTGAAATCGTCGAGAAGCCGCTTCCCATCGACGGTGCCGCGTTTGTCGATGTAGTCCCGAATGCTTGTCATCGCCTTGTGGTCGGTCTTGAATGACGCACGACCGGAGGTTGTTTGAACGAGCCCAAGCGGATCAATCCCGCTGCTTATGGCAGCGGGATTGGCCACCTTCAGAAATTTCTCAGCGGTATCGGTACCTGCGCGCACAGGCGCTTCGACGTAGCGATCGAACACCTGCGTCGCGACATCATTAAGGAGCTTTTTGGCTGCATCCAGCAGATTGGGATCTAGAGCAGACACAGCTGTCGCCTGGCCACGAAAGACGAACGATCCGGCTTGAAGCGTTTGCTTGATCTTGCTTTGAAGTTGCGTGGCCAGCTTGGCCGCCCTGTCCAATTGGCCAGAACAGTAGTCGCGTACCTCCTGGTCGGGTTCGTTTCGATGAAGTTCGGCAATGCGTTGGCACCGATAGATATCGTTTGCCAAATCGTCCATTTCTGGATTTGAGCGGGTAAGCAGGCCGATGATGTTCCGCCCGGTACGACTGCGAGAATCGTCGAGCATCCTATTGCGCGCTGCGTCGTAGTCAGTGGCAGCCACCAACTCCAGGACCGTCTGGACGGTGTTTTGATCTCCAGCAAGGCTTGTTAAGGCACTGCCAGATTGAACTTTGATCCCGGATGCAACAGCCAACGTCCCGTGGAGGCTGACCCTTGGCAACGGGTCGAATACTTCACGAACAGAATCGCTGAAGATCCGCCGAACATCAACGGAGCGAAGTGCCAACGATCCGCGCTCTTGCTCAATGTCACGAAGTTTCTCGCTCAAGAAGACAAGGTTTCCGTCCTTTTCTCCGAGCGGAACCAACACGTCGCCCAGCATCTCATCAACAGCTTCTTTCACTTTGTCGAGTTGGGACGCTGAGGTAATTGAGGGATGCATCAAGCTCGCGACATTTTGCACACTGACCGGCAAATTCCCGAGGATCTGGAGAACAGCAACAGATTTTGCGATGTCTTGGTGAAGGTTTTTGTCATGAAAGCGAATGAGCACTTTTCCTACGGCCTGATGCACTGACGGAAAAGCCCGTCGAACGTCCTTCTCAAGTTCATTGTAGAGCGTAACGGTCGTCGCAAGCCAGCCAACAGGTTGATCCGCCATTGCGGTTGATCCGCCTTCACCCTTTAGAACATCCTGGACGACCTTGATGGCCGATCGAAGGCCAATGCCGCCAGTCGACTTGGCCAGCGCACCGAGCAAGTGGAGAAGAATGTCAAAGTGTGCGGGGAGGAACGGGTACAGGTTTGTAAACGCCTCACGGCTGAAGTCAGCATCGTAATACTTTGCGTCTTGAAGCCTCGTGTTGTGTCGCAGCGCTTGACCATGCGCGTCAAACAACTTCCCAAGGTGCTCTTCACCGCTGGGCGATTTTCCAAGCAGTCGACGATAGCAGATTTCCTTGATGTCGCTGGACTCCAGATCAATCTGAATCGGAAATCTATCCTTAAGCTTGTAGAGCTTGTCTGAGTTGAGTGCGGCCCGCGGATCGTCTTCGGTCAGCGTTTGCTGGGCAGTTGAAATGATCCAGACTTTTCCGTCGCCCAGGCGTTTCAGGTTTTTGGCAAGGCCGTCCAGATTGAGGATCAGGTTGTCGCGAGAGGCAACATACTGACCGACCTCATCAACGATAAAAATGATGTTCTGCTTGCCACTCTTGGAGCGAACAATGTCGATCATCTCCTGGACGCGTTGGTCTTCGAACTGAAAGAATCCTTCTGTGCTCGAGGAGAAACTCTTCGCCTCTGGGAACAACGCGGGATACATCTCGTGCGCGATTTTTGGGATTAGGCCATCAATGGCGAGGGGGTTGTTCTGTACGCGATCCCATGTCGCTCCTGGCAGCGCTTCAGCGACGAGTCGATATAGCTCCTCGGTGCGGCCATCTTTTTCGACCATTCGCTCAAATGCCGCGACCTTAAGGTTGCGGGAGTAGCCAGCCCATTGAAGCACCTTGAAGTAGAGAACGGTGGACACGTCCTCCATTGTCGCGCCTGCCAGCATTTCGCTTGCCAGGTCGAGCATCACAACGGCCGCGGGGAAACGCTGTGCAACTGTGTTCAGCAGAGCTTTGGTTTGCGGCTTATGCAGACGATCCTGTAGGTATTTGATGAAAGGCGTTCCATCAATCGTGCGCTGGTCATCGAAGGCAAGGCCTAGGTATTTCGTGAACGAGCTTTTGCCCGATCCATAGAAGCCGGAAACCCACACGCCCACTTCATTTTCGCCGCCTGTTTCCATTGCGAGTTGCATGCGATCGAGAAGTCGTCTGAACTGCTCCTCGATGCTTTCAGTCACAACGTATTCGGCAATCTCCGACTTCAGGCGGTCTTCCTGAGCAGCGCCATAAGTGATGACCTTCTCGATGGTCCTGTAGATGTCCTTGCTCGGATCGAAGAGAGATCTAATGCTCATTTTGGTATCCCTGAAACCTTTCTGCCTCTAACCGCCAACGTGGACAGAGCGGTAATTGCCGTCTTCGGGGTAGAACCCGAGAAACTTTAAGCGGGTCTTGCCGGTGCGAACCCCTGGGTAGAGGAAGATCGTCGGCACATGAAACTTGCCTTGGAGTTGGCTCTCAATAGCGCCAATTCGCAAAAACGGATGCAGCGCCTCGAGGTCTGTGACCAAAAGCAAGGCGCTCGCGTTGCCCTCGAGAGGCTTAAGCGCATCCTCGAGCCTGCGCAGCAGGCCGCCACCATTTGCTACAATGTCAGCCAGCGCCGCGTTCGTTCGAGCCCAATCATTCGGCGAGGCTTTGTCTTGTTGTACGCACATTGACCAGAAGGGGTCCTCCTGCAGAAGTCCCCATAGGTTTTCGGCCACCGAAAAGACGTGCACATCCCATCCTTCTTGATGTAGCTTTGCCTCCCAAGCTGGGGTCTGCCGCTTAACTTCCAAAATCTGTTCCGGAGAAAAGATGAGATAGTAGATCGGCTCAAAGCTCGCATGCCCGAGCTCGCGGCCATGTCGTATCCTCTCACGAAGTTCGTCAAAGTCAGCCCTTAATGAGGACATCGCAAAGCTCCTCCATGTCGCGTTGTTTCCAGCTGATCCGCACGACATCTCCCGCGGACTGAATGATGACGAGGCCTTTCAGGGAAAGACGCTTCATCTCTTCAAGCACATCTTCCCGCTCCAAACCAAAGAGCTTCCAATCATCATGGTTCAGAATGGCATTGTCGCCAATCCCACGGAAATGGAGCTCGTAGGCAAGATATGCGCTCGTCGTGGCTGAAATCCGAAACGGAAGAATGCGACGACTTGATCGTAGTCCGCGTTCAAGCAACCCGTAGTCTGCACAACATCCAGTTAGGTATGCAGACACTCGGCGGATCGTCGATTCAGACCAGCGTTTTGACGTCTTCCCATCGTCGATTCCCCGTTCCACGAACGCTCTTGCGTCTTCGCTGGAGATCTCTTGATACCCGCCCGCGTAACGTGCCCAGTAGACGTCACGAATAAAGTCGCCAAAAATGGGATTTGCTCGGCTTGTAAACACGAGCATTAGCTGAATGAGCTCTGATGCCGGGAGATCGGCGGACAGTTTTTTCAAATGAAGTGCTGGCTCGCCATCGCCTGTCAGATATCGCGGCGCGAAGCATTCTGAGACGATGTTTCGTAAGCGTCGCGCAGTAATCTCCGGAAATCTCCCAGATTTCAGAGCGATATCATGCAACTGGCTGGCCGACATGCCAGGTGACCACAACTCGAGAAGAGCTCTCGTCTCGTTTACAAGTCCAAGCCCAGCCCCTAACTGAGTTGTGTATGGCGCACGTTCCATCATGCGACCAGGTAAGGAAGAGCTTGCGTGTCGGATGACAGCGCCATCCGGTAGATTGCGCCAACTTTGTCCAAAAGAGCGGATGCGCGGAGTTCGTCAATTTTTCCAACCAGCACAGGTCCGACGGCCCCATCAGCCGTTCCATTGCTGACCTTGGAAAGAGCGTTCAGAGCCACCGTCTGATCAACGATCAAGTCGGGATCAAAGAGGTCAAGTAGTCGTGCCTGCACCATTTCGTGCAGGTCTTGTTCGATCTCTTCTGGAAGCCGGAAGATATGAAATGAGCCCACGCTCAAGTTTTCGTCGTGGAACCGACGTGCCGCCTCCACTGCGCCGTGGTACTGTGCCAGAGGCGCTGTTCGCGAAAACACCGGTTCGAGAAAGCGAATGCTTGACCCGTCGTAAAAAGATGTCGGCCACCAATTGCACTGCGACTTCTCGCCGAGGAACCCGACGAGATATCGAATTTCTATTATTCGCCGCATCAAATCGGACTGTTCACTAAGAACCATCTAGCCCTCTCTTTCTATAGAGCTGCCCGGTGTCAGGCCTACAATTGGGGATACCAGGACAATTTGCTGTTCTTGGGGCGGGTAGGTTGAAGCGTTATTGTCGAGCCTCAGTCTCTTGAGTGCATAATAGAGAAGCGCACGACGCACTTGGATCTTCGCCGTGCCACCGCGCATGCCGTAGTCGAGAGCAATGACCTGCTTCTGTGTATCAGACAGTTCAGGGTGGGGGGCGATCTCAAGCGTGACATGCTGTTGCCAGTCCATATCGTCGGCATCAGTAACATCGCAGAATTCAACGCCACGCGTCGAGATGATCCGAGACAGAAGAAAGTCTTTGAAAACATCATCGGTTTTGCAGAACGCCCGTGTGTGCCATCGAAAGCCATCGAAGCCTATTGCGTGAGGTGCGATCCAACGCCAGATCGGCTCTGGGCATGAGAGGGATTGGTACTTCACCTCAATTGCCTCCGAGCGGTGGATGGCACCGACAACCGAACGGAGCGTCACGGGATCGACGCCACGGGCTGGAGTTGGCGCAGCATCATATGATGGCAGTTCAGCGATCCAGGTATCGTCGCTGTCTAGGATGCCATCGGCCAAGGACCTCAGCTGTGCAAGGTAACGGCTGGCATCAGGTTTCAGAAATTGAGCGGAAAAATCTGGGCCCCTGACATAGGTGCGCGCGCTCTTGTCGTAGACCATATTGTTTGGCGCGAGCGCAATGTAGCGGTTCAGGTCGGCCGAAGCCTGATTCACCGAAAGCCCAAACTGCTGCATCACATCGATACGGTTCACATGCCCCTCCCAAAACAATCGAAACTCGATGAACTCGAGACGCTGCGCGACCCCCCAACGAAGCTCCGACTTGTCACTATCCACGGCGCACTCCCAGCTTGGCGCGGTTGATTAATATGCGTGTCCATTTTTTGTACTGTTTGCACGCTAGCCGGGAGTCTTGTCGTGTTCAATCGAAATACTGCGTAATCTTAGGAGTTTGCTGGTGCAGATCCTGCATTGGCGAGAACAAACTGGAAGTTAAGCAGGCGTGCCGAGCCACGCTTACCCCCGGCACGCCTGCAAAGATCATGACCACGTTCGCGGCCACGCGGTCGGCGAAACCTCATCCGACCTGGTGGGCTCCGAGCGGGTTCGCCGCCATCCCCACCGCCGCGCTTGATCCGGGCCACTGTCCGGCGTCTCCTGCGGTCCACGCGCTTGTCTGGTCCGGGTCCCTTCTTTGCATTTCGTTCGTCGCATACCGCTGTTAATGTGGTCATAAATTGATACGGGTTTCCCAATGGCATCGAAGACGACCCTGAACGCGAAGAACCTCGAGACGCTGGGCACCGCGCGTCTGGCTGAACTGTTGATCGAAATCAGTACCGGCTCGGCAGTGGCCAAGAGACGGTTGCGCCTGGAGCTGGCGGGAGCGCAAAGCCCGAAAGAGGCGGGGCGCGAGGTGGCCAAGCGTCTAACCAGCATTGCGCGGGCGCGCAGCTTTGTGAACTGGAAGAATCGCAAGCCCCTCGTCACTGATTTGGAGAGCCAGCTTCGCGCGATCAAGGAACAGATCGCCCCCGCCGATCCGGCTGAGGGGTTGGTGCTGCTGTGGAGATTCATGCAGGTCGCAACACCGCTGTTCGAGCGGTGCGATGACAGCAGTGGTATCGTCATCGACGTGTTTCACGACGCCTGCGCAGCGCTGGGCGAAATCGCACTTGCTGCCGGGACACCTGCGGAGCGGTTGGCAGATGCGGCTGTCGAGGCCCTCTGTGACAACGGGTACGGCCAGTACGACGGATTGATCGCCATTCTGACGCCCGCGCTTGGGGAAGTTGGGCTGGCGCACCTCAAACAGCAGATTGAGGCGCTTGCCGCGACGCCGGTTCCCGTTCCCCCGAAAAGCGAATGGGAGGCCGTGGGGTATGGCAGCGGCGGCACCACCTATGCACATCAGATGGAGGAACGCTCCCGGCAAAGCACGGTGCGGATGGCGCTGAAGGATATCGCGGATGCCATGGGCGACGTGGATGCCTTCATCGCCCAATATGAACCGAAAACGCGAAAGGTGCCAAAGATTGCGGCCGAAATAGCGGCGCGCTTGCTGGCCGCTGGCAGGGCAGGGGATGCATTCGGCTTCATTGAGCGCGCTGAGGTGGACAGCGACCGCTGGGTGCCTCGCGAATGGCAGGATACCCGCCTCGAGGTTCTTGAGGCGCTTGATCGCAAGGAGGAGGCGCAGGCTTTCCGTTGGAGCTGTTTCGAGAGCACTCTAAATACTGAATACCTGCGCGATTTTCTAAAGCGGCTTCCCGATTTCGAGGATATCGAGGCCGAGGAACGGGCTATGGACCATGCAGCGGCGCGTTCGCGCGTGACGCCAGCCTTGGGCTTCTTCCTGGACTGGCCGTCGCCGGATCGCGCAGCCCGGCTTTTGATCGACCGTTACGCCGAAATCAATGGCGACCACTACGAGTTTCTTGTGCCCGCGGCGGAGGCATTGTCAGAGCGTCACCCGCTTGCGGCCACGCTGGCCTTGCGCGCGATGATTGATTTCACGCTGACCAAGGCCAGGTCAAAGCGCTATGGCTATGCAGCAGGGCACCTAGCCGAATGCGCAGCACTTGGCAGCCGAATTGAGGATTACGGGACGTTTGAGTCTCACGCCCTCTATGTCACCCGGCTGAAGCAATAGCATGGCCGAAAGTCGGGGTTCTGGGGGTTGGTAGGGTAATGGGTTTGCAATGGCCGGTCTTTCGTGACGCGGCTTTCGGCGCAAGAATTGGAACTTTGAGGGATAACACGATGAAGAAGCAGAAAAACAAATCGTCTTTCAGCGGTTCGGCCGTGAAAGTGCTGCTTGAACAATATGCCTGCCCAATTCCCTATCACCAGGCCAGAGCCCGGTTCATGGGAAACATTGCGACACCGGACATGACGGCATCACCAGTGCAGGAAATCCAGCGCATCTGGGATAACGAGCTGCCGACATTCGATACCAAATCGGAGGCCGAAGAATTCTTCGGCGTTCTGATGCAAGGTTTGTGGAACGGCTTGAGTGCGCACCAAAAGCGTACCGAGCCATTCAAGCTTGCCCGGATCGCGACGGCTCCAGCGAGTTTGGAGTTTTTAAATCGGTTTGCCAGAGTCAGACGGGAAGAGCTCGAGGGCTTTGCCGACGGCTTGTTCGCCGGGCAGGATGAAATTGACTTGCCGGAAAGTGCCCACAAGGCTGTCGGCATTCTTGGGGAGATGCGCTCTATATTCGCCGCAACAGAGCAGCTTGCTGCCCAGCCTGCGAGCGTGGAAAGTATTACCGAGACCATCCGACATTTCCAGCAGATGACCCGGATCGCGGAAAACGAAATCAACGTCGTCATCCAATCTTGCAAGAAAGCGCGTGCCCAAGCTTTGGACACATTGCCCATGGTGCGACCACCTGTTTTCCACTGATTGGCTGTCATCGGAGGTAGCGCAGCCTTGCACCTTGGCGTGCCCCCTTTAAAACGCCGGTTGTCAGTAGATTCTGTTCACTGTACGTTCTGATTAGTAGCGCATGTTTCCAAACGGGAAGTTTATGGCCGATCAGATCGTTATCACCGAGAAGACCAGCCAGGCGAAAGACGTCCGCGCCGCCATTGGGTCTCGCTATGGGATGGTTCTGCCTGCCGAAGGGCACCTGTTTGACTTACTCGAACCTGAAGATGTGGTCCCGGAATGGAAGCGTTGGTCACCGGTTCTGCTGCGGCCTCAGGAACTTTACGGCACACGACCGGCAAAAGGTGGAAACAAGGCGGCCAAGCTCAAAGCCATTCGTGACGCCTTGCGCACGGCCAAGCGGGTATGGCTTGCCACCGATTGCGACCGGGAAGGCCAGCTCATCGGTCAGGAGATCCTCGAACATTACAAGTATCAAGGCCAGGTCATGCGGGTGCTGTTTACCGCCCAAGACGCTCAGACCATCCGTCAGTCCTTCGATCGGGCCAAACCCAATTCAGACTACGCCCGGCTTTACGCCGCCGCTGTTGCGCGCCGCCAAGCCGATCAGATCTACAATCTGTCTCTGACCCGCACCGCGACCGTCATCCTTGGCAAGGGCGCGCGGGGCGTTATTGGGGTAGGGCGCGTGAAAACGCCAACCCTTGCGATCGTCTGCAAGCGCGAACTGGAAATCCGCGATTTCGTTCCCACGACCTATTTCGAGATCGTCGCCACGGCCATGGGGCAGGGTGGTGAGTTCAAGATGCGACACGCCCCACAGGATCGAATTTTGAAACGAGAGGTTGCAGAGTCCGTGGTCGCGGCCGCCCGCAACTTCGAGGGCCCACTCGACGTGCGTGTCGACGACAAGCGTCAAGGACCGCCAAAACTGCACGACTTGCCGTCGCTCCAGAAGCTCTGCGCGTCCCGTTTCGGTTGGAGCGCAGCCAAGACGCTGGAGATCGCTCAGGAACTCTATGACGGTCAGGGTAAGAAGATCATCACCTATCCGCGGGCCGAAGTGCGCTACCTTCCGGAAAACTTGATCGGGGACATGCCGCAGATCGTTGCCGGGCTGCAGGTGGGCAAATCATTCAGTACGATCCCGGTGCCAGCGGTGCCGGTCATCCGTAAGGGCAAGAGCGGCAGTTTTTATGACAAGGGATTGGAGGGGGCGAGCCACCACGCAGTCATCCCCAACGTCAACACGATCGAGAGCTTGCGGGACGTCTGGCCGCGCCTTTCGGCTGACGAGAAAAAACTGTTTGATGTGATCGCGCGTGCGTATCTGGCGAGTGTGATGCCGGATTTCCGGTATCGCCAGACAACCGCGACGCTCGACGTGGGCGGCTTTCCGTTCAAGGCCACTGGCCGGCAACACATCGATCTCGGTTGGCGGGCGGCGTTTCCGGAATGGCAACCCGCCGACGAGAAGGGTGACGGCGCGCAGCTGCTCCCACTGATGCGAAATGGCGAGACCGCGCGATTGCGGAACCCTGCCATTGAAGACAAGGAAACACGGCCGCCGCCGCGCTACAACGAAGGTACTTTGATCGAAGCGATGCAGCAGGCTTGGCGATTTGTCGAGGACGAGGTTCTGCGCGACAGGCTGAAGGAAGCCAAGGGCATCGGCACCCCTGCGACCCGCGCCGAGGTCATTGGAGGATTGAAACGGCAGGGCTTTCTGGTTGTTCAGGGAAAGAACATTGTGCCCACCGAAACCGGATTAAGTTTGTTTGGTGTTCTCCAACAGGCTGATCCAGCCCTGGTCGACCCGGGCGTGACGGCGCAACTCGAATGCCTGCTCGACGATGTCGTCGTCGGTAAAGAGGAGATGGTTGGTGCCATCGATGCTGTTTGTAATGTTGCCCAGCGTATCATCGGCAAGCTCGTGAAAGGTCCGCCGGGCGGTATATTGCCTTTGGTCGGCTTTACAGCGGATGGCGCGGACGGTGGACGGCCCCCAACGGCCGCAATGAAGCGGTTTGCCGACAGTATAGCGCGGCAGAAACGCATCAAACCTCCAGCCGGTTACACCAAATCGGGTTCTGTTTGCCGCACGTTCCTCGAACAGCACGCCCCGAAGAAAACCGTAAGCGTTGACGGGAATGCCGTTGGCGGACCTGAAGCACGGTCCCCAAGCCCGGCGCAGTTGTCATTCGCCGAGAGCATATCGCGGGAAAAAGGTGTGGCGATACCCGATGAAGCCAGAGCTAATTCAGCCGCTATGTCCTCTTGGATCGACAAGAACCAAGGGTCAAATCCTGGCAAGGGCCGTCGCAAGACGATTGCGAAGAATTTTAAACCAGCAGCAACAAAATCCACAAAACCGACGAAGCGGCCAAGAAAGCCTGAAGCCAGTCTGGTTATGGTGGATTCGACGTACCCATCGATGGCAGAGCAGCGTGATACCTCTGCCAACACGCCACTTAGTATTCCCTACGGTAACAAGGAAGCCGCACAACAGCTCGGTGCAAGATACACCGCAGGCGCATGGTATGCGCCGCCCGGTGTTGATTTGACTGAGTTTAAATCGAAGGGCTGGCTGTGAGTAAATTAGCCGAGGCGCAAGGAATGTGGGTGCATTGACCCATATCGTTAACATTGTCACCCTCGCAGGGCCAATGAACTAAACGAGACACGAGAATTTTGGGGAACCGTTATGGTAACTTTTCTTCCTCCGCGGTGCTATGATTGCGGTGCATTACCGGGAAAAGCGCATCTGTCGTGGTGTCCAGACTCAGGTCCAGGAATCTTGCACGAGTCGTCAGTTGAGCTTGAACTCAAACCTGAGAAGCCGCGCAAAGGGGCGAGTGGAGATGCTTCGACCTATCGGGTACCGACTGTTTCTATTGACCGCCAAACGCTCGACCTTGAAGCGCTGCGCCCATTTTTCACCAAAGAAGCTTTGCGGGACGCTGTTCGGGGCCATTTAGGCGAGTTCGGACATCGCCGAACGATTTCCGGTGTGGTCTATGAAGATCCTGCAAATTGAAAATGATGTGCCGCTACCGGAACATCAACCTTCGCCCGTGTGGAAGCATAGTGGAAGCAAGAGGGGGCGTTTCATTGCGGCTTATTGCGAAAGCCAGCGTAAGGACGATCCGGGGCAGGGGGTTGCAAGCCACGGAAAATGCGAAGGATAGCGCGGTTCTGAGGGGCGGTTCGTGGTTCGTTCGCCGTGACTCATAACCTGAAGGTCGAAACCTTAGGTTTGTGCACGGTGAATTTAGTTTCATCCCTTGCTGTCCGACACTGGCACGAGAGAGAGTTGGCTGCCAGTCGCGTTCCCTCC
>Ga0163215_100996_pt1 | contig 24659 bp, 37 predicted proteins | sample SynspAceP_FD_185934 | JGI IMG/M metagenome (GOLD analysis project Ga0163215, IMG submission 185934) | Saline lake microbial communities from Ace Lake in Antarctica - Synechococcus sp. Ace-P (Hybrid Assembly) | ecosystem: Environmental > Aquatic > Non-marine Saline and Alkaline > Saline | place...
GTTTCAGGCTCAACGGTTGAACAATCCATTTTATTCAACAATGTACGAGTAAATTCTTTTTCTCATGTGAATAAGTCTGTCGTGCTACCTCGCTGTGATATAGGCCGCTATTGTCGTTTGACGAAAGTCGTCGTTGATTCAGATTGCTGTATTCCTGAAGGGACGGTTATTGGTGAAGATCCTATTGCTGATGCTGCTCGTTTTTATCGTAACTCCGATGGTATTACGTTAGTCACACAAGGCATGATCGAAGCCATGTCTAAGTGACTTTAGGTTAGGTTTTATTCTTACTGAAAACCGCTCTTTTGGGCGGTTTTTTTGTTTCTGAGTTAATCTAGGGAAGGTTTTTTTCGATGAGATTGGACTATTTATATTAGGCTATTGTCTTTGTGCGGCTTGAAAAATCATAAATGAGTCGCATTAGTAGAGTTTGGTTTTATCATAGATTCACCAAGAGGGTTATCCCCGTAACCTGTGGATAACCCTCTTGGTGAATCTATGATAACTCACGTAAAGCCAGTCGTTATACCGCTTTGATCATTGGTGTTCATTTCTTCTTCAGTCTTTGATTTAGCGTACATTATTTAGCTAAAATAGCTCATATATAACTTACCAATGAGGAGATTTCATGTTTACGGGTATTGTTCAGGGCACCGCGACGGTTCAAGCCGCCACTCAAATAGGCCGTAATAAGCGTCTAGACATGGTGTTTCCTACTGGCGTCATGTTAGGGCAGCAACTGGGTGCAAGCGTTGCGATCAACGGTGTTTGTCTTACTGTGGCAGAAATTGGTCATGACATACTGACATTCGATGTGATTGACACCACGTTAGCGCTGACAAATATTGATCTTTTACAGGCTGGCGACCTGGTGAATTTTGAGCGCGCGGCAAAAATGGGGGATGAAGTAGGTGGTCATATTATGTCTGGTCATATCATGACGTCCGTGTGTGTGTCGCGTATCGAAAAAATAGAAGAAAGTGTCCATATTCGCTTCACCACAGATCGTCAAAATGAGGTGGACGCAAGACGTTATTTATTTAACAAAGGTTACATCGGATTAAATGGTTCGAGTTTGACAATCAGCGATATTGGTAATGATTGGCTGGAAGTTTCTTTGATCCCAGAAACACTCAGATTGACGACGTTTGGTTCTTTGTCGATCGGCGATAGAGTAAACCTAGAAATCGATGCGCATACTCAGGCAACCGTGGATACTGTCGAGCGTATTCTAAAAGAGAGGGGCATTGTTTTACCGTAAAGATCGCGCTTGTATCAATGGTATTGGCTCTAACGCGGTTGATCTTTGAAATAAATGGAGTCCTTGCTCGATTTTCGGTAGAATGCACGCCAATTTCTATCCTGAAAACGTGTTGATAACTCTTTTAATTGGGTCGATATCATGATGCGAACTAGTTTATGTCACATTTATATTGAAAAATGTGCATATCCAACCGATTTATCAACAAGTTATCATTCAAGTATCGCTTTTAAAGTGTGAGTAAATAGTGTCCTCTAATAATCTTAAGCACATACGTAATTTCAGTATCATCGCGCACATCTATAATTGAGCGGTTTTCTCTGTTTTCATAAGCTGTCATAAAGTGCTGTAAGCCCCCGAAACTACTAGGTTTCGGGGGCTTTTTTGTTTTCGTTTGTTTTATTGGCTTTCATTCTTTATCATTCTTTTTAAGTACACAAATGAGTACACGATTTTAATCTGTACTTATTTCGTAAGTTTATTTCACAGGGAATTACAAGATGATATCGGATGCGTGGCTGAAGAGCTGTAACGGCAAGGCGCGGGGAAAGGTTGAGGTGTTCTCAGATCGTGATGGTTTGGGCGTGCGCGCGACTCTGAAAGGTAAGCTGGTTTTTCAGTGGCGCTATCGATACCACGGCAAGCAGCTGCGTTTAGATATCGGAACGTATCCTGCGATTAGCTTAAAGCGGGCGCGTGAGAAAATGATGGAACTGCAGGCAGTTCTTGAAGAAGGCCGCGACCCTAAAGTGCATCTTCTTAGACAGTCTTTGTTTGATGCGCCTGACAATAAGCTTGAGGCGCTTTATAGAGATTATCACAATGCCTTTGCTGTGCATCATCAAAAGAGCGCTAGCGACTTGCTACGCAGCATGGAGTTACATGTTTTCCCATTGCTGGGTGATTTTTCAGCATCGGATATTGAAGTTTATCAGTGGGTAAAGGTGCTTGAGGAGATAGCAAAGAATGTGCCGTCCATATCTGAGCGGGTGCTGACGGCTTCTCGACAAATGTATTCTTGGGGCATTCGAATGCGCCGCGTTACGAATAACCCTTTGTCTGATATATCGGCTAAAAAGGATCTTAGGATCAAGAAAAATCGAAGCGTCCGATCGCTAAGTGATCATGAATTAAAGTTGGTTTGGAAGGCGGTTAGAGACTCCAATATACGCCCTAAAAACCAGCTTATGATGGAACTTTTGATCATGTGGGGCGCGCGCGTTGGGGAATTGAGGGCTGCTAAAAAAGAGCATTTTGATTTGCATAACAATGTCTGGACGATACCGCCTGAAAACCATAAGACGGGGCGCATTACAGGGCGGTCGTTAAAGCGGCCAATACTCCCAGAAATGGCAACATTGATTAAGCAAGTTATTCTGACATCACCAAGTGACTATGTTTATGCATTTTCTCACCCCAAGGAAGACCGACCAACAAATGACCGAGCGCATTTATCGCTGCCCACAAACATAGATCATTGGATAAAAAAACGCTTGTCGATAGATATTCAGTCTTGGTCCATTCATGATTTACGAAGCACTGCACGGTCGCGTTGGTCAGCGTTTGCACCGCCTCATATTTGTGAAATTGCCCTTGGTCATGCGTTGCCAGCAATGTGGCAAACGTATGACCATTACGATTATCTTGACGAGCAAAGGGCGCTTTACGAGCAATGGATTAAGAAGCTCCACGAGATTGTTTCTTAGCGTTCGTTTGCTCCCACTCGATAACATCGTCTAGCGACCATCTTGCCTCAACGCCTTCTCCAAACAATGGTTTGGGAAATTTGAACGGGTGTTCGTCTTTTTTCCAGCGCCAGAATGTTGCTGGGCTTATTCTGTAACGATCTTGTATCTGCTTGCCAGATAGATATTCGCTCGGCAGCCCGTTCAATGTGAATGCATCAACTAGTCTTGCTGTTTGAGGTAGGCTCATTTTCCTTGCTCCTGTGCTTTATCTAATGCGTTTTTGGCGATGTCGCCAGCGTTTGGCCAGCGTCGGCCGTCGTTGCGGATCTTCATCAGAGCCTCTTTCATGATGGTGTTTTGTTTTCTGTGCTTTTCAAATTCAGCGTTAGCGACGTCCATGATTGGACCTAGCTTCTTGACGCCGCGAAGAGTGTCTAGAATTAAACGCCTTTGGTTATGCATGGCCTCCTCTTTACTTTCGTACCCTGGGGAAATGCCAAGGAACAACATGGCGTCGAGCAGCTTTTCGAGGTCGTTATAGTCCAAGCCGTATTTGTCGTAAGGGGTGGGCATCTCTGTTTTTATTAACTCGGCAATTTCAGCATCATTGAGTAAGTTGTTTGAAAAGTCGCCTTTATGGTCACTGTGCCAAAGCTTGTTGTCCATGTTCACGCCAAAGTATTTATGGGAACTAAAGTTAAGCTTTATAATGACTTCTGATGCTGTTTGAACCGCTCCGCTGGCTTTCGCTAGCTTCATAATGTGCTCATATGTGTCAAACGAAACGACGCGCTTATAGATGCAGAAACCTGCAGGATGCTTATTTAAAATGCTCATGCTGCGTTCACGCCCTTTAATCTGATATTCAACTGACGGTTTTGAACTCTCTCTTTTTCAAGCTCTTTTACCATCACTCTGCATTTCGATTCGTTAAGTGCGACAACCGCCCAAAGCAGGCCGCTTTTCACTGCTGCGCCTGAGCCGTGGCCAACGGTGACTTCATGTAGTTGCTCTATATTGTTTAGATTGCTTTCACTAATCACCTTACTTAGTTCGTTAGCAATCCATCGCGCGTGGGTGCTGTTGCCTGTTTTTTTGAACAGTTCTAGTTCTGATTGTATGGTTGGATTCGGCATTGTTTCGTCCTGTTATTTAATAAAGTATTTGTTGTTTTCTTCGGTCAGAAAGCCTTCTTTTGTTAGCTCTTCAAGCGCTTGTTTTGTTCTGTTGTAGTTTGTTGTTTCGGCTGTTCGCATGGCGGCTCTTACGCCTACTTGACCTGCTAGCATTTGCTTGATGGCTTGTTTTATTTCGTGCAGTGTTGGGCGTCCGTTGTCGGTGTTTGTTTGGCTTTCGTCTGACTGTTCGTTTGGCGTTTGGCTTGCTGTTGCATGCTGTTGTTCTGGTGTTTGGTTTGGTGTTTTTTCGTCTGTAACGCTTGTTTTTACTGGTGTTTTGCGCACTGCGTAACATGCAAAGGCGACGAGCGGGCAAAGGTCAACAAGGGCGGCTAAGATGATCCAAAGCGCCCAACGGCCAGCGCCAATAACAGAGACTAGGGCGGTTGTTGCATCGGTGTTTGGTGTTGTTTGGTTGCCAAGTTGTGCGATGGCAGCACGGCGGTTTTCGCTTGCTTCGGTGGCTTTTATGAGCAGCTGTCCAGCGTACCAAGCATTCCCTTTTTCGTTGGCGGCTTTGGCGGAATCTGTCAGCGTTTTTTCTTGCTTTTCTAGGTCATCAATAACGGACTTTTTAAGTTTGTAGTCGTTGGAATTATGAAGCTGTGTTTGCTGGCTTTCCTGAAAGCGAGACTCGAAAAAACCCGCCGTGGCCGATAGGCTGATGGCAAATAACACGGCGGTAATTAAGTACATGGCGCCAGCAATTGGGCGCTTGTTTGCTTGCCAAAACTTGGCCGCGGTCGCTGCAAAGAGAAACTGAAAGCAGACCAAGGCCAAGCCGATGATAGCCGCGAGGGCGGTATCGATCGGCATCACCGTTTGCTCGGTAAATAGCAGCACTTCACACACAACAGACACAGCGGCCAGAACGAGCGCGAGGGCAAGCATGGTAAAGCGCTCTGTTTTGTTTAAGACTAAAGGCATGCTTGGCTCCTTATGCGGCTTTGGTTTGTTTGGCGGTTTGTGTAATGCGCGTATTGGCTTTGATCAGCGCAGCGGCAAGCGGTGGGCAAACTGAATTGCCACACATGCGAACCTGAGCTGCTTTTGAAAGCTTGGTGCCGTCGCTTAGTTGATCGATGATGTACGAATCTGGGAAGCCCTGAGCGCGGTAAAGCTCGCGCGGTGACAACATGCGCATGCCGATATCAACGATTTGATAGTCTTCACCGTGAATCGTGACAAGCCCGAAACGGTCTTTTGTGGTCACTGTGTGCAAAGGCTCATCGATGGCGCAGCCTTCGCCTGTTCCGTAATACTTGACCAGGAAGGCGCGAACTTCGCCAATGTGGTTGCCGCCAGCGGTGATGGTTGGCACTGGATCAGTAACAGGTGAGCCGTAATTATTGTTGCGTAGCTTGATTAGGTGGCTTGTTACTAGTGCGTGATGATCAACTGTTGTCACCGTGTCGGTAGGGTTGCGTAGATCAATGCCAGCGCCCGTATAATTGCCGCCATAGTGTTTGGCCAAAAACGCAGTTACCAATGCAAAATGACCGCCTTTTACTTGAGCGCAAATCGTGCGCAGCGGCTCGTCTATTGGCATGTTGCGTTGATTGCTGGCGTTGGCGTGTTCTGTGATGAATGACGGTACGATGAACGGTTTGTTCGATTCAATCACAAAGCGCTGCAAGCCTTTTGCAATGCGTTTTAATGTGTTCTCTGCAAGGGGGCGTTTGCGTGTGAAAATGCTTGGGCATGGTAATGACCAATCGATAATGTCAGCGGCGGTTTTCCATGGCTTTAAAATGCCTGATTGCACTTCAAGTGTTTTCGGGTCGCCATGGGTTGGTGTTGGCCAGCAAATCGGATTGCCATCGCATCGAGCGATAAGAAAGAAACGCTTGCGGGTTGTTGGTACGCCAAACTCAAACGCCTTTAATTCTTTCCATTCGACCTGATAGCTAAGACCTTTAGATAGTTTTAGCTTTTGTTTTTGATCATGCTCGATTCCGAGCGCAACTACTGCCTCACGCCAATATGAATGATTGGTTGTTAGTCCTGGCATTGCCGTTAATGTTGAATTTGGTTTTAGACCAGTTTTTAGCGCTTTAACGAATGAATCAAATGTTTTACCTTGATTCGCTTTGCACGGCTGATTACTTTGATCAAGCGGCCCCCACGTCTTAAACTCTTCAACATTTTCAATCATGATAATTTTAGGGCGAACGGTTGCCGCCCAACGAACTGCCACCCACGCCAAACCGCGAATGTTTTTATCAACCGGCTTGCCGCCTTTGGCTTTTGAAAAGTGCTTGCAGTCAGGGCTAAACCACGCGACCGCAACAGGGCGACCCTTGCACGCTTCAACAGGGTTAATGTCCCATACAGATTCACAGTAGTGCACTGTGTCTGGGTGATTCTCTAAGTGCGTCTTGATCGCAATTTCATCATGGTTGATAGCGATATCAACAGGGCGACCAAGTGCCATTTCTAGGCCAGTCGATGCACCGCCACCGCCTGCGAAGTTATCGACGATCAATTCTTGTGGTAGGTGCAAATCCAATTGTCCGTGTTGCGCGTTGAAATAATGCATGGTTACTCTCCCTGTTAGGCGGTTTAGGCCGCTTGTTCTTTGTTTTGTTGTAGTACGGATGCCGCGAGCTCGAAGCCGTGGAAGCCTTTGATGAACACGCTGCGATAATTGGTTTGCAGGTCGCCATGTTCGTCGCGTGGGTTTGACCAGCTTTGTGGGTTGGCGTATATCGCTAGGGCAGACAGCGCTGCGTCACGCTGGATTTCTACATGGTCGTTTAGCAAGTTACTTGCATGAGCGTGGGCGTTGTTTAGAGCGCTTTCTAGCTCTTTTATTGTGCGTTGCTGCTGCTGGTTTTGCATTTTGATGCGGTAGTTTTCTCCCGCTTGAGCGGCCAACGCATCGCGCATGCTTTCAGACATGTTGGCGATTTTTTCAATGGCTTCGTAGCCTTCCAGCGCTGCGACCAACTCGCGTACGCTGATTTCGTTTCCGTGTTTGTCGTGGCCAGCAAGACCACTCAAGTTCCAATCTATTGATAGCGTGTTCATGCTAGTTTCTCCGTGAAGAGGTTTGTTTGTTTTTGATGCGCTGCAGCCGACGGGTTTAACCAAACCACCTCGGTTCTAGTGCCTGCGCCTCTATTTGCCGCGATTCTAGAAGTGGTTTTGTGCACCTCCCAGCCAACAAGGTTTTGCTCGTATAAATCGCTTTCATACCCGCTTAAAACAACCATTCCGCTGATAGAGTTCAGCTTTTCTATTAGCATCTCATGGTCTGAATTGGTCATTTCGTGGCGATAGTATTGATTACCTTTCATCACTCTCGTGTCGTGGACATATGGAGGGTCAATAAAAAAAAGGGTGTCTGATCGATCGTGGTTTTCTATCACTTTTAGGGCGTCTCTGTTCTCGATCAATACGCCTTTAAAGCGGTCTGCAAAATCATCTATATGCGTCGACATGTCAGCCCATAGGTGAAACGAGGTTGCATAATTTCGGCCTGAGTCGATCCGAAACCCTGTTTTTTGCTTGCATGCACCAGCGGATCCAAAACCCATATAAGCTCTAATTAAAGTTCTTCTTGCTTGTTCGGCTGGGTTATCCGAGTGAGCGTAGGCAAGGTCAAATTCTTCTCTTGCGTAAGGTGTCATGCCTAATAGGCCGATCAGCTCTTGTTTTTGGGCCTTGTTCTGAAGCACCCGAAATACATTTACTATTTCACTATCAAGATCGTTATAAACCTCAGCGTAAGAGCGTTCTTTCTGTAAAAGGACGCCTGCAGCCCCACCGAATGGTTCTACATAGGTTCTGTGTTCAGGAAAGAAGGACATAATCCAGCTGGCTAAACGAAACTTTCCGCCGTGATAGCGCATGATTGGACGAGTGTTCATGCTGCTTGCTCCAATTTTTTACCGTTTAGTTCAGCTATTTTGAACTCGATTACCCACACCCATTCGTTTTTTGCCCATGAGTTCGGATAAACCTTGTCCCACATATCTTGGAACTGTTTGCGATCACCAAAGCGCCAAGATAAGCCAGCCTTTGCAGTCATTTCTTCTGTGATGGTGCCTTCAGCTTTGGCGTCGTCTTCGGTGATGTCTTGAACTCGCTCAAGGCGAACGTTGGTGATTTCCAGCTCTAGACGGCAAACCCAACGAGGCATGTGGATTGATGGCTTCCATCGGCATACAAGCTCTCCTAACTCAATGTCGTAGAATTCGCATGAGTCACCAGATGCCTTGTAAGAGCAGTATTTCGGATTCTGAAAGCCTTCTCGGTCGACCATAAATGCGCCTTCATCTTCCTGATTTACTAGCGGCCCTTGCCAAGTCTCGCGCACCCATAGGCGGTCGCCAACGGCACCAAACTGCTGACCGATTGGAATAACGCCTTCTTCTGGATATTCAGAGCAGACAATCAACCATTGAGGTGCTTCAATTTTTCCGTTATCTAATTTGACTTGTCCGTACTCAAGTTGAAGAAAATCAAACTCGGTGCCTTCGTCATTGCTTCCGGCCATGTGTTCGATATATTCAGTAACTTCTTTTTTTACTGGTCGACGTGTCTGGGTTTTGCGGCCATCAAGGATGGCTTTCACCATGTCGGTGTTGAATAGGATAGGGCGCTCTTTCATGCCGCTTGCTCCTGTTGATTCACGGTAATTTCAAGCCAAACAGCTAGACTTCCGAATAGCTCTCGGGTGGTGAGTGTGGCTAGGGCGAACGTGGCGTCCATGTCGGATAAGCCACCACCTTGGGAATCGTTAAAAGCCGCTTCTTTGATAGCGTCGTCCCATTTCACTTTACGAATGGTTAGGTCGTCGTGCAGTACGAAGTTCAGTTTGTCGGACCAGCGTAGCGCTAAGCTTTTCACACTCATGCCTTCCTGCAAATGGCGCGTAACGTCGTCGCTCAGTGGCTCTAGCGCTTTGAAACGAATAGAGGCCTTGTCTTCGCTGCGGTCTTGAATGTCGCATTCGTCGCCTGTTTCTAGCCAAGCGGGTACGGCGTTTCTTAGTAGCCAATCAGTCATTAGGGATGACGGTGACACTTGCGCTTGTAGCGGTGTCATGGCGAAGCTGCCAAGCATGGTTTGCAGGTGCTTGAATGTTTGCTCGATCATGCTGGCGTTGGTTGTGTAGATCACGAAAATGCCGGCTTTGCTGTCGATGTGCATCCATACGTCGCTGCGCTTGGCGTACGCTGTCGGGCGCATGGTAAAGATCAGCTCGTCTTTCATGTCGGCTTTTTCTTTACGACCTACTTTGCGGCCTTCTATTAGTTCGATTTGCGCCACTTTCTCTTCCAGCGCTTCGCGGACGATGGCGCTTGGTAGGTTCTTTTCTTCTTTACCAAACCGCATTAACAAGCAATCGCCAGAGCGTAGCGCGAAGGTTTCGCTGTTGCGGATTAGCGGCATAGAGCCGAATGTAAACTCTTCTTGCGAGCCGCATTCTTTTAATGCGAACTCAGGAAGCGCGGCTTCAAGTACATCGAAATCGACGGCTTCTTTTAACTGGAAAATTGTTGCGGATTTGAAAAACATGGGCGGCTCCTATTTGTTTGCGTCTACAGAGACAGGGCAGTCGCTAACAATGCTTGCAGCTGTCAGCATTCCGAGGTTGAACCATTTAATCTGCTCTGGGTCTGTGATTTCAGCATCACCAACACATACTTTTTTGGCGCCAGAGCGAGCTGCTGCTTCAATGTCATGTATTTGAATTTCATGCCATAGGCTTATGTAAGCCGCCGCACTTTCTTCGTTAAGATTTTCGGTTAGCGTTTTCAGCTTAATTTTTCGGTTTTCTTGCGTGTTCTCATAAGCAAAGATGGCGGTGTAGTCGCCTTCTGCCCATTCTTCTCTTTGGAAAATGGCAATAGGAAATGCGCCTTGATATTTGGATTCTGGCGTCCAATCGTTAAGCGGAAACTCAGCGTCTTCTATTTCTACGATGTAAGCTTTAAGTCCATGTTCCTTTATCCATGCGGTTGGTTTGCAACCATTTTCCAATTTCAACTTAGGATGAAAGCGGCCTTGGTCGCTTGCGATAAGCTCTGCTGGCAATAATGTTGCGGTGGTTTTTGCTTGCTCTGTCATGGTAACTCTCCCTATTAATTCGCTTTTAAAGCGGTTTGGTAATTTTCGTGGCGCACGACTTGTAAGTAGTGCGGGAATTTATCGATGGTGATCGCTGTGCGGTGTGGCTTGCTGTCTGCATTGACAGAAAACACGACTTCGCCCACTGCGAACTGATCGCCATCGCTGCGCGTGTGGTCTTTCCTGCTCACTTCGCCAGCAACAATGGTGGCGATTTTTAAGCGAGTTTGATGACCTTTGCGGCTGACAAATTCGATGATCGATAGAGGTACGGCCTGATCATTTAAAATCATGATTTTCTGGCCTTTTTTACGAGTCATCGTGAAGCCGCTCATTACTGCACGCCTTGTTCTAGTGCGGCCTTGCGGTCGCGCTCTATCACTTCATCACGCATAATTTTTACTTCGTTTGATGCATTAAATTTAAGGTGCGTTTGCTGACCTTTTACAGCCATGCTTTTTACATGAAAGACAGTTTCGCTCTCGCTAGCTGGCACGGTAACTGTGATGCCTTCGCCAACGCGGCGAGTTAGTGTTAAAGACATGTTGATCTCCTATCCTCTAGGCCCGACTGGTCGGTGTGGCGGCGGTGTTGGTGCCGCTGGACGTTGTTGTTGCTGTGGTGCGGCTTGTTGTGGGGCATTACCCCAGCTGCCAAATGATTGTGGTGCGGCTTGTTGTGGCGCTTGCTCATAGCCTTGATCTGGGTAGCTTTGGTTGCCGTAGCCTTGGTCGTAGCTGCCTTGCTGTGGCTGTTGGTTACTGTCTGTGCGGCTGTCTAATAGCTGCATTTCGTTAGCAACGATTTCTGTTGAGTAGCGTTTGATGCCGTCTTTTTCCCACTCTCGAGTACGCAATGAGCCCTCCACGTAGACTTTTGCGCCTTTCTTAATGAAGTCTCCCGCGATTTGACCAAGACGAAAGTTGCCACGATCCATAAACGCCACGCGGTGCCATTCAGTACGCTCTTGCATTTGGCCTGTTTGCTTGTCGCGCCAGCTTTCCGAGGTTGCTAGGCTGACGTTTGCCACGGCTGCGCCCGATGGCATGTAGCGCAATTCGGCATCGTTGCCAGCGTTACCAATTAATATGACGAGGTTCTTTCCGCGAGCCATGGGTAATTCTCCTAAACGATTAATAGATCAAGTGGGTTGTCACGACGTCCGCCTTTGTGGCCGCGTATGTGTCGTGTGGTTCTTACAAGTGAATGATTGGCATCGCCAACGAATGGGGTGTCGATGATGCTGACGAACCCAGCGAGAAGCGCGAATAAAAACGCGCTGCAGCGTAGGGTGCTGACGTAGCTGGATTCGTATTTGAATTTGATGTCGCCCAGTGCAATGGCAACCGCCACTGCATGAATGTTGTTGCGAGCGCCGTAGTGCAAGCGAGCGGCAACCAAGTGGTGATTTATTGTTGGGTCAGCTTTGCCGAGACGGTATGAAATAGTTTTGACCGGAAGGCCGTGAGCGGACATAGCTAATGGTGCTAGCTGTGTGATGTTCAATGAAGCGGTTTTAGATGGATAAAACGTTATGTTTTCGCGTGACATCGTGTCATCTCCTGTTTTGTATTCTTTAAAATTACTCCAAAGGTTATTTTTACGCAAGAAATAAAATAAAAAAATACAATATATTCTACTGTTTATCTATACAGTATAATGGTGCTAGGATAGATGGAAAAAGGGATTGGCTCTTTAAAAGGGTTCTTAAATTAATTTAATTTTTTATAAAAAGAGGATGAGTTTAAGGAAGTAAGGTGTGATGTATGGAGTATTCACGATGGATAATCGCAAGAAAATACAGGCATTAAAAAGCCTCTTGAAGCGTGCTCAAGAGGCTGGGGAATGGGGGATGGTTGTTTATTATCAGGTTTTGATTGATGAGTTGCGAGAGACTGGAGTTTAAAGTGGCTGATTTAAGATTGGCTAGACTTAGCCTTAATTTTAATACTGGTTAGCTCGCTGAGCTTGTTCGATAGCTCTTCTTGTTTTTCTGCTTTAGCTGTAGGAGTCAAGAGATTGGATTGGATTGCCTGGGTGAGGGTGTTAATATCTTGCTGTAGTTCTTTTCTCATTTTTTCGCGAGCTTTTGTTGCCCGCATATCTTCGATACTCTCAAACCCTTTGTACATAAAAAGCCAAGCGCCCACAAATATCAAACCATGAGATAAAATTGGCGCGACTATTCTAATTGCATCGCGCGCTGGTTGATCTAGAGTGCCGTTATTTACAAAAGTAATTCCAGCTATTATGAGTGTGGATAGTGTTGTAGCTACTGATCCTTTGTTTACATATTTACTCATTTAGCTTCCAGCGCCTTTTTATGTGCTACTTCGCGAAGGTGTGTGCTTGCTTCGCTTAGATTGGCAGAGGTGCTGACAGTGGCTGTGTATTGCTTTCCACCTACTGTGTATTGCAGCTCTACAAATTTTGCCGGAAACAGCTTTACCCACAAAGGTGCTGTTATGTAATAAGCTACCTTGTATATCACAGGTGATAGAAAAATTATGGACAGCCAGAAGGCGGCTTCTGCCAATAGCTTGACGTCACCTTCTGAAAGTGCCAAACCAGCGTCGGTAATCATTATTAATCCACGTGCTCAATCGAATAAGCTACTGTCGTTAACCCCTCAATCAGCTTTTCTTTTTTCTTTAAGTCTACCAGAAAGGTCTGCCCTTTCTTAAAATCACGCTTACTTGCACTTACTCTTTCCAAGAAGGCTTGATCATTAATACGCACTGAAAGTTGGCTATCTTCCCCTTCTATACGTATTTTCCAGCCAGTCGGCTTAGTGAAGTTAATTACTTCGAACACAACTTCAAATCGATCTACAGATGTTTTTTCAGAAGTGAAATCTTTTCTAGTGGGCGCCTTGAAGCTGTTTAGCGCTTCTTTTGGTAAACTTGTGATGACTATTTCATTCTCGTCGAGAAATGAAATGCCGTTTGCACCGCCGTGCGTTATAGGCTTACTCACTAGGTTTTCAATGTTTTTAAGCACTGAATAGCTGTCCATTAATTTGGATACTTCTTGGGTGCAATCTATTTTTTTATCATCACTTAGGACTAATGAAACACTATCATCATCGTTAATGATTCTTTTAACGATCTTGCGCTCACCGATCTGCTTTAACAGGCTAAAAACGCTGCCGCCAGTGGTGGCCGTTGTGGCGGCTGTGATTCCTAGTGTTTTTAACATTTCTAAACCGCCAGCGGAAAGAAAGGCAACAAACTCAACAATAAAAGAGCCTTCAGAATTGGCTTTTACATCAAGGTGGGCAGAAGCGGATTCACCATTTAACGTTTTTAAACTGTTACGCAATAGGCCGGACAGCTCTTTTAAACTGTCCGCAAGTGTTTCGGCATCAATTTGATGGGTCGGTTTTCCGTCTTCTTCTGGCGTGTCAAATTTGAGCTTAAATGAAACTTCTTCGCTGTGCATGAGGCACTCCATTGCTTGTTTGTTGAGTTGTAATGAAGGTTATACTAGTCGAAAAGAACTTAGCGTGGAATATTAAATTGTATTAAAGGTATGCTGATAAGGTTGTTAAAACTTCCACAGCCCCTCTTTCATTTTGAGCTGCATGGTGAGTTGTTCAAATACGGCTTGAAACTGTGCGGCGTCGGTTTCGGGGTCGAACCCATCTCTCGCGGCTATTCGTGCGTTGTAAAGCTGAGATACGGCTGTTAGGTATGGCACAAGCAATTCACTGTCTACATCGAAGCCGGCCTGTTTTACTGCACCAATCAATTGGCTGCTTGTTTTAGCAATCAGATCGGTATTAATCTGTTGGCCTTTGGGTGGTGTCATTGGCTTGCGGTCTAACCATTCTTCCGGTAGGTCTAGTCTCTGCTCAATAAGCCGACAAATACGCCCGATCAATTTTCCCTTACCTGACAAAATTCGGCTTATCCATCCTTGGGTATAGCCACACATTTCCGCTATTTTGGCTTGGGTTAAGCCCCTGCTAACCTCTAGATTAGCAACACACTTGGCAAAATTTTGACGGCGCCATTGGAATACCCATGCGTTTTGAAATTCTTCATCGGACATGTCGGCTATTTTCATAGCGTCGGCAAGAGGTATGTCCATTAACCTACAAATCAGCATTACTTCTTCAATCGCAAAGCTGACGGCTCCTCGCATTCTTCTATCTAGCGCGACGGTTGAAAGTCCAAGATAATCTGCTACATCACTTTTATCATATCGTGAGGCGTTAATAATGCGCTGCATAGCAAGAGAGCAAGCCGCTTTGGAGCTTTCAACGACTTCTTTGTCTAATGCTTTTATTGATACCATTTAAAAAAACCTAGCGCGCTGTTGTGAGTGTAATATTAATGATTTTGACTCTAAAAGTCGTTTTTGCAATGTGCTATGAATATTAATACTTGCCTGATTTTTACTTATGGTGTTATATTTACGTATAATGTGACGGCAAGGTAAATGGTAAAGTTTTACCAAGTCGTTAAATTAACTCTGTTTTCCCGCTGTGAAGCGCCACTCAGAGTACTGTTAGGAGGGGTTATGTCTAGTCAGCTTAACACATTAGATCACGCCATTATGGGGATTTTATTTAGGTCTTCTACTGGTATGTCGGTTGGTGATTTGTGCCGTCGATCTAAGACCGCAAAGCATAAAGTGTCGAAGTCAGTTAAAACGCTGATGGAGCTGGGGTTTGTGAGTCGTCGTGTTGATGCTGGTGCGGAGCCTCTTCATTCTGCTGTTCTCGATTGCCTCTATTTCCCGCCCGTCACTTGTGTGGCGTCGCGGGTTTTTTCTTTCGAGAGTTCAGAGTTAAAAACGCTTGTTGCGGAATGCGATAAGCAATTGTTAACCAACTTTTAAGAGCTGAAACACGACGTTTTTCGGGGACACGATGTCCGCAGTTCTGCACCTTTATTTGACAGGTACAGAGCAATGATTAATAATTTAACCGCCTCTACAAAAAAAGTAGAGGACTGGATTACCACCCAGCTATCACGAAAGGGCAGACGAACCGCCCATAAAAGCGGTTTTTTTATGTCTGCAGCATGCCTGTACCTACCTGTTATGGTCAGGTTTGCGCGGCCGTCTTCGGACGGGTCAGCTTTGCTCCTTTCGTGTGCTGATTGTGGTAACCGTGTAAATCTGGCCACCTTATCTTTGAAATTACCACTTCAATTAGGTGGCTCCAAAAAACATGATTGGAGAACCACCATGGCACAATTACGCCTTAATTCTGATTGTTTGTCTGTTTACGGCAAACGTGTACGTAATACCATTCAATTCCACCTTCCTAAATTTGGCGAATCGCCACGCATCTTGTTAGATCCTAACGAGATTTCTACCTTATCCAAGATTTCTGTTGATAAAGTCCAGCTCGCTGTAAAAGAGCTGGAGCGCGAGGGCTATATCGCCCGTATGTTCAAAGGCCGCCGCAGCAAAGCGCATGTGTTTGCATTGTTGAATCCTGAGCTGAAAGGGCAAGCGGGGGTGTGGGTATGAGTGCGACTAACTTTTACGTTTCTGCTTGGACTTGCTCTATAACGGGTTTGATTATCGTAGCGACCCAGCTAAACAGTGATAACAGCATGCAGTTTGCTGTGCGCAATGAGCGTGGCGAATGCCTTGATACCGACGGCGACATGGTTGTTGAACGTCCTCCTTCTGAATGCACGCCTGAATACCTTAAATACCACCGATTCAATACTTTTTACGAAGCTCAAATCGCCGCTATTCATTACGTGGATATAGTGAGCGAGAAATCCAAAACTATTCAAGGGACGATGACATATTCTATTAACGGATTTCGTCATGGGTTGAATCAATCTTTAGCTGAACTTAAAGAGCTCGTTAAAGGCATCGATGAAGACGAGCGCATTGATGATGATCATCTTGAAGAGCTTAAAGATTTGGTAAATGACTTAATTTGTCAGTCAAATTCCTTCAACTGCGTTTATCTCGCCGACTCGAAAGATTTTTCCAACATGTCGGACACCTATCTTCCTCTGATTGACGGGGAGGAAGAGGTATGAGCGCGCCTTCTGCATTCCGTTCTGTTATCCGTAAAGCTCGCAAGCCGCATACGTGCTGCGAGTGTCACGAGGTCATTAATATTGATGACCATTATCAATATTCATCTGGTGTTTGGGATGGTGAGCCAGGTGATTATAAGCAATGCCTTGGCTGCGGTGAGATTTTCGAGGCGGTTACTAAGGCTGATTATGAGCCTTATAGTGATTGTGGTCCTTGCTTTGGTCAGCTTAAAGATTATTTGATTAATAGTGATTGTAATCATGCCGATGCGCTATTGGCATTCTCTCAGCGTATTGGCGTTGGGGCTGACTCTATTGATCGCTTGTTGAAAGTGGGGTTGTTCTCATGAGTATGGAGCTCATGGTGAAGGCCATGAAAACGAAGGTGGGCAATCCTCTGCGTAAGCTTGTTTTGTTGAAGTTGGCTGATAACGCCAGCGATCATGGCGAGTGCTGGCCGAGCTATCAGTATATTGCTGATCAGTGTGAAATCAGTAAGCGCGCCGTGCAATTACATATCAAAGCGCTAGAGAAAACAGGCGTGTTAACTAAGACGATCCGCAAGGGCCTAAAAGGTAATTCGTCTAACGTTTATATCCTGAATTTCCATTTGTTGGTTGCTATTAACAGTGGTAAAACTTTTTTGCTACCTAGTGCACCAGATTCACCCCCTAGTGAATCTAGTGCACCCCCTAGTGAATCTGATGCACTAGGGGGGGGTGAACCAGATGCACCCAGAACCAGTCACTCTCTTGAACCAGCCAATGAACCAGTCAGTGAACCATTAGATCTCTTGTCCGATTCTGTCGAATCGAACGTGCCAGCCGTGGTGGATGATTCTGTTCGATTTGATGTGAAAGCCAAACGTGAGTTATTGGCCGAGGCGTTTGAGCGTGTTTGGGTTGGTTACGGTCGACGAGGTAGCAAGAAACCTGCTGAAGAAAAATTCCTCAAACTCAAATTGCCAGCCAACCGATCCGAGGCGATTGGATTGCTGCAAAACATCATCGACAAAGCGAAGCAATGGGGCGAGCTGTACGCTCAACACCCCAGCGAGGTGCAATTTCAGCCGCACACTGTTCGATGGGTCAAAGAGGAAAAATGGAACGACGAGGAGCTTCCGACAATCCGACAGCCGCACAGCGGTGGCTCTGCGCTGCCAGTGATCGGCAGTGATCGCCAAGGCGTTAACGGCGCATTAACAAACATTCACGACACGGATTGGTAGGAGGTTGCCATGTTTGATTCTAATAACGATTTGTTTAACGAATTTCCAAAGGTGACAGCCGCTTACACCGAGGCGGCGAATAACGCGCATGACGTGGCTAGCTGGAAACCGAGCCATGCAGTGGTCATGGAAGCGGCCAGACGTGTGGGTTTTCAAGCATTGCGTCGACGTGACACGGGTGCGGGCAAGCGTGGGTTTGGCAAGCACTACAGCGATGTTTGCAAAGCGTATTTGCGTGGTGAACGGTTTAAGCCGGTTGTGATTGATAAGCCAAAATTAGAGCGATTGAGCGAGCGAGAACTGTTAAATCGTCGTGCCGCTGGCCCTAAAAACATTGGCAGACTGAAAGATATTTTAGAAGGGAGGGCGTGAGAGTGGCTCTTGATATGACTCATAACAATTTGAATATGTTGGCTCAAAAGTGGCTGTTACGTTCACCGTCTGCTAACGGGGCGCATTGCAAAATTGCGTTTACTGAGGTTGGGCCGTTGTTTTATGGCGAGATCGCAGACGCTTGGGGCTTTAATTACGATTATGATTTTTCGATTGTGGTTGAGAGTAAGGTGAGCCGCTCCGATTTCTTGGCAGATAAAAAGAAACCGCATCGCAATGGTGAAGTATTGGGAATGGGGACGTTTCGATACTTCATTTCCCCAGAAGGCATGATCAGCCCTGATGAGCTGCCAGATAAGTGGGGCTTGCTTTGGGTGAATGCTCGCGGCCATATCAAGATTAAAGCCGGTCACTTACTTGGCAAAACAAATTACTTCAACGCTGATAGCTCGGTTGCTGACTGGGCGCATGACGTTAATCACACTGCTGAACGCAAAATGATGGCGCATTTACTTAATCGTGTGGGTAATGCTGAGGCCACAAAAGAAAACATTCGTCAGCTACATCGTGAGCTAAATGCTGCAAATTCAGAGATCCAGCGCTTTAAAGAGGAAAATAAAAAGCGGGTCTTTTCCGAGCTAGGCAAGATTGGTTCGCTGTTGGTTGAGGGGAGAGGGTGATGACGCCTCTTTCTGAACGCTTAACTGAGCTAAGGAAGGCTAAAAAAGTGTCTTTGCAGGTTGTGGCTGATGCGGTTGGTGTTTCAAAGACTCATATTTATGAGTTGGAAAAAGGCAAAGCTGTGAATCCATCTCTTAATCTTCTTGTTGGTCTTGGTGATTTTTATGATGTGTCAATGGATTATTTAGTCGGTTATTCGAATCATCAAGCGTCTAAGCTCGGGCAACTGAAGGCGTTTGTTGCCAGTGATTCTGTTGCCGTGTCCTATCAGGGTTTGGGCCAGTATCGAAGTGCGATTTTAAAGCTGTGTTAATCAAACAATCATCGCTGTGAAGCGAGGAGGTCATTATGTTGAATATTCAAACCCCTGCAGCAAAGAGCCGCGATCCAGAGACTAGCCACCTTGCGGCAGAGGTGATCACGAAGAGCGGGGCGCGTCAGGCTCAGATTGTGCGCGTTGTTGCTATGGTCCATAAGACTAATGGTATGACAAGCCGAGAGTTGGCGGATCATCACAAGGAAGATCGCTACATGGTTGCCCGTCGATTGAGCGAAGCGGAAACCGCGCAAGAAGTGGAAAAAGGCCAACCCCGAACCTGTGCGATAGGTAATTGCAAAGCGGTGACCTGGTGGGTGAAAGGTTCGGCTCCAGCGGTTTAAGTTGGGTAAATTAATGTTACAGGTAAACAAAGTTTACATGTTCACTGTTGGTAAATAGAGAGGGTTTTATGTCAAAAGTTATGTTGGTTGGGTGTGATTTAGAAACGGGCGGTTTGAATGGCTACGAGACGTTAGCGAGTGGCGAGCGTGTGCATGGGGTGTTGCATTATCCGATATTGGAAATGGCGTTTGTTATTTGTGATGACAAGTTGAGTGAGCGGTATAGCTTTAGCGTGGGCGTTTGGGATGAATCCTTTTTAGATCGTCTTAGCCCTTGGGCATTAAATAAACATACCGAGTCAGGCTTGATTGATCAGTTACGTAATAAATCGGGTGAGCATACCGAGGTTTATAGCAGTAATGAGCTAGCAATGAGGCATGTGTTGGGCTGGCTGATGTATCATGGCGTGACGAAATACGACAGCAAGGCAAAGGCAGGCGGCGTCTTGTTTGGTAATAGCATTGGCTTTGATGTGTCATATCTCGATGCACAAATGCCAGAGCTGAAAGACTTCTTTCACTATCGCACAATCGATGTGTCCACTATTGATTTGCTGCGCCGGACTGCTTGGGCTGATATTGGCTTGCCGAAGGTCGAGAAGGTCTATGCTCATACGGCCATGAGCGACATTAAAGAGACGCTGAAAGAATTGGGGGCTTATACGGATATATTTCGCCCTGTTTGTGTTGAAACTGGAAACAGTGATGTGCTCATGAGTCGTGATAATCCAAACGGCTGGAAGCTGGAAGAGTTATTGGGGGAAGTGGAACAAGAGTTGAGTGTCAAAACTAAGCGGCTGGAAGAATCATTGGCGGGCGATTTGGCTGATGAAGCTATTCGCAACAATCTAAGAATTAGAGACCTTCTTTTGAAAGCCCAGTCTATTCAGTTTTCTACTATGCACAGCTTTAAAAAATTAGGCCCTGATCGCGGACCCTCTAACCCGCGTATTTAGTTTTCATTTTAAAGGGCGTTCGCTGAGCGCCTTTGTGAATGCTCTCTATCAAACAGAAAATCAATCATCGCTGTGAAGCGAGGAGTAAATTATGCGTTGGAAAGATTCTACTAAAGTCGGTTCTTTGGGTTGGTTGTCGTGGACGATTGTTAATCGCCATATTGATACGCTGATCAGTACGTCTGCGGATGCGGGTTGGCGTGGTGTCAGTAATGCGGGGAAGATCTGCGATATGTTGGAATCGGGTATTGTTCCTGAGTTTGGCGGCGGTGGTGATTCTAACGCAAAGATGATTAAGGCCATTGAGCAGCTGACGACGAAAGACAGTGGTTTCGCGCATTTGTTTGATTCGTTAACGCCTATGCAGCGTTTGTGTTTGTTTGCGTCGGTGCTGGCGGAAGGGCGACGAGATGAGCGCGGTATGGCGCCATCTATTAAGGCTATTGTTGGTACGCTTCCTTTGTATGCTGCTGAGTTACGTTTAAAAGCACAGCATTTCAAGATAAAAGAAAAAACCTTCGAGTCCCATCTTTTGCAGGGTAAATCTCGGTTTGTGCATGCTATTGCTATGGCATTGGAAGAAGCGGCTATGGAGGCCGCTGAATGACTAAACGCATTACGGATACGTCTATAAAGTCGTTCTTGGCAAACAGTGATAAAATGTGGTGTTTTGATTCTCGTCGAGTCGAATTTCGGGCGAATCCGTCGCGCACAAGCGGGACGTTTTACGATGTAGTGTACGAAGGTAAGCGAAAAAAACGCACTGTGCTGGGTAAGTGGCCGGCACTGAAGGCATCGGATTTGTTCAAACGATTGAGCGAGATACGTGGTCAGCTAATGGCAGGAGAGCGAACGAGCAAAAAAGTGGATACGCTGACGGAGTGCGGGGCGCTTTTGTTATGGTTTTTGGGTCATATCGAGAGTGATAAGACATTCAGCGAAGGCTATGTGAAAACGGCGTATTCATTGATTTACACGCATTTGCTGGGGTGTTTTGAGGGGTTGCCCGTGGTCGGACTGACTCGCAATGCGATTTATAAGCGGCTTTATCGCGCCAAGCAAAACGAGCTGGCGTTGTCGTCTATTCGTACCGCGTGGGCGGTGTTAAAGCGGGCCTGTTCGCTGGCAGCTAAGTTGGAAGTGATTGCGGCAGATGCGTTAAAGGGCGTCGGTTGGCGGGATTTTTCAACCAGTAAAGAAAAAGTGAAATCAGGGCGTTTAAAGGTCGATGACCTGGCGGCGGTTGTTGCAGAAATGAATAAGGCGCAAGCGTTGCGGCGTTTATTTTTTACGCTGCAGTTGTGCCAAGCCACGCGCATTGAAGAAACGTGCTTGGCGCAGTGGTCGCAGTTTTATCTTGATCGTGGTGAATGGGTTATTCCCGCTGAAAATACGAAAACAGGCATAGAGCTGCGTACGCCATTGGCCCCCGGACTCGTCACGCTGTTGCGGCAGGCTAAGGCTATGCGAAGCGGCGGCTATGTGTTCAGTTGTCGTGGTAACAAGCCAATCACGACGATGACGGCAACTAACTGGTATAAGCAATTGCGGCACGATGTGGGTATGTATTTTACATCGCACGACATGCGTAAACTGGCCAACGATTACTGGATGCAAAGCGGCGTCGACAGCACAGTGCGGAAAATGCTGCTTAACCACTCGCGCGGGGATTTGGAAGGCCGCTACGAAAGCGAATATGCATGGCCACTAATGAAAGAAGCCGTTGGGAAACTGGCAGGGGTGGTGGTTAAATAGGATGACATTTATTGCGGGGTGTGTGGTTTGAAAACAATAAAGCGGTTTTTTGGCGGCGCGTTTAATGGTCGTCTCGTTGATGAGTTTCATGCTCATCACGACGTTGTGGATGGTTTTGAGATTTCCGATTTTGAAGAAAATAAGATTTCTCATTATGCCGGGCCAACGGAAATCAGAAAGGATGAGGCATTGAAAGCGCGATATGTGTTGATTAGATTTCGCATAGGGCAGCAGTCTTGTCGTGCTTGGGTTTACGACCCGAAAGAATGTAAGGCGATTTCTGAAAATGCGCGAGGTGGCATTTCTGACAAGTTTTATGTTTTTTTGGTTGAATGTATTGGAGAGGAGAAAAAGGATTTTTAGGCAATAAAAACCCGCACGGGGCGGGTTTTTAAATCAATTATTGATTAAAACCGCCCGTGATAATTTATCGACCGCAAGAATCATTTTTTTCCACATGATTTCGCTTTTCTCGTTATTGGTTTTGTCACCGTCATGATTCAGGAACATGCCGCGAGTTTCTTTGTCTATATTTTCGGATTTTAAAAAATCATCCGCGAGCATTCGAATGTCATAAAAATCAAAGCGTTTTCCGACAATCGCTATTAAGTCTCTCTGCCAAAAAGCGGCCTTTATATCACTGATTGGGCTCTCATGATCAACGCTAAATAAATATGAGCCAATTGAATCCAATTCCGCTTCTCTCAACAAATCAACAACTTTTGCAGGAATTGGAACCAATCTACTGCGTGTTGTTTTTGTGTTTTCGTCAGGTATCTCCCATGTCGCATTGTCCAAATCAAATTGCGACCATTTTGCCGTCCGCACTTCATTTCTTCTAGCACCACCGCACAGCGTCATAATGTAAAGCAATCGAGGAATTGGCGGCAATTTATTGATGCAAAGAGCGATATAGGGCATATCGATTGCCGTGAATTCAGGCTTTTTTAAAACGACTTCGCGCTTTGCTTTTTTTTCTTGTAGATTATTGTTCATGCTGTTCCCTTTGTTACCGCGATTAGTTTAGCAATAAAAACCCGCACGGGACGGGTTTATCTCCTTTTCTATTTTTATTCCTTATCTATCGCGTCCAATACTTTTCTTAATCCCATGATGGCTGTTTTCTTTCCGCCTGGTATGCGGTCTAGTTTGCAATCGGCTAACTCATAGCCGGTGTCTTTTTCTATTTTCATCTGACATGTGTTTGCGCTAAGTAGATTTCTAAAATCTCCAATGGGCATTAGTGCGTATGCCGTGCTTTTCATTCCAGACAGCTTAGTATCATCAAATCCTAAATCACTTAGACCTATGTTATAGGTTTTCGTCTCTCCATCTACTTTAAATGATACTTCTTGAAATCTTATGTATCCACCATCTTGCTGAAATGCAATGTTGATAAAGTTTGGCGATTGCGATGTCCAGACCGCTCCAATCCTTGCGCTTACAGGGCTAAACATACTGGCCTCTGGATCATAAAGTGTATCTGGGGTTAGTGATATTACCGTTTCGTCATTGAATGAATTTTTGTCTATGTTGAATTTACCTAACCCTGATGCGCCGTCCATCATATCTGTCATAGAGGCGCAACCAGCTAAAGAGAGTGCCGATATTAATAAAGCTATTTTTTTCACGTTTCAATCCTTTGTCTTAGTTAGGAATCAAATAATAGACACAAAGCTGACGATATAAAAGCTAAGGCGTTCTATTTAATGCGGTGATTTTTATTGTTTTTAGCTCTTATTTTAAATTATTTTCCGTCACCATGCCGTCACGAATGCTTTGTTTTAATGTGGAAATGTTGAGGTTTTATGCGGCTTGGTGGGTGCTGTTTTTGTATTCCAATAAAGAAAACAAAGTTCGATATTCGCGCGCGCAAGGCTTGAAACCCTAAGTGTTAGGGGCTATATTTTGTTCATCCTGTGATTTTTATGTTTGCAGCAAGTAAAAGCCCCGAAGCCCTGCCATTGTGCGGGGCTTTGTCGTTTCTGGGAGGTGGTTATGTAGTTCTTGAATGGTTACTTAGCGTGTTAGGTCACACTTTTTATCAGTCAGACCGCATGTGATTTCGACGCATCCCGCATGAAGTAGCCCAAGCGGCAGGGATTAGGTAGGGTTCGCGCCCCTTTAGTGAGTAAATTAGCGTTATTTATATAATTTTTAGAGCCTCGCATTCGCGGGGTTTTCTTGTTTCTGGAGTTTGCATGGGTGATTTAGATTCGTTTAAAGAGCTCATAGCTGCTCAACGTATTGAAAATAAAGAACAGTTTGCAGAGCAAAGGCGTGCAACGACTGAGCTTGTTAAGTCTGTTTCAGAGTTGAGTTCAATTCTTGCGAGATCGGAAGAGCGTCACTTAAGACACGATGATGGTGTTAAACGAATTGGACGTGTTTTAGATGATCATGAAGAGCGAATAAGGCGTGTCGAAAGCCGTACCACTAAAGCGTTTGGCGGCTGGAAGGCTTTAACTGTTGTTGGTTCGTGTGCTGCCACAGCTATCGCTCTGGTAGTGAATTACTGGGGCATGAAATGAGCTTGAATCTACATCAATTCCGCGAATACGTTGTTATTCCTGCACTTAATCAGTTGGACGGTATCGCTTATTCATTGGCTGCTGATCAGTTGGTAATGGGGACGCTTGCGCAAGAGTCGCACGGCACCTACATCAAGCAGCTTGGGAAAGGCCCAGCAATGGGCTTGTTTCAGATGGAGCCAGCAACCCATAAAGACCTGTGGCTTAACTTCATTAAGTTCAGACGTCCTGTTCAGTGTTCGTTGTTGCTGATGACGTCCGATAGCGTAGATGCAAATTATTATTCCAATGGCTGG
>Ga0163215_100998_pt1 | contig 24611 bp, 28 predicted proteins | sample SynspAceP_FD_185934 | JGI IMG/M metagenome (GOLD analysis project Ga0163215, IMG submission 185934) | Saline lake microbial communities from Ace Lake in Antarctica - Synechococcus sp. Ace-P (Hybrid Assembly) | ecosystem: Environmental > Aquatic > Non-marine Saline and Alkaline > Saline | place...
AATGGGTGATCGGGATGGGTTTGGCTGCGGCGGCTGTGATCAGAACCGCCGGAGCGCTTACGGTGCTTAGGGGCGCGCTGATCCGCACCGGGATCGGGGCGCTGATCGTGGGCGCAGGCGAGCTGGTCTATTGGTTTACCCAGCTGACATCAGATGCCGGCGGCTTTGGCGAGGCCATGCGCCTCCTGAAGGATGTTGCCGTCGAGGTCTGGGACCGGATCAAGATGGACGCCTCGGCCGCAGGCGCGCGCGCAACAGCGATGTTTTTTGATCTCAAATCCGATGCTGCCACCGGCATGGCGGGGGCGATTGAAAGCGTTGTCGCCTTTGGTAACGCCACAGCCAATACTTTTGAGGGTGCACTGCTCGCCGTCCGCGAAATCTGGTCGCGCCTGCCAGCTGTGATCGGGGATCTTGTTTACGCGGCGGCGAACCGGATGCTCGATGGCATCGAGGCGATGCTGAATGGTGCGATCGCCCGGATTGACGCCTTTACGGGCAAGATCCGCGATGCGCTGGCGGCTGTGGGCATCGAGACCACCTTTGGCGAAATCGGTGAAATGAGCCTCGGGGATATTGCCAACCCCTTTGCGGGGGCTTCAGCGGATGCAGGAACGGCTACTGCGGAGGCGTTCCGCCGAGCCTTTGCGGACAATCCGCTTTCGGCACCTGATCTGGGGCTTGATGGGATTGCCGCCGACGCGCTGGCCACGGCCAATACCTACCGGCAGGCCGCCACGGATCTTGCGAATGGCGCGACCGCACCGCTGAGGTCTTGGGCCGCGCTGCGCGATGCTGTTGCGGGTACTAGCGAGGACGGCGCTGCCGCTCTTGACGAGGCAACAGCCTCCGCTGACCGCCTGGCAGGAGCAATGGCCCAAGCCGGAGATGCCGTGGGCGGCGGCGGGTCTGGTGGTGGCGCAGGCGCACAGATTGTGACCGGCTGGCGCGCGGTCTCTGAGGCTTTGAAGTCCTATGCCAGTGATGCGCTGAACTGGGGCAAAGGCCTTGGAGAAACTTTATCCCGCGCCTTCTCTAGCGCCGAAAGCTCGTTCCGCAGCTTTGTCGAGACGGGAAAGCTCGACTTCAAGGGCCTCGTGCGATCAATCTTGGCAGATCTTGCCGTGTTGGCGTTTCGCCGCGCGGTGCTGGGACCCGTCGCCAATGCGCTGTCGGGTGCCTTTGGTGGCGGTGGGTCTGTTGCCGCTGCGGTCTCTCATGCGGGCGGCATGGTGGGGCTCTCTGGCCATACGCGGTCGGTCCCCGCAGCCGTCTTTGCTGCGGCCCCCCACATGCATGCCGGCGGTTGGGCAGGGCTGCGCCCAGATGAGGTGCCCACGATCTTGCAGCGCGGCGAGCGGGTGCTGTCCCGATCGGAGGTTGCGCGTGGTGCAGGCGGCAGTATCCCCGTTGCTGTCCATCTCAATGTTGATGCGCGCGGCGCGCAGTTCGGGGTGGCTGAACAGCTGGCAAGCGTGTTGCGCAATGCCCAGCCCGAGTTCGAGCGGATTGCGCTGGCCGCTGTGGGCAATGCCATGCGCCGGGGGCGACTGGCATGAGCGTCATTGTGGAATTACCGCGCACCTGGGTTGCGAACCTCGAGCGGCGCTTGGTCACGGCCACCAGCCAGACACCGTCACCGTTTACGGGCAGCATGGAGGTGCAGGACTGGGGTGGGGAATGGTGGGAATATGATATCGAATTTGCCGCGCAATCAGGACCGCTGGCGCGGTCTGTCTCTGCGGCCCTGACGGCGCTTGGCTCTGGCCGGGGCCTGCTGCTTTTTGCCGACCCGTCAATTGAGCCAAAAGGGCTGACGCAACCGGTCACGCTGGCAACGCCAATCACGGGCGGCAACGTCATCCAAACACTCGGCTGGCCTTCTGGCCTGCCTGCCGTTGCCTCGGGTGACTTTCTCTCCATCGGTGCCGCGCGCGACACGCGCCTGCACCAGATCGCCTTCGATGTAACAGCGGATATCAATGGGTTCGCAACACTGACGATCTTTCCAGCCATGCGCAGCGCGCTGCCCGCCAACACAGCTTTGGAGGTGAACAGACCGCAGGTGCTGCTGCGCCCTACCACCGCGGTTCCCACCCGCATCGCGCGTGTAGCGCGTCACCGCTTCACACTCTCCGCACGCGAGGCCATTTGATGAGCCGCGACATCACGGCGGCATTGGCCGATGCGCTTGACGCCGCGGATCTCAGGCCTGCGATCTTGTTTGAAGGCGTCTTCCCATCCGGCACGGTGCGGATCTGGACTGGGGCTGGTCCTGTGGAATGGGACGGCAAGACCTGGACCGGCGTCGGCGTGCTTTTGGGGCTTGGGGCTCTTGAGGAAACCTCGGATGTTGTGGCCTCTGGGACCACGGTCTCACTCTCTGGCGTACCGCTTGATTTGGTGGGGCTTGCGATTGATGAAGCGCGCCAGGGTCAGCCAGGGCGCATCTGGCTGGCCCTTCTGACCGAGGATCGTCAGATCATCGCCGATCCCGTGCAGGCCTTCACCGGCCGCCTTGATGTGCCGGAGATCCAGGAAGATGTGCAAAGCTGCCGGATCACGATCAGCTATGAAAGCCGCCTCATTGATCTGAATGTTCCACGCAACTGGCGCTACACCCACGAAAACCAGCAGGTGCTCTTTACGGGCGATCTCGGCTTTGCGCATGTCACCGCGATCCAGGACCAAGAGATCACCTGGGGGCGGGGATGATGGAACGGAACAGCGTTGTCATCCACATGGCCGTCCGCGTCCCACATTGGGAACAGCTGTTTGCCGCCGCTATAACTGATGCCCGCACGCGCCCCTTCGCATGGGGCCAGCATGATTGCGCGACTTGGGCCTTTGATCTGCGCCGGGATCTGACAGGCGGGCCGGACCATGCCGCCCTCTGGCGGGGGCGGTACCGCACGCCCGGCGGATGCCAGCGCGTGCTGCGCCGGCTGGGCTGGCGCAGGCTTGAAGATGGTGTGCGCGCCCTGCTTGGAGAACCGCTGCCCGATCCGCGCCTTGCACAGCGCGGGGATATTGTTTTGGGCGGAGAGCCTGAGGCTTTTGGCGTGTGTATCGGCGCGCGGGCAGCCTTCGTCGCGCCCGAGGGGCTTGTGACCCTGCCGCTGAGCTCTTGCCGTCTCGCCTGGAGAACCTGATCCATGCCACCCATTATTCTTGGCGCCGTCGCACTTGGCGGTGCGGCGATCGCGGCGGGCGGCGTGGCGGCCGCTTTTGCAGCGACGGGTTTGATTGGCTTTGCCGCCAACTTCGGCGCGTCGATGCTGCTCTCGGCGGCGGCACAATCCATGATGCCCAAGCCATCTGTGGGCCAGATCGCCTTGCAGGCCCGCACGGTGACCGTGCGCGAGCCGGTGATGCCGCGCCAGATGGTTTATGGTCGGACCCGCAAGGGTGGCGTGATCACCTTTCTGCATTCGACAGGGGACAAGGACAAAGACCTGCACCTCGTCGTGGTGCTGGCCGCCCACCGTGTGAAGTCGATTGGCGCGATCTACTTCGAGGGTGAGATGGCGGTGAATGCCGCAGGGGTCGCGCAAGGCCGGTGGGCGGGCAAACTCGCAGTCGAGAAACGCCTCGGGCATGACGATCAAAGTGCATTCGCGGGCCTCATCGCGGCAGCACCAGATCTCTGGACGCCCGCGCATCGGTTGGCCGGCTGTGCTGCGATCTATCTGCGACTGACCTATGATCCGGATGCCTTCCCGAGCGGGATCCCGAACATCACGGTCGATATGGAGGGCAAGGACGATGTCTTTGATCCACGTATTGGCGCGCGCGGCTATACTGAGAATGCAGCGCTTTGCGTGGCTGATTACATGGCGCATCCCATCTATGGCATTGGGGCGGGCATCGGTGCGCCGGACGGGATCGAGACCGATAGTCTGATTGAGGCCGCCAATATCTGCGATGAACAGGTGGCGTTAGCAGGTGGGGGCTTTGAGCCACGCTACAGCTGCAACGGGGTGGTCTCGCTCTCGGAGACGCCTAAGACCATTATCGAGGCAATGCTGACCGCCATGGCCGGGCGCTGTATCTGGCAGGCAGGCCAATGGCTCATGCGCGCGGGCGCCTACCGGATACCGTCAAGCCTGCTCACAGCCGATGATGCGCGCGAGGGTGGGATGACGCTGACCACGCGCCAAACCCGCGCTGCAAACTTCAACGCGGTGCGCGGCCAGTTTGTGAGCCCGCAGAATAACTGGCAGCCCGACGACTTCCCGGCCTATGCCTCTGAGACTTACCGGTTGGAAGACGGCGGCGAACAGGTCTGGCGCGATATCGCGCTGCCCTTCACGATCTCGGCGGCCATGGCGCAGCGTCTGGCCAAGATCGCGCTGGAGCGCGCACGGCGGCAGATGCGCGTGCGGTTCTCGGGAAAGCTCAAAGCCTGGCGTGTGGCCGCAGGCGAGACGACGCTTATGCGCTATTCCCGCTGGGGGTTTGGCGGTCCAGATCCAAATGATGGCAAACCTTTTGAGGTTGAGGCTGTGCGGCTGGACCTGACCCAGATCGGGTCCGGCCCGCGTATCGCGCCAGAGCTTTTGCTGCGCGAGACCTCTCCGCTGGTCTATGACTGGGATGCTTCTGAGGAACAGATCTATGCAGCCGCCCCGCGCACGACGCTGCCCTCGGCCTTTGACATCGCACCGCCTGGTGCGCCGCAGGGCGAGGAGGAACTCTACGTCACGCGGGACGGCTCGGCGGTAAAGGTGTTGTTGCGCGTGCGCTGGACTGCAGCCCAAAGCGGGTTTGTCGAAAGCTACCAGTTCGAGGCCCGCCGCGATGGCGGCGCGTGGCAAGATTACGGGCGAACCACCGGCACGCTGATGGAGCTGCGCGATATTGCGCCCGGCCAATGGGACTTCCGCGTCAAAGCCGTGTCTGTGCTTGGTGTCTCGTCCCCCTGGCGCGAGGGCACGCGCGAGGTGGTAGGTCTGACAGCACCGCCGGCGGTGTTGACCGGACTGACGATCCAGTCGGCAGGCGGGCTCGCCGTGCTCAAATGGCAGCGCGCGGTGGATGTGGATGTGCGCGTGGGTGGCAGCGTCATCATTCGCCACAGCAAGGACGCAAATGCCTCTTGGGCGAACTCGACGCTGATGGACCGCGTCTCGGGCGGCGAAGCCATTGCGGTCGTGCCCCTGAAACCTGGCACCTACCTTTTGCGCGCCGAGGACAGCGAGGGGCGCATTGGCCCCGTTAGCACGGTGACGACCAAAGGCGTGCAGATCTTGAGCTTTGCGCAGCTGAACACGCTGTCGGCGGATCCGGGCTTTGCAGGTCAAAAAACTGGTCTGGTGACCACCGCAGGGACGCTGAAACTGGAAACCGGAAACGATGCGGCAGGCAGCCCGGTCGTGCTGGCGACCGAAGGGCTCTACCAATTCGATGGGCTGCTCGACTTTGGGGCGCTGAGGCGCGTGCGCTTACGCTCAGACATCTTGGTCGGGGCCTCGGCCCTGTCGGATTACATCGATGACCGTATGACACCCATCGATACCTGGGCCGACTTTGACGGCTCCGAGGGCGCTGATATCGACGTTGTGCTCGAGGTGCGCGAAACCGATGACGACCCAGCGGGTGCAAACCCCGTCTGGGGACCCTGGGGGCGGATCGACAACAGCGAGATTGAGGCGCGCGCGGTCGAGGTGCGGGCCTGGCTCAGAACGAACGATCCGGCATTCACGCCGATCGTGTCGGAATTGCGGCTCATTGCAGATGAGGTGGCCTAAGGGGCATCTCATTAATGCGGGGCGCCCCATCGCTGCCTGTCGATGTCGTCTCCAACGCGAAGGCACGCGTAACTTTTGCCCAGAGAAACGGGATATCCATCAATGGCTCAAGCACCCAGCTTTGTGATCATCAACGACAATGGCGCAGCTATGCGCGCGCAGATCAACCAGGTGATTGCCGCCCTCAGATCGACCAGTAGCGGCGCCACCGCCCCAACAGCGACCGCACCGGGGATGCTTTGGGTCGATAACAGCACCACGCCGCCAACCCTGAAGATCCGCAACAACGCCGACAGTGCCTTTGAGGCGCTGCTTGACGGCGGAGACTATTAAGCTGGGCCGCGACATCGGCCCGAGACCATCCAGCACGAAAGACGGCGGCCATGCAGGACCAGAGCTTTATCGAAATGATCAACAACCTGTTTGGCGGCGCAGTCACCACGCTGATCGGGGCATTCACGGGGCGGCTGATGTATCATTCAGGGGAGGTGAAATTGGGCAAGCGACGCTTTTTTGGCAAAGAGCTTTTGTGGGAAATCCCTGTGGCCGTCGGCATGGCGCTCATTGGTGATGCTGCAGCCAGCTATATGGGTCTGACCCAGCCAGTCAGCACAGGGTTTGTGGCAACGCTGGCCTATCTTGGGCCGCGGGGAGCGGAGACATTGCTGGCGGCCTGGCTGGGCAAGAAGAAATAACCCCTCTTTGACACGACCAAAACTCTACACCGCCGTCCTTCGGGGCGGCGTTTCCTTTTCCATGGAGAAACGACCATGACACCATTTGAGATTGCCCGCGGCTATATCGGCACCACCGAGGGTCCCGGCCCTGAGAACAACCCTGCCATCGTGGCGATGTACGCCTCGGTCGGCCACGATTGGGTTGAGCATGACTCTGTGGCTTGGTGCGCCGCCTTCGTCGGCCATTGTCTTGAGCGGGCCGGCATTCGCTCAACGCGCAAGCTGACCGCGCGGTCCTATCTGGACTGGGGCATCCCAGTGGAGATTGCGGATACGCAGCCTGGCGACATCGGGGTGATCCCACGGGGATCTTCCAGCTGGCAGGGACATGTGTTCTTCATTGACCGGATTGAAGGTGCATGGGTCTGGGGCTTGGGCGGTAACCAGAGCGATGCGGTCAATGTAAAGCGCTATCCGGTCTCTAAGCTCTTGGGTGTGCGGCGTGCAGGTCATGTGGCGCCTGCTGTCACGATGACCGTCCGCGATGTCCAGACCCGCCTGCGCGCGCTTGGCTATCATGATGTGGGAACGGTTGACGGTATAATTGGCCCGCGCACACGGGCCGCAATCCTCGCCTTTCGCGATGACCATGCGCTGGCGCTGGTGCCGATTGTCGATGTGGCACTGGCCGAGGCGCTGGAGCACGCCATACCGCGCAAGGTGGCACCTACGCGCGCCGCGGGCAGCCCTGAGCAAAGCCGCATCGTTGCCGCGGCCAATGCCCAGATCGGGCTGGGCGTTGTGGGTGCTGCCGGCACGCTCGGGGCACAGATCGCGCCCGCCCTGGCTGAGGCAGAAGAAGCGCAGGATATGGCAGGGCGGATGATTGCGCTTTTTGGGATGGAGAGCTGGCTGGCCGCTGCACTGCCGTGGATCGGCATGGCCGTGTTTGTCGGTGTTATTCTCTACGCGCTGAAGGCACGCGCGGCCCGAATTGACGATCACCGCACGGGGCGCACGCCATGATGAGGTTTGGCTATGCCTTCTTCATGCGCCTTGGTAGGCGCGCAGCCTTCTACAGCGCGATGGCTTTGGCGTTTCTTGCAGCCCTTGGCATCGCCTTACGCCAGGGTCGCCAGGCCGCTGCGGCCAACTACGCCATCCGCCGCGCCGATGCCCGCATCCGCGCGCTCCAGACCGCCAAGGACACCCGCCATGATGCTGAGATTGCCAGCCTTGCTGAGCGTGATCGCCGCCTTGCTCGCTGGATGCGCGACTGAGCATCATGGGCCTGGACTGATGGTTTGCGACTGGGCCGCACCCATCCGCCCCTCACGCGCTGATCAGCTGACAGATGGCACCGCGCGCCAGATCCTCGCCCATAATGAGACAGGCGCCCAGCTCTGTGGGTGGCAGCCATGAGTATCACCACCATGACCGAGGGTCCGGCTATCCTGATCGGCTATCTATGGCGCTTGCAGATCGAGGCGGCCGCCCCCGTTTTTGTCGAAGGGGCCGCATATGCCGGACAGCTGCGGCTGCGGGCCAGTGATCCAACGGTGCTGGCTTTGATCAGCAGTGCAGAGGGCGGCTTCTTACGGGTGAGTGACACAATCTTGGAACTAGCCCTGCGCTCCGATCAGACGGCAGGCCTCATGCCTGGCCGGGTGGTGCTGGATCTCGTGCGCATCGATGTTGATCCTGATCTGCATCTGGGCTTCTTCCTTGAGATCCCCGTTGTGCTGCCTGTAACCCGCGGGCTTGCACCATGAGCCAGGTTTTGCCCCAGATAGGCCCCATCACCCTCACAGCACCTGTACGCCTGCGGGTCGCAAGCGGTCCTTACCGCATTCGGATCGGTGGTCAGCCCGGGCCGCAAGGTGGGACCGGTCCGCAAGGCGACAAGGGTGATCAGGGCGATCCCGGTATCACCATTCTTCCCACCGACACCCCTATCAACGGAGGCTTCTTCTGATGGCCAACACAATCCAGTTCAAACGCCGCCAGGCCGGCAATGCCGGCGCGCCCGCCGCGCTCAAATCCGGCGAGGTCGCCCATAACGAGGTCGATGACACGCTTTATATCGGCAAGGGCGATGACGGCGCGGGCAATGCTACGGCCATCTTGCCTCTGGCAGGACGCGGGGCCTTTGTTGAGCTGACCGGTGCGCAGAGCATAACGGGCGCCAAGACATTCGCCATTGTGCCCAAATCCAGCCAGGATGCGAGCGCCAGCACCGATCTGGTGCGCAAGTCACAGTTCGATGCCGCGCTCGCGGGCAAGGCCAACAGCGTACATACGCATTCGATTGCGCAGGTGAGCGGCTTGCAGACATCACTTGATGGCAAAGCCGCAAGCTCCCACAGCCATGCCATTGCAGATGTGACGGGGCTGCAGACAGAGCTGAACACCAAGGCGGCGTTGGCTTCGCCCGGCTTTACCGGCACACCAACGGCACCGACAGCGACAGGCGGGACAAATACCACGCAGATCGCCACCACAGCGTTCGTGCAAACCGCGCTTACGGGCTTTGGTGCGGGGGATATGCTGAAGGCCACCTACGACAGCAACAACAATGGCAAGGTGGATGCGGCCGAGGCTGCCGACAGCGTGCCTTGGACAGGGGTGACCGGCAAGCCAACGAGCTTTACGCCTGCCACCCATAGCCACGCGATCTCTCAGGTGACAGGGCTGCAGGCAGCACTTGATGCGAAGGCAGCGCTTGCCTCGCCGGTGCTGAGCGGCACGCCCACCGCGCCGACACCTGCTACCGGGACCAACACAACCCAGCTTGCAACCACGGCCTTTGTTGCGAGCGCGATTGGCGCGCTGGTCGATGCAGCCCCCGGTGCCCTTGATACGCTGAACGAGTTGGCCGCTGCCTTGGGCGATGATCCGAACTTTGCCAGCACGGTGACCAATGGGCTGGCCGGCAAGCTGGCCGCAGCCTCCAACCTCGCCGATCTGCCGAACAAGACCACGGCGCGATCAAACCTCGGGCTCGGCTCGCTTGCCACACAAGCTGCCAATGCGGTGGCCATCACTGGTGGCAGCATCACCGGCATCACCCTTGACGGCGGCACATTCTGATCCGCCTTGATCCTTGCCTCACATGAGGCTGAACCGCAGGAGGCCACATGGCCAGTATCATTCGTATGAAACGCTCTTCGGTTGCCACCAAGGTGCCAACCACGGCCCAGCTTGATCTGGGTGAGCTTGCAATCAACACCCGCGACGGAAAGCTCTTCCTCAAACGCGCCGATGGCAGTGAAGAGATCGTCGAGGTGGGGGCCCGCTGGGGCGCCTTCACGGCCCATGCCAGCGGCACGACGCTGACCTTTCGCCACAACGGCACCAACATCATGGTGCTCGACGCCTCTGGCAATCTGACGGTGCTGGGCAATGTCACAGCATTCGGGAGCCCGTGACCCATGCCGCTTCCCACCACAGGGCCGCTCTCACTCTCGGCCGTCAACACCGAGCTTGGCCGCCCCGCCACGGCCACGATCGCGCTTGGCGAAACGGCTGTGCGCGCACTTGCAGGCGTGCCAAGCGGGCCGATTGGCAAGGCCAGCCTCAGGGGCAAGTCTGCGCAGTTCTCGCACACAATCTCCGCGCATCAGCTGCATTTGAACTTGCGCAGCTACCTCTTGGGCCAAGGCTGGAATGGCGCCGCCGCCGCGCGGGTCACGATCGCGCCTGGCATCTATATCTGGTCAGACAATACCTCGATCCCCGCTCTCGATATGGGCGGTACTTTCCCTGGCGGGCTCACGCTGATCAACAACGGCTTCATCATCGGCAAGGGTGGCGATGGCGGTTATCTGCAAGCCGACCGTGTCACTTACGTCGCGCCGACACCGGGTGGGCCTGCCATCGCCCTGACCGGCCCCATCAGTATTGATAATGCGGGCGGCTATATCGGCGGCGGTGGCGGTGGGGGTGCTGCCCACACCGGAACACCAGCAGTCATCATTACTCTTGCAAACATCCACACCCCCGGCGGCGGTGGCGCAGGGGGTGGTCGCGGTGGTCCTGCCAACACAGGCAACACCAACGGGACAACGCTGGGCAGTTTTGGCGCAGGTGGGCCGATCGGACAGGTTGGCACCGTGGCACTCGATGCCAACAGCTGGGCAGGACAAACAATCGCAACGCACGGCGGCGCAGGCGGTGCGAGTGGCGCGGCCATCCAAGAAGGTGGCGGAATTTAAAAGGAGACTGCAATGGGTGGTGGAAGTGGAAACACCGGTCCGTTCAAGATCGGTGGCATATCAGGACAAGGTGGCGGCCGGATCATTCCCGGCACTGCGAGCGGTATAGGTGAAGTGTTTACCCAGACAAATCGACTACAGGCCGCGGTAAACACAGCCTTTCCAGACTTGCGGCCAGTAAAGCCGTTTGGCTCAGTATTTGATACCGCCTTCACGGCACCCGGCGGTGGGCCGGGACAAGCCGGGCGCAGCGATACCTTTGAAATTTACCGAGATACGAACGGAAACGCCAACATTGCGCGTGCAGGCGGTGGCGGTGGCTGGGGTGCCGCGGGGGGCGCTGGCCTGATCAACACAGGTGGTTTTGACGAGCCAACCTCCATTGCCTCAGGCAACCCCGGCGCTGCCGGCGGCAAAGCCATCAACACCAACGGGCATGCCGTCACATGGCTGGCCGGATCAGCACGCGCATATGGAGCCGTCGGATGAAAACCACCTTGCAATTCTTCAAAGACATGGGTGTGTGCGACGGCGCATATCAGACATTGCAGCGGGTCTTTAACGCAGCGGGTGTGACGGAATTTGATTATGCGGCGGGGTATCAGCTCATGCTGGGCATGATGGATAAAATCGAGGCCGATGCAGCCCAAAGTGCGGACCCCGACCACGCAACAGCCGCAGGGTGGCTGAAATGGTGTTACGATCTGCGCACCCGGCCTGAAGCCATCATGTATTTTGGTGACCACATCACAGAGAACATCTTCCGCACCGCCGATGGGCAGATCCATGAAAGCCTGGCCGCGGCCCAGGATTACGATCGACGCCGCTTTGCCGCATTAAAGCAGGATCATGCCGCGGCGCGCGTCATAAATGGTGTGTGCATCAGCGCTGACGGTGCCGAGACTTGGGAACTGGTCGATCCAGCGCGCGATGATCTCGCAGGCTTTGACGCCTTCATCTGGCATGACAGCACCACAGGGCTGAACCACCGGACCAATAGCCTCGACGAGGCCGTGGCGTTCAATGCCGCGCAGGCGCAAATCCTTGATGCGATTGATGCCGCAGAAGCAGCAGCGCGCATTGAGCAAAGGATCACAGACGAAAGTGGGGCGTTCTCTGTTTGGGTGCCAATGGCGGAAGGGTGATTGGGTGGCCCAATGAGCTGAACACGCGATAGGCTGGCTGCCCTAAGTGGTAAGATCAGCTATTGCGCGCGCCCCGCACAAACCCGACGACCAGGTCCCAGATGAACAAGACAGGCAGCGCTAAAGGCCAAACCACAAACACCAACAGCTTGGCGCCAAAGACGGCGGCAAAAACCACCATCATGAAAAGCATGTAGATCATCTGCAGTTCTGCGGCCTTCCGCCGTATCCGTCCGGTGTCGGCGCGATTTCAGGCCTTTTCCGGCTGCCATTTCCACGGCATGAGTTCTTCGATGCGATTGATCTTGTGATCAGGCAGGCGCTGGAGGACCCATGTGAGCCACGCTTCGGGGTCGACGTCGTTCATCTTGGCGGTTTCCATGAGCGTGTAGGCGATGGCGGCTGCCTTTCCGCCGCCGATTGAGCCCATGAACAGATAATTTTTTCTGCCCAATGCTATGGGCCGGATCGACCGCTCACAGATATTGTTGTCCAGCTCGAGACGCCCGTCATTAAGATAACCGCGCGCTTTGGGCATGCGGTTCAGCGCATAGCGGATCGCTTCGGCCAGTTTGGTTTTGCCCGAGATCTTGCGCAGTTGCGCCTGCAGCCAGAGTTCCAACGCGTCGAAGACCGGCTTGGCCTTGGTCTGCCGCAGGGTGACGCGCTCTTCTGGGGATTTCCCCCGCGCCTCCTTCTCCACAGCGTAAAGCTGTGCAATCTGTTTGATCGCCTGTTGGGCAATGGGAGAGCCAGTGCGCTCGACCTCGTCGACGAACTTGCGGCGCACGTGGACCATGCAGGCCTGTTCGCTGGCTTTGCCTTCGCCAAACAGTCCATTGAACCCGGCATAGCCATCGGCATGGACCGTGCCGGTATAGCCCGCGAGATGGTTGGCGGGGTGCTCGCCCTTCCGATCGACGCTGAACTGATACCAGGCGCAGGTTGGTGCTGCCCTGCACCACGGACGTTCGTCCCGGACATAACTCCAGAGCCGGGCAGTTTTGGTCTTCGTGGTGATGGCGCGCACCTGCAGTTTGACAGGGGTGTCGTCTGCGAACAGGGCTGGCCCCGCTCGGACGAGTTTGCCGATATGCTCGGCCAGAGGCTCCAGGGTGGTAATCCCCCCCGAAATTAAGGAGCTGGATAAGTAGAATTTTCTCGGCAAGATGAACGAGGAGAACTCGAATGAAGACAAGCAGATACACTTAAGCGCAGATCATCGCGATCCTGCGGCCAGCCGAAGGCGGAGTGCCGGTTTCTCAGCTTTGCCGTGAACATGGCATGAGCGATGCGTCGTATTACAAGTGGCGGGCCAAGTATGGCGGCATGGATGCGTCGATGGTCAGCCAGATGAAGGCCATGGAGGACGAGAACCGGCGGCTGAAGCGGATGTATGCGGACCTGAGCATGCAGAACGACTTGCTGAAGGAAGCCCTTGGAAAAAAGTGACGGGGCTATCTCAACGTTGTGAGATGGCCGAAACGGCGGTGGAACGACGGGGCGTCAGCATTGCGCTGGCATGCCGTACCTTCGAGATTAGTGAGACTTGCTACCGCTATGAACGGCTGCTCAGCGATGAGAATGCCGAGATCGCAGATTGGCTGGAACGGCTGACGGCCAATCGTAAGACGTGGGGCTTTGGCTTATGTTTTTTGTATCTGCGCAACGTCAAAGGCTTTGAGTGGAACCACAAGCGTGTGTACCGTATTTACTGCGAGTTGGAGCTCAACTTGCGCATTAGGCCCAGAAAGCGGCTGCAACGGCCCAAGCCGGATGCGTTAGCGGTGCCAGAGGCCCTTAATCAGACTTGGTCAATGGACTTCATGCAAGACCAGCTTGCGGATGGGCGAAAGTTCCGCACCCTCAATGTGTTGGACGACTTCAATCGGGAAGGGCTGGGTATCGAAGTGGATTTTTCTCTGCCTGCTGTACGCGTTGTGCGTAGTCTGAACCGAATTATTGAGTGGCGTGGGGCACCAAAGGTGATCCGGGTTGATAACGGTCCAGAATACATCAGTGGCTTACTGATGCGATGGGCCGAGAAGCGCGGCATCAGCATCGCATAACTCCCGCCGGGGTCGAGATTGCACAGGAAATTCTGGCTGAGGCACAAGATGCCATCTTGCCGCTCGTCCCGCATTTGGACACATTACGCTGGCTCTTCATTGTGTTGGCGCTCGGTGGCATCGCAGTGGCTGTCTGGGCGCGGGTGGATGACTGGAAGCGGGGGGGCAAGCTGATGTGGGCCGGTTTGTTCGCCGGTATCTTTGCCCGGCCATGGGCGCGTCGGGTGGCCGGGGCGGCGCTTGCCAGCCTCACCCTCGCCCTGTTTATCCTCAACCTTCGCGCGGCAGCCGAGCGCGTAGGGCGTGCTGCTGGGCGACTGGAAATATTGGAACGCGATAATGTCGTACAACGCCAGATGCTGGACGCGGCCGCTCGCCGCCCTCGCAGCCGCGATGATCTTCTTGAACGGCTGCGCGGGGGTGGGTTCTGAGAACCCGCCAAGCGCCTGCCCACCCGTGGTGGAGTACAACCGGGCCGAGCAGGCCCGTGTCGCCAATGAAGTGGCGCTGCTACCGGAAGGGGCACTGATCGTGGGCTGGCTCGCCGATTATGCCGTGCTGCGAGAGCAGGCGAGGGCTTGCGCACGATAAAGCCCTATGGATCGCATAAAAATAATGATGTCCGTGCTTTCAGCCTTCATCATCGGGATCCCTAATGATCACGCTCGGCTCGTCATAAACCTGACTCTCGTCCATGAAAGTGAGCCGCATACCCCATCCTGCAAAAGGTTTGATCAATGACAAGAAGGCGTCGGCGTCCAATTCTTCATCGTCGACATAGACGACCAAGTTGCCATCTTCGTCATCGGACAAATGGCAGCGCAGCACTTGTCCCCTTACAGACCACTGCTGAAGATCCTCGAGCCATTCAATCTGCGGCCGCCCTCTTGGGATCTCCACTGGCCGATTGGCTGGGTCTGCGACACTTGCGTTTTGCGCGGCGATTATTTCATTGAAAACCTCAAGGACCTCAGCGTCGCTCATGTTTTGCAACATAGGCCCCAAGAGCAACCGTGTTGTTCCATAAGCAGTATCAGCATGTTCGATGATCGCATATTCACCATCACGCGAAATATGCACTTGATCGATTGTGGCTTGTGGGGGTCGGCGCAAACGCAAAGCTGTGCTCCTGGTTTTATGTTAAGTTTCCACAGATTTTTGAGCAGGCATTTAGCAGATAAGCTCTAGCCGCTCTGCTACATCCTCATAGTTCGGGTCAGCGGCATACAGACGTTCGAACTCGCGCCTTGCCTGTGCCTTGCGGCCTACCTGTTCATAGAGCACCGCGCGATCATAGCGGATCTGATGCAAAAGCCCGTCCGGCCGATCCTTGCTGCGGCGATTTGCGAGCGTGAACACATCAATCGCCGCATCCGGCATGCTCAGCGCAGCCAGCGCTCGGGCGCGGTAAAGCAGGATAGCGGTGTCGACCGGGGTTTCGTTTTCGACTTGCACTGTGGCGTGCACCACACGGTCCATCAATGCGCGGTCATCGGGTGTGTCGAGTGCCAGTTCAGCAAAAGACACCAACACCACGGGGTCTGTCGGGTCCAGTTCCATAAGCCGTTCCAGATGCGCCATCGCATCACTGGGGCGGCCCACCAGTTGCGCGATCTCCACAAGTGCCAATCGCGTGCCGCGCTCGCGCGGGAATACATGCGCGAAGATGTCCTTCGTGATTGGCAAGCTGGCCTGCGCGGCGATCTCGTATTCGGCGAATAACGTGCCCAGATCATTGAGCATGTCCAGTGCATGCTGGAAATGCACCTCTGCTCGGTCGAACTCCTCGCGGCGGAGGCGGATCATTCCAGCCATCCAGGCAGCATCGGCCAGGTCGCCCGCGTCTTCCAGCGCTGCTAAAGCTGCGTCCTGATCACCGTCATTCAGCGCGCGGATGCCATCAATGAATCGCCGCTCATCTGCTGGTGTCATCAGCCCTTGAAAGAAGCCAAGCTTCAAACGATCACGCTGCTGTACGGCTGGCGCAGGCGCGGCCCCATTCCGCCCGGCACGCTTGCGATCATGGACTGTATAGAAAAGCCCGGTCCCGGTTAGTCCCGCCGTCATGCGGTTTCCGTTTGGGCTGATGGTGTATTTCGCGCCAGGTGGACCAAATGACAGTGACGTCATCGACTTTGAAAGATTTAGCGTGACCCCAGGGGCCAGACGCATTCGGCGCCAGAAGCGGAAGCTCAAAGTTCTCCCTCCTCTGCTAATCCTTCGGAACCTGTGTGGGGGTCAACATTACCACCGTCGTCATTGCCCTCCCAGTCGCCATATGTTCGGCCATCTGGCAGCTTCCAAAGTATCCGGCCATTTGCACTCGCGCCGATCACTGTTGCGGCGGCTGCCGATGCCGATGAAAAGCTGTAATCGTTGGCAAAGTTCAGAAAATCACCTTCCTCCTGCAGGACCCCGGTTTCCATAAGAGTTTTTCTCAAGGCGAGAGTTCCACGCGGGATCGTGGCGGTTGTCTTCGCGCGTGCTTTCGATCCGGCAAGCACGACGAAGTCACCTGACGAACTCAGTTTCATCTCTGCTGAAAACCCTTGGCCGCGGAAGAAAAATTGCAGATCCTCCAAATGAGGCAGTGGCGCTGCAGTTTGCTCCATTAGAATTTCGTCGTTTGGCTTGCCACGCATCTCTCGGAAGAGATCCCAGCCAAGGGCCCCGACCAGTGTCTTGGTCTGATCCACAAACTCGTCCATTGCCGCACGGTCGGGCAGGGGCAATTTGCCAGCGTTCTCGGAGGGCATTTTGCTGTTTGGAAGCGACCAGCGTGGATTGTTTCCTGTGCTGCGCATCAAGCAAGCTTCAACGTAACGCGCATGGCTCTTGGTCAGGTTTTCGTCCTTGCTGATCAGAACAATAGTGTCGGTCCAAAATTCCTTGCTATCGCGCCCGGACTTGTTTGAGTTGTGGGTGGCAAGCCGATCGCCGATCGCCTCGGATTCGCCGATATAGGCGAGTTCGCGATCCGGTTCATTTTCGTCTTCGCCGATCAGGATATACACCCCCGGCCGCTCGATCTCGGGAAATGTCTTGCGCACCTCCCCCAGCTTGTTGCGGCGGAATGCGATGGCTTGGATCGTCGACATCATGATCTGCGCAACCCGAATGCCGTTCGGATCGCCGTCGAGCAGGAAAATGTTGATTGAGCGAGGTTTCATAGTTCTCTTTTTCCGCCATCGGCATTGTTTGCGTTGGAAAAACATGCTCGAGCGCAATAAATACGGTTAGGCCCCGGACCGAAACCTGAGCTTGCATTGCTTCTTGTCACTGAACGCGCATTCCTTCGGAATCGAATTCTAGGGTGATCGTTTCCCATTCCTCGTATTCATCTGGAGGCAATTCAAAACCATCCGCTCCGCAGCGAATGATAGCTCTGCGAGCGGCTTCAAAGGCTTGCGCAGCCGCCGCTTCATTCGTGCCACTATGGGACACCATTGTGATGCCTTCAGCCTCAGGCACACCGTTTTCTGCCAAATTTACGGAAACTTTAATACTTACCTTGAGCGCTTCAGCTGACAGCGATCCAACATTCCAACAACTTTGAATTTTGGTTGCCAACGCAACCTTTCCCGCCGCGGCAAATGGGATATCATTAGAATTGTCGGCATTCTGCGGTGAGTCAGTTTTCGCTGTGGCAGCTGGTGAGGTGTCTGGTTCCTCGGAGTTGCCCGCGTTGGGCCTTGCTGCCGCTTCAACTTCCTGGTCATCAAATGCACCCTGAAGCTTGAGGTTGAGGGCTGCTCCCGCGAGCGCGCTGAATGCGGTGACTTGAACTGCATTGAGGTCAGAACTGCCGGGTCCCCAAGGCCGTTGAACCGCACGCAAAAAATTGTCATCGCAATAGACGTCAGCGTGTATTTGTTCGCCATTTAACATGATGCGAAACCGTCCAACTGGCCCCCTTTTATCCTCAAGAGTCCACACTTTGGAAAATGGCATGATATTTGACAGGGCCGCGCCAAGATTGACGGCGGATTGTAGCGCTCCTCTGCAATATTGAGCGGTCTCGAATTCTTGACCGGCTTCGCCGCGTCTTAGCGTTTCATCCAGCATGCCCGGTGCGGCTTCCAACAGCTTCTCAGCTTCAGCCATGCCCTGCTTCGCCATGCCGGTCACAAGGTCCGCGTATATATTTTGTGCCTGTGCCGTTGATACAATCATTGAAGCGGCGCAAGCAAAAGCTAAAAATACCGTGCCATTCATATGGCGTTGCCCCCTGACAGAATGTTCCTAAACTCACTTTCACCCATGATCCGGATGGGGTGGCCAGCATCGCGCAGTTCTTCTGCTTTGCGGTGCTTGCTGCTTTTCGTATGGCCCGCAAGGACGCTGAGGTCTTGGTCTCCCACGACCAAGTGCGTGGTCTGCTTGGTCACACCTGCTTTGACGTTCATACCCGCGCTGGCGGCAAGATCGGCGGCTGCTTCGCGTGACATGCCAAGATTGCCTGTAAAAACCACAACGCAACCAGCCAGCACGCCGTTTGCATTGCCAGTTCTGGTCTGCTCTGCCGTAAAGCGGGCCTTGGAGGCCGGAATGATTAGATGTTCGAACGGAATCGACAGATGGGCTTCGGCATGCAGCACCACCAAAGCTGCGGCTCGGGCATCCTCACCAGCATCATGATGATGAAATTGCAGGTTCAAGGTGCGCTTGAGGTTGGCGAGCCCGTGCCCGCCGTTCCCCTTCAACTCTGGCCATGCGCGGCGGGCAATTATCACGCTGTCGCTCCAGCGCAGGTCCGGTGTGGGGAGGCCGCAAAAACCACAGGCTGCATTCATAGCCTGCTTGTCGAAATTGCTGTGCTGGACAAGGTGATGCGTTGTCAGCAGCGGCAGCAGCAAACTCAGGGCATCGGGGAAACGGGGCGCATCGGCAACATGATCTGGCCCGATACCGTGCAGTTGGATGTTGAATGGATCAAACCGGGTGCCGGGGTTGACCAGCATCGAGAAGGTTTGGATCTGGTTGTCGGGCTGAACGCAGGCGAGGCCAATCTGGCAAATGCTCGCCGCATCGCTACAGGCGGTTTCGACATCCAGGGCGATAAAGCGGAAGTTTCCCTCGGGCACCCGATAGGCATGTGAGAAATTGGGTCGGGCTGGGGGATGGACAATTTGGGGAATACGTTTGGCCACTGCGGTTAGAGGCAGGTTTTGTTGGGGCGCCTCAGGGGAACGGCCGAAGAGCCAGTCAATAAGCGCCATGCGAAAACCTCTCAAGACAGAACCATGACTGGCCGCGCGAATCCGGCGTCAGTGCTGATCTCATAGCATAATTTAGGAGGCGGCTTACGGGATTGAGGTTCATGGAGCGCACTCCTTTGCAGCGTCGAGCGTACTCGCATAAACCAAACAGGTTTCCATATCGCCCAGACTGGATTCCATGCGGTCATAGTCGGATTTCAGCGCGCGTGTGGCCGAGATGGTTTCATCAAAATCGGCTGCCAGTTCTTTGTGTTTCTTGAGCAGATCGTTGTAGTCGTCGACCAGCGTGTTGTGTTTCCGAAGCAACGTCTCTTGCGCATCAACGCACTCGGTGACGTTGGTTTTGCAGGTGAAACCCTCGTATCCGCATTGGTAACTGTCAAAACAGGCTGCATTGCTATCGACACATTTGCCGCTGCTCGAGCAGACTTGCGCGCTGTAATCTAGGCAGGCGGGTTGTTTTCCAAAGTTGCAAGAAAAATTCTGGCTGACCGCAGGGGAGGCAACTGTCAATGCCAACAGCAGGACGGGCAGGCGCATCACATCACCTCTAGCTTCGGCAGGCCGCGTACGATTTCCATGGTCCGCAGGCTGACGGTGATGACGCGTTGAAACAGTTCCAGGGGGTAGGCGGGGTTGTTCATCGTCTCGATGGCATAGCGGTTGGCGTCGTTTTCGATACCGCTGTCCTTGTCGGTCTTGACCACTTGGCGTTCCATCACCCATTCGAGGGCGGGTTTGCCGTTGACGACGTAGTCGTAGGCGGCCAAGGGCACGTCCTGCATGGTGATGTTAGGATTGTAGATGACGGTGGTTTTGTCCTTGTCCTTGCCGGATTTGCCGAAGGCCCATTTGGTGACGCGGTAGAAGGCCTCGGGTTTTTTGACGTCGGCGAGGCGCAGGTCGCCTTGTTTGATCGTGACCGGATAGGGTTCGACGCTTTCATAGTTCACATGCAGATCGCCGAGGGTGCGGCCAGCGCGGCTGAATGCCCAGAAGTCGGTGGCGGTTTTCACGCGGGGGATGCGGGGCAGTTCCTTGGACAGGTTGTCGGCGTATTTCGCGCGGTAATCCTCGGAGTGCAGCAGGCCGTAGACGTAGTAGAACAGGTCTTCCTTGGTGATCGTCTCGCCGGGATAGGCGTCTTGGAAGTGCTTCATGCCCGAACTTGTTATGGCCTCGGAATTACCTGATGCGCCATCCGCAGCATCAAAGAGATCCTCGTCCTTAGTCGGCCGAACGGCGGCTTTGCGCAACGAGAAGCATTGGCTTGTGCTCATAAAATGCAAGTTGGGAACGCGTGTCGTTAAAAGAACCGAAAAATCGCCTCCGGCAGCTGGCCCAGTAATGCATATGGTAGGGTTGAGCTCTTCGCCCGTGGGGAAGAGTGAGGGCATCATATACCTATTTTCGTTCATCATGCCATCATAATACAGCCATTCCGAATCGAATGGACGGTAGGAAGCCTTCACTACCCGCGCTTCATTGAAGCCTGTTTTGGCGCCCTTTTCCGCTTTCTGACGTAAGACCCAAGACCAGCTAATTTTTCTCGTATCGGAGAATCTTCCGAAATCTATTCCGCCAGAGGAGGTCGCCCCGAACTCTGCGACGTCGTTGTAGTAGCCAATCGTTTGTTTCATCGACTGCGTAACTTGCGACTTGGAGAAATTGTAGCACCAAGCATCGCGGTTAGTTTTTACACCGGCTGAGTAGGTTTCGAATACTGTGGGCGATGTTTTGTCCTTTTTGTCGCCAATCTTAATAAAGGCATCAAAGGACTGATCGCGCTGATTGACCCAGTCATTGTGTTGATCCGGAGTAATCATGCACCATGCATCACGGGACCGAATGCCCTCTATGCTGTTAAAGTTTTTTACTATTTGCAGCTTCTGCTTCTGGTCAAGATAGTCACCAATATCGTGAAATTGAATGCGACCATGTTCAGATGATTTCGTGTTCTTCACAAAAACACTAATCGCTATCGGTGTGCGAGTGCCTTCTCCGAATACGTTTCCCTTTTCTTTGCGACGTTGTTCGCCCGATGTCCGAGCATTTCCGCGTAAATGGAAAACGTAAATATCTGAAAACTCATCTGCCAAACAAGCGCGGAGGCCGTCAGCCGCCTTTCCTTCGAGCCAGCCCGCATTGCTGACATAAGCCATAACGCCAGCTTCTCCTATCCGATCTGATGCCCATCTGATCGCACGAATATAGCTGTCATAAAGGCTCCTTGGATTACCAGTAGACCTCGCCGCGTAGGTGCTTTGGATACGACCATCAAGTCCAGGATAGCGGACGTTGGCAGCTTCATCATTGTCACTGCCTTGCCCCGCTGAGTAAGGCGGGTTCCCCACTATCACCCGAATATCCGTCGCCTTCTGCCGCTTCCGCCGCTCGGAGTTATCCGGCATGTAATGCGAGATCAGGTCGTCGCTTTCATACATCTGGAAGGTGTCAGTCAGGCAGATGCCCTCGAACGGCACATAATCGCCGCCCTGCAGCCCGTGATAGACCGCCTCGATGTTGATCGCGGCGATATAATAGGCCAGCAGCACGATCTCGTTGGCGTGGATCTCGTGGCGGAACTTGTGCTCCATCTCTTCGGGCGCGATCAGGCCGGATTGCAGCAGGCGCGTGATGAAGGTGCCGGTGCCGGTGAAGGGGTCGATGATGTGGACACCGGGGGAGCCGAGGGTCTGGCCGAATTCGGATTGCAGCACCTCGTTCACCGAATGGATAATGAAATCCACGATTTCCACCGGAGTATAGACGATGCCCAGCTTTTCGGTGGTGCGGGGGAAGGCGCGGCGGAAGAACTTGTCGTAAAGCTCGACGATCAGCTTTTGCTTGGCCTGCGGGTCGGTGATGCCCTGCGAGCGCATCTTGACGCTGGCGTAGAACTTTTCGAGGTCGCGTGATTCCTTGTCGAGGTTGGCCTCGTTCAGCACATCCAGCACGCGCTGCATGGCGCGCGACACCGGGTTTTGGGCGGTGAACTTGTGGCCCTCGAACAGGGTCTCGAACACGGGTCGGGTGATGATGTGCTGGGCCAGCATCTCGATGGCATCACCTTCCGAGATGCTGTCGTTCAGATCGTCGCGCAGTTCGGCAAGGAAGGCATCAAAGGCTTCGCGGGCTTCGGTGTCGGGGTCTTTCAGCAGGGCGGTCAAGCGGGTGATGTGGTTCTTGGCAATTTCGGCAATGGAGGCAGACCAATCCTCCCAATAGTCGCGGGTGCCGCATTTCTTGACGATCTTGGCCATGATGGCGCGGGAGAATTCGTCGATAGGGAAGGTCATTTCGGTCTGGGTCGGTTCGGGCCCTTCGATGACGTCATCGCCGGGGCCACCGTTGCCCGCGCCAATGCCAGAACCAGCGGCCTTGGTTTTGTTCGGCAGTTTCTGGACGACGGCGGTTACGGAGCGCAGCTCTTCGGAGTCGGCGTTGATGCCAACGATCTCGACCTTGTCGGAGATGTCCTGGCCCAGCGACGCCTTGTTGATGGTGCTGTCGAACCGTTCATCATGGGCGCGCAGTGCATTCAGGATCTGCCAGACAACGCGGTAGCGCTCATTGTCGGCAAGCGCCTGTTCGGGCGGCACACCTGCGGGGACGCCGACCGGCAAGATGACATAGCCCATTTTCTTGGTGTCGGTCTTGCGCATGACGCGGCCAACCGATTGCACCACGTCGATCTGGCTTTTGCGCGGGTGCAAGAACATGATCGCATCAAGGGCGGGAACGTCGACGCCTTCGGACAGGCAGCGCGCATTGGTCAGGATACGGCATGTGTTCTCGCCCGCATCGGCCTTCAGCCAATCCAGCAAAGCGCCGCGGGTCTTGGCGTTGAAGGTGCCATCGACATGCTCGATTTCGCACTGGAGGTGGGTGGACGGCTCGTCGCTTTCGACCAGGCTCTCCTGGCCGAGGTATTCATCGACCACGGCGGAGAATTCATCGCGGATCAGTTTGGAGCTGCGGATGTCCTTGGCGAAGGCAAGTGCGCGCCGCATCGGGTGGGGATCGGCAGTGACGTCAGCTTTGAGGTCGACCTTGGTCAGCGCCTTGTAGCAACCGATGATCTTGGTGGCGTCGTCCAGCACCAACTCGCTGCCCGCATCGCCGAGGCGCTTCTGGACAGCTGCGCTGACAAGTCCTTCGTCCATGGCCAGGACGATGACCTTGTAATCAGTCAGCAGCCCGTTCTGCACCGCCCAGCCGAAGCCGCGATAGAACAGCGTTTCGCCAAACAGAGCGGGGTTGTCCATCGAGGCCAGCTCGGCACCAACCTCATCGGCCTTGCTACGGACGTTGTCACCGAAGATCCGGGGCGTCGCGGTCATGTAGAGGCGTTTGTGCGCCCGGACATGGTCGTTGCTGTGGATTTTGACGAAGTTCGACTCTTCCTCGCCGTCGAGGGTGGCGCCGGTGGTGCGGTGGGCCTCATCGCAGATGATCAGGTCAAACTCGGGCAGACCTGCTTCCTGTGCACGGGACAGGGTGACAATGGACTGGTAGGTCGAGAAAATGACCGTCATACGGTCGGGATCATCCTCGCCAGCCTTTGCCGCGACCTTGACGGGATCGGTGGTAGCCGGAAACGCCAGATCATGGATTTCGATTTCGGCCACGTCATCGGTGCTTTTCCGGCGCTTGCCTACATGGGCATCCGAACAGACAGCAAAGGCGCGGATCGGTGTTTCGGTGTCATTGGTCCACTCCCGAACCGTCTGGGACATCAGCGCCAGCGATGGCACCATGAACAAAACACGCTTGCCCTTGCCTGCGATGGCCTCTGCGATTTTCAGCGAGGTGAACGTCTTGCCTGTGCCGCAAGCCATGATCATCTTGCCGCGATCTGCCACTGCAAGGCCGCCGCTGACGTCAGCGAGTGCGTCACTCTGGTGCGGCATAAAGGTTTTCTTAGCTGCGAGCACGATTTCACCACGTGCCTCAAATATCGTCCAATCGATCCGGCTTTCCCGGAGGTCGGTCAGCCCGATCCGGACGACCGGAATAGCCTGACCTCGGATCATCTCCTCAGCGTTTGCGCCCCACTCTTGTTCCGTCGTGTCAAGAACAACCCGCCTGCGAAACGGCTCCTTGCCCGAAGCGGAAATGAAGCTGTCGATGTGTGATTTCTGGATTCGGGTATCGGCGGCGTAGAATTTTGCCTGTATGGCAGCGAACCCATGCTCGTTGCGCAGCTTGGCAACCAGATCAATCCCGACATCTTTGCCATCCCAGCCGTTGGCTTTCGCCCATTCTGACCAAGACCAGATCGCCTCGTATTCTTCGGTCTGAACGGGGTCATTCAGAAAGAATGCCAAGCCGAGACGCTCAAAGTAGGTACCCTTTTCGCGCTCGGTGACGGCAGCATCGCGGTAGGACTGAAGGATTCGATCAATGGCAGTCATAAGCACCCCGAGTAATAGTTTTCATCAACTTAGCGATGAAACGCGATGCGTGCGACCAATTTAAATCTGCGCTTTGAATCATCGAATTTTGCCATGCTACTTGGTACGTTTTTTTGAGCC
>Ga0163215_101000_pt1 | contig 24385 bp, 27 predicted proteins | sample SynspAceP_FD_185934 | JGI IMG/M metagenome (GOLD analysis project Ga0163215, IMG submission 185934) | Saline lake microbial communities from Ace Lake in Antarctica - Synechococcus sp. Ace-P (Hybrid Assembly) | ecosystem: Environmental > Aquatic > Non-marine Saline and Alkaline > Saline | place...
ATCACAGACTTCGGATAATGCGCGCCTTTGAAGTCAACCATCGTACATATCCAATCATCGCTGCGACGTCACCTTCTACGGCGATGCATCATACTGCGCAAACATCAAACCCAAAATCTTTGCGACAGAACCGCCTCATCCAACCTATAATTGATATTGGCCGTTCGGACCTGAAGCAGGTTTTAGGCGCCCTTTGACGTCCAGCGCATGTGCTGCGATTTCGCCATCCTCGCGTTGACGATGAACTCCGCAGCGCCCTCGATCAGAGACGTACCCAGTCGCTTTCCTTCGATCTTTCGGGTGCAATAATCGACGATCCGTGCGTCTGCATTTCTCACGCAAGCGCCCAATTTTTTCATTGCTGTCCGAAGCTTTTTGATGCGCTTCAAGCGTGGGGCTGAATGCTGCTCATCAGAGTGCTTTTTCAAGTGCGGCCGGATCGCCCGCCGGGTCCGAGCGAAGCTGTAATATCGCCTTTCCAGAGTTCCGTTCGCATGACACACAGGCACTCCTGAACTGCTTCATTGGCGCGGGCGATGGACTCTGTTGAGGCCTCAAGTACGTCGGCGACGCTGATCATATGCCTGATCCACATAGCGAGATGGAACCAATACGAGATCGGTTTTGCCTGAACGCCGATCGATTTTGTCATCGCACGAACGGATCAAGCGCTGTCACTGGAGGCCTCGATTTCGCCCGTACCACAGGCTGCTATGGCCGCTCTGCCGAGCCTAACACAACTATCTTTTTGCTTGAAGGGAGCGGCGAAATATCGAATTGGTTCAGCGCCTTGTGAAACAGCGCCGGCGAGGATTTCCAGACTACGGTGCTCATCCGTGGCCCGCGCGCGAACAAAGGTCGTATCCAAAGGTAACGCTATTCGTGCATCATCTAACGACACGTCACAGGGAAGCGCATTATCCTGACGCTCAGCTGCGATCGCGATCTGTCGCATCGCCGTTTGCGCAGATTTCCCATCCTCGATTGGATACATTTCGCCAAGCAAAGCCATGGCCGAGCGAAAGCTCATCCAAGCTGACAACTTGTTGCGCAAATTATCAAACTCGCGGGTTGATCGAGCCCCACAGCTTGTTGGCAAAACACTTTCAATCGGACCCTGATTGACCAAGCGCGGCACCCGCAATGAGACAGTGCCGAACAGCGTTTGGAAATTCTGAAGGCGGTACTGCTCAAGTGCGTTGTCGCTGATCCAAACCCTCAGATCACCACGCTGCCGCAGACTTTCGTTGCATTCGGACCAGTTGGTCACTCGATGCTTTTGCTTCAGAATTTTGTCACGCCGATCAGCGTTAAACTTGTGTGGCATTTGCAGCATCCTGAGAGGAACAAAACGCACCCAATATCAGCCGACCGAGGGTTCCTGCAACAACGCCGCCCAGATCAATGAACCAGCAACCTCAGGCTCGTTAATGTGACAACATCCGTGACCCTTCTTTAAAAGTCTCCTGGAGCGCATTGTAGGCATACAATGCCTTCGGCACGCCAAGCTGCAACGACAGAGCTTCGATCATCAACAACCAACCAAGGCTTAAGGCCGTCCGCTTTCATCTCTGCCAACGCTTGGCGTTTTACTTCAGGGTCGCTGGCCGCGTCCTGATTTTCGGCTCTGAGGTACACGCCGTCAAACGGTAGGTCGTGCTTGCGCAACCATGCGATCGTGTGATCTGCCCAGCGACGTGGACGTCCCGAGCAAATCACGATCGTTTCTCCACTTTCTTTAAGCCGTCGCATCAATTTGGCGACAGGTGCAATTAGAGGGGCTTCGGACATCGCGTCGTGGAAATCATCCCAGTGTTTTTCAACACCATGCACCAGATGCCCCAGTTTATCAGCGTCAAACTCTGCCAGAGTTCCGTCAACATCGAAGACGACGCAGGGTGTGAGTGGTATTGATGTCATAGCTCTTTTTCCTTGTATTTGTTGCCCGACTTTTCAAACAGGAGCGGCAGGGCATTGGGGGGGCGGTCGCCGACAGTGCCGGTGGTCCAGAGCACGCGTGCGGCACGGATAATGCCCGAATGGCAGACAAGCACGGAGAGCTGGTCGGAGGACGTAGCGCAAATTTCACATATGGATTGATGGACCCGTGCTAACATTGTCGGCCAGCTTTCACCCGCTTCGGGCGTGTTGTCGCGGTCGGGCTGTTCAGCAAGGGGGCGACCCTCGAACACGCCCCAGTCGCGTTCGCGCAAGCCATTGTGTACCGCATAGGTCTGATCGGGAAAAGCAAGTGTGCAGGTGTCTCGGGCACGCGATAACGGGCTTGAGAAAAGCGCGATTTGGTCTGGCCATGTCCGCATAGCCAGCGCCTGCGCCTGGCTGCGCCCTAGGGCGCTCAACGGCACATCGCTGATGCCTGCGATAATCTGATCCGCATTGGCCGTGGTTTCCCCGTGGCGGATCAAACAAAAGCTTTTTGCGGGGAGAGACCAGCAGGTCATAAGCGAATAAGATCGTGCATAAAGATCTCTGCGCCCAAATCTTCGATCAGGTAATCTTCGGGCTTGCTACAAAAAGCGGGTGCAAAGCGTTTGGCACTAAGCCGGTCGAGCATCCTGACCTGATCACGCAGGGGCGGATGTACGTTCCATCGCTGGAAATGCCCGCCTGGCACGCTGCAAATGCCACGGGCGTGGGCAGTCATATGGCCAGTAAAGACAACATGAGCATCGCGACCAAGCCGCCCGCTTTCATACCATGCCCGCACGTATCCCCACGCCGCGCCGCCATCGGCATTGGGCGTATCGCAGATTAGAAATCGCGCTTGCTCCATTGGACTACGCTCCAGAAGCGGTGCGATTTCTTGCACGTTCGGACCAAGGCCTGTGCTGGATAAGGCCGCGCGCAATGTAGCCTGACACTCAGGATCCAGCATCACGCTTGTCATTCCATAGCGTCTGATCAAGTGCAATGCCATTTCACCGGCGCGCCCTGAGGGGGGCACGGGCAAGAGTACTTGACCCTCGAGCCCGTCCAGCAGCCTATCAAGCGCTTCAAAACGGTCGGTTTGTGGCACATCATCAAGGTGATAGGAGCAGTCCAGAATAGCGGTTGCTGCTGCAGGTGGCAGATCAAAGGGAAACCAATGGGACTCCTCGGACCAGTCGCCTGAATAGAATAGTCCATCCCCCATCGCGAAATGCATCCAAACGCCGCCCATTGCGTGGCCGTTTCGGCCCGTGGTCAAGCGCACGCCGTCAATCACGCTTTCGCCCTGTTCGGGAAGGATATGCACCATAGCTGCTGGCGGCAAAGCCTTGGCTGTTTGAGCTGTCGCGTAGATCGGCAACCCGACCTCAACAACATGGGAAGCACCGCCAATATGGTCGATGTGGTCATGGGTGATGAAAACAGCATCAACACCATCAAGCCACGCAGGATTGAACTGCGCATGAGCCTCGGGGCCAAAGCCGCAATCAAGCAGCCAACGGTGGTCTCCTGTATTAAGTTGCATGCAGGCAGGGCCTTTGTCTCCGATGCCGGAGAGTATTCTTACACTTTGCATTTAGTCCTCGTAAAACGCCCATGGGGAGGTGATGGTTAAGCCAAGCTGAGCGCCGACATCGAATTTGGCCCGCGTTTCTGTAAGCAGCCGCGTGCCGCACTCAGAAACAGATTCCAGCAGATATTTTCCACCCAGATAGGTAACGCGTGCGACTTTTGCCCGTAGATCACCCGTTTCAGAAATGGTCAGGTTTTCGGGGCGCAGGCATACATGGCTGGGGCTGTCATGGGCGCTTTGCACCGAAATTCGCTTGCCCAGCACATGGCCTTGGGCGGCGGCGTTAGTTTTCTCAACGCAGTGTAAGGGGACAACAGTCCCAAGCCCGACAAATTCGGCCACGAAGCGGTTTTTGGGGCGCTCATAAAGGTTTTGCGGCGTGTCGAATTGCTGAATACGACCACGGTCCATGACCGCAATACGGTCTGCCATCGCCATCGCCTCTGATTGATCATGGGTAACATAGACCATAGTTGCACCGGTGCGTTTGTGGAAATCGGTAAACACAGTCTGCATCGAGGCACGAAGCGCAACATCAAGATTAGCCAGCGGTTCATCCAGCAGAACCGCGTCAGGATCGGAGACAAGGCACCTTGCCAACGCCACCCGCTGCCTCTGGCCTCCAGAGAGGTCAGATGGCATTCGGGCGGCGTATTCAGAAAGGCCGGTTGCTTCAAGCGCGGCATCTGTCTGTGCCGCAATCTCTGCCTTGGAAAATCTGCGTATTTCCAAGGGATAAGACACATTGCGGCGGACAGTCATATGCGGCCAGAGCGCATATGACTGAAAAACAAATCCCATATTGCGGTCTTCGGGTGGCACCATGCTGCCTGTCCTGCCATCTGCAATATCGCGCGCACCAATACGGATTTGGCCCGCGCTCGGCATCTCAAACCCTGCCAGCAGGCGCAAAAGTGTGGTTTTGCCACAGCCCGAAGGCCCAAGAAGGGCGACAAATTCTCCATCTTCAAAGCGGGTAGAGATGTCTTGCACTGCGGGCGCGTCTGCGAACGTTTTGGTGATCGAGGACAATTTTATGTCTGCCATGGAACTACTCCTTTTGGGAAGCGACGCGACAACAGCTGAACTACAATCATCAGCAGCATGACGACCATGACGATGGTCATCGCCAAAGCGCTGGCCATTGCGGTTTCGCCGCTGTCATCAAGGTTAAAAATCACCACGCCCAATGTTTCAGTCCCCGATGACCACAATAGCGCGGATACTGTCAGCTCATTAAACGCTGTGAGGAAAACAAGGATCGCGCCTGCAGCAGCAGCGGGGGCCGATAGCGGTACAATCACATCGCGCAGGCGTTGAAACAGAGAGGCACCAACCGATTGCGCAGCTTCCCCCATTGCAGGATCAAGCTGTTTCAGGCTGGCCTGAAGTGGGCGAAACATGACCGCGAAAAAACGCGCAATATAGGCGAGAAAAATGATCCAGATCGTCCCATAAAGCGTGGCTTCGGTGAAGGGCAGGTTAATGAGCAGAAGGATCATCGCAATTGACAAAACCACACCGGGCAGAGCGTATGGTAGATCAAGCAGGTTGTCGAAAAGGCGCGACAACCTTGACGGGTTACGCTCCATTAGCCATGCCAGTGGCAGGCAGATGACCATCAGTACAAAAGCCGCCCCAAACGCAAGGCTAAACGAGTTTGCGAAGGCCCGTGTCGTCACTGGTTGACGGAATAGCACCTCGCGCCATGAGGCCAACGTCACTGTATCAACGCGCAGCGGTACACCGTAGGCCGGCACCAGAGATGTGGCCAGCAAGCCAAACATCGGCAGAACAAGGATCGCACAGACAACCGCCCATAACAGGATTTCGACAGGCATGCGCGCGGCTCCCAGCGGGATCGCCAAGGGACGTGAAGTCGAGCCGACCAGATAGACTTTCTGTCGTGTCTGGAAGAACCTCTGCACCATAATGCCGATCACTGCGACGGCACCGATCAACATGGCAAGGACCGAGACTTCGGCAAGAACGCTTGTGCCCAAGCCAGCGAGCTTTTGGTAAACCAACGTAGGGAGCGTTACATATCCCGCGGGAATGCCAAGCATCGCAGGGATACCAAAGTTGCCAAGAGCGGTGACAAATGTGATCGCAATGCCTGCTGCAAGGCTTGGTAGGGTCAGTGGCATGACCACCTGCCACCATGTCCGCAGTCCGCGCGCGCCGCTGATCCGTGCTGCTTCAACCACTTCTTGCGGGATTGCGCGCAACCCTGCACGCAGGGTCAGAAAGATGATTGACATATGCTGAATGCCCAAGAGCAGGATGATCCCTTCGGCCGAGTACAGCGGTTGTGGCGATCCAAGCGGTGGGGAAATGCCCAGCGTTTTCAAAAGCACCGAAGATGGCCCCATGATTTGGGTCCATGACAGCGCCGTGATCTGGGGCGGGATCATCATCGGGATCATCAGGAAAAAAACCAAGGCCCCTTTGGCCCGCAAATCTGTCAGCGCCACAAGAAACGCAAAGGCGGCGCCCAGCACCAGTGACACCAGTGTGCCAAGGCCTGCGGTAAACAGCGAGTTTTTGAGCGCGCTCAAGGTTGACGGTTGCGACACGACCTTGAAGGCCAGCGACAGACTTAGTGTGCCCTGATCCGTCAGACCCGCCACGAACAGACGCAAGACCGGTGCCAGCGTCAGGCAAATTGCGACAAGCAGAATGGCGCGGAGCAGCCGGCCCTCGGACCGGCTGCCTCCTTTTTGCATAGTAGCGCTCATCACTCAGCGCCGAAGAGCTCTGCAAATTTCGCCTTGTTGGCATCTGCATTCTCAAGAGCATCCGCGGGATCAAAATCCATGAGTTTGATTTCGTTACGGGCGGGGAACCCTTCGGGCACACCCATGCCGTCACGCGCCGGGATATAACCCATTTCCAGCACCAGATCCTGGCCTGCTTCACTGAGGAGGAAATCTACGAATTGCTGCGCGCCTTCTAGGTTCTTTGCGGAGGACATGATCGCCACCGGCTCGGTGACATAGGAAACGCCTTCTGTGGGGAAAACGAATTCGATCGGGGAACCGTCAGCCTTGTTGCGAATGGCCAGGAAGTCGACGACCATGCCGTATGGCTTTTCGCCGGATGCAACAGCCTTGAATGTACCGCCATTGCCGCCTTGTGCGCGCGCATCATTAGCCGCCAGTTGTTCATAGTAGCTCCAGCCAAGGCTATCATCGCCTGTCAACGTGGCGAGATGGATCAGCGCCGCACCGGAATAGAGCGGGGAGGGCATAGCGATTTGACCTTTGATCGCAGCATCTGTCAGGTCGCCCCAGGATTTCGGCGCGCCTTCTACGCCAGTGTTATAAACGATGCCGGTCGTGATCAGCTTAGTTGAGTGGTAATAGCCCTCGGAAGAATATAATGCACTGTCGTAGTTGGTCGCCTCGGGCGATTGGTACGCAGTGAGAAGGCCGTCTTGTGCCATGCCTTCCAACGTCACAGTATCTGCGATTAGCAAGATGTCTGGCTGCGGGCTGCCAGCTTCGATTTCAGCACGCAAACGGGCCATCAGTTTGGTTGTCCCATCACGGACCCACTCGACCTCGGTACCCGGATTGGCAGCCATGAAGGCGTCAACGGTTTTCTGCGCGTCGGCATTGGGTTGGGAGGTATAAAGTGTGATCGTATCTGCAAAAGACGTGCTGGCGATGAGCGCCAGCGCAGTTGTGGCGAGGAAGATTTTCATGGGGCTTTCCTTAGGATGATTACTTTCGTACGAAAGAATTTACAGGATGCTTATTTCTGTTTTTTGTAACGGGCTTATGACAATTACGTAACATTTTTAATGTATATTGCGGAATATCAAGCTACGCCTTAACTTCTTTTCCAAGCTGATATTCTTTCGAAAGAAGCACAAATGCGACGAGAGTTGAACGAACGAAGTGATCGTATCATTGCGCTTTTGTCGGAGGAGGGGGCACTTTCCGCAGCGGAGCTTTCTGAGCGCCTTTCTGTATCGGTCCAGACAATAAGAGCGGACTTGCGTACGTTGGATGACGCAGCATTGGTGCAGCGGCGCAATGGCACGGTGCGGTTGCGTCAGCAAAGCGAAAACATCGGTTACCATCCGCGCACACGGATGTCGCGACAAGAAAAGCAGCGGATCGCATTGGCGGTAAAAAACCTTATCCCGGAAGGCGCACGCGTGGCGCTTGGTACGGGTACCACGGTTGAATACTGCGCCCGATTTTTGGCGTCTCATAAGAACTTGTTTGTCGCGTCAAATAGTGTCCATGCGGTTTGTGCGCTGCAAAATGCATCTGGTGTGGCGGTTGAAATGGCGGGCGGGTCTGTTCGCATGCGAGATCTGGACATGATCGGCGCTGCCGCGCTGGAGTTTTATGCAAAATACCGTGTGGATTATGCGGTTTTCAGTTGCGGCGGCTTGTCGTCCTCTGGCGAGGTGCTGGATTACAATTCCGATGAGGTTTTGGCGCGCAAAGCAATTGCCAACTGTGCAAAAACAAAAGTCTTAGTGGCTGACAGGGAAAAAGCTGATCTGGATTTAGCTTGTCGATACGGCCACTTGTGGGATTACGACATCGTCGTGACTACTGCAGAGCTTAAGGAGGATGTCGCGCAAAAATGCGCACGGCATGCTTGCCAGATCATCTATGTATAAGGCAGTACGCGGCAAATTATAACAACGCCACCAGCCTCTGACTCTCAACGGATTCTCTTTCGCCTGAAAATCTGGATCACTGCCTTCAAATGAGCGTTGTTGCAGGGACCCTAACTCGGCTGATATCGGGTGGGGTCTGCTTGCTTTAGAATGCTGTAGGTGCCATACAAACTCAACGCTGGCCGTCGCGATAAGATCCCAAAGCAGAAGCAACAGGTGACCAACAGCGCATAGTACGGCGAAAGCCTGCGGCAGCGTGGCGAACCGACGGCTTAGATCAGCGATGACGCCCTTGCGATGTGGTCGGCCCCACCGCGCACAGCACCTGGTAGCCAGCCTGTCTATTCTGATTTGGCGATTGAGATGTGTCTGACCCTTCGCATGGTTCCAAGCAGCCACTGCGACGGACACAAGGCTTGATGCGCTCAATTGCCAAACTTTTGGGCGTTGATATCACGGTGCCACATTTCACGACCATGTCACGCAGTGGTAATGGGCTGAGCTTGTCGGACAAAACTGTTCCCAAGAGCGCCAAACAACCTTTGCAGCTCATGGTGGATAGCACCGGGCTAAAGATCTTTGGCGAGGGGGAATGGCTGGAGAAAGCGCATAAAAAAGAGGATACGGCGCTCATGGCGTAAGCTACACCTTGATCTTGACCTAGTCAGCGGGTAGAGAACCAGCTCCAATTTGACCGCAGATGACATTGAGGATCCAGTCACCCTTTCGATTCTACTGGATCAGATCGACGCCTCCGTAGACCTATTCTTGGCGGATGGTGCATATGATGGCGAGCCAACGGGTCAGGCTCTCAGTGAATGCTTCGGTTCAGTGATCAAAGTCACAATCCCACCACCCAAGAACGCGATCTTGAGCCCTGACGCCGCTCAAGGTGCGCAGCTTCGAAAACCAGAAGACAGAAGCCAAGATTGGCGTCCGAATTGTTAGCCAGATGACCGAACTTGGCCGCTCCAATTTCAAACGCACCGACTGAAATGGTTCTGTCGCAAATATTTTGAGGTTTAAAAGTCAGCAACCATTGGATGCAGTTATGCTGCGAGCGCTGCAAACTGCTTGAATGGTGAGACCCCGTTTTGACCCAGTTGGCCCTTGCGGATCATATGGGCTGTCTCAATTCCGGCCAGCGTGGATGCTGCCGAATGCAGCGCCTTGAAACCAAGCATGGGCCGGGTAATTCTTTTGATGAAACGGTGGTCCTGTTCAACGACATTGTTGAGATACTTGGATTGGACAATCTTGATAGTCTTTCCAGAACCGGTGAACTTGAGGATTACGTTTAGACTTTGCAAGCCAGCTAGATTGGCACCGCTCTTGTCGATTGCAATTCGATCTGGGACACCGTTGGTGCCAACGGCACGCTTGAAAAACCTTCGCGCAGCGGCGGTATCGCGGCGCTCTGACAGCATGAAATCAAGGGTTTGGCCATCGCGGTCGACCGCACGGTAAAGATACGTCCACTTGCCGCGAACCTTGATGTAGGTTTCATCCATGCGCCAAGAAATGGCTGTCGGCCTCTTTATGGCTTGGGCATTTGCTGCGATCAGCGGCGAGAATTTTACCACCCAGCGGTTCAACGTGGCATGATCGATTTCGACGCCGCGTTCAGCCATGATCTCCTCAAGATCCCGATACGAGACACCGTAGCGGACATAGAAAAAAACAGCGTAAAGGATCACGCTCTTAGGGAAATGGTTCCCTTTGAAATCAATCGTCACGGTTAGGTGCTCGCTTTCAAAAACAAAAACGCACACCTACCACTCGCGAGCCAGTCTAACCAACCGCGCAAACTTTGCAACAGAACCGTGTCGCGGCCGTATTTTTAGAAAGTGAGGCCAGAGGCATCACCCGAAGGGATCGTATTCCGATACGATCACGACCTCGTCCCCGTCGATTTCATCGGCGGGAATGGCGCCGAAGGACCCATCCCCTGCCTGGAAGACGACGATCGAGACCATGAGCGTGGCGGCGAGGGAGGCGGCGAAGGCGTGTGCATCTTTGCGGGACATCTGTTTGGCTCCTGTCTTGGAGGCGGGGGACCATCCCCCGCGCGACAGGACCTTGAAGGCGCGAATACTGGCTGACATCACCGGGTGCGTTCGGCTCGTCCGAATCCGCCCGGCGGCACGGGCTTGCCCGTAGTCCGACCCCTCGCGGGTTGATCTCGAAGACGGGATTCGGGCCAAGGAAGGGAATGGCGAGCGGGGGATGGTCCCCTGACGACTGGGGCCAGTTGTCCCGCTGATGCTTTTGCTGCCAGCCTCCCGGCCATGCTCTTGGTGGAAGGCTTCCTTGGTTGGGGATAGATCCTTTGGCGCCCCGCGACATCGCGGGACGAGGTTATGATGCATGAGAGGTTCGCGCTTTGGCGAGCCCCTCGGTTTCAGTTGGGCTCAGGCGGCAAGGTCCGCGCCCCCTGCCCTATCGCTTTTTTTATCGCCGACGATTTCAAGCCGCGCATTGCGGTATCCTTCCTTGGCGAGCCAGAGCTCGGCTGCGGTGACAGTGGCAGCCAGATGCAGCAGCTCGGTGTTGCCGCCGAAGTCGAGAAGCACGCGCACCTGCCCGGGCTTCGGTTCTTCGGCCACCTCGAAGACGAGGGTGCTGTCAGCAGAATGGCTGCGCATGATGGTGACCAGTATGACCCCGTCCGAGGAGAAGTTGCCCTCATGCAGCGTGAAGGAGGCCGGTGCTGTCCAGGTCGCGTAAGGCCGGGGATCTTCCTTTTTCACAAGGCGGCCAACGCCGTTCGAGCGCTCCCAGGCCGCCAGCTTCTTGGTAAAGCGCGCCGGCGGCTTGGGGCTGCCGTCGGTGTAGCGAATGAGCGCCCCGAGGGGTGCGGTATCGATGATGGTTGTTGCAGACATGATTCCTCATTCCGAATGCGAGAAATCGCACTCATCCTATTGATATTGTTACGTTATAGGGTGATTGGGGGCGAAATGTCCGCCCCCTGCTGGAATACGTTATTCCGCGGCCAGCATCGACGCGCCGTCTGCAGGCAGATCATCCACCAAGAATGCGGGAATGTCAGCTTCACTGATGCTGTCAGCCACTTCGGCATCAACATCAGCCCCGTGCCCTTCGGCATGGTTCTCACCGTCCAGCGCCACGAGATCGACACGGCGCAGGACCTCGGGCAACCAGCCGCTGCCCTTCAGCAACCGCTCGGCTTCACTAGCCATCTCGCCTTTTTTCAGGTGATCTAGGAGCTGCGCTGTCCCCTCCCCCTTGGCCTCACGTACGGCCTCAAGAATGCGGGCCTTGGGCACGCGGTTGAGATAGGTGTCCACCGTCGGCTCCCAGCCCGCCTCGACCATATCGAGATCGACTGCCTGTGCCACGATATCCGCCTGCGCCATGCGCCGGGTCAGACTACTTGCAGAGATGCCTGCCCCGTAAGGGTTTACCTTCTCGTACAGCGCGTTGACGCCGAAGCTGAGACAATGCGCCAGCAAGGCCAGCCGACTGCCCTGGTCGAGGACCGTCAGATAGCCCCAGAGCGCTGCATCGTCGCCAAGCGGCAGATCGGCTTCCCATTCCGCATGACGCTCGTCGACCAGCTTGGCCATCACGCTGTCTTTGAGATCGCTCGCCTGGGCAGACATATAGACCTGACGCACGGAAGCCTCTAGGCAGCTGCCTGACGCCCCGGAGGTACGGAAAGTGTCAGTGACGAGCTTCAGAAGCATAAGTGTCAGCGCGACATCCGGCGAGCGACCGATCGCTTCACGCAGCGCCAGCGTCCGGTGGGCCGTCAACTCCATGACCAACCGCTCCGGCAGCGGCTTCAGCGCCCCGTCATCTTCATCCTCCGGCAGGTCTGCTCCGATCGGATGACCACCCGACATGATGATGGTTCCGACATGAGCAGCAATGGCACCGGCATCGGCGAGATCATCCCCCTGCCCCGTCAGCGTAGGATTAGCACCGTCCTGGACCGTGGTCGCCTCAACGGGCTCATCCTCTGGACGCACATAGCCGCGATAAACTGCGAGCGCACCGTAGCGGTCGAGCGTGACGAACGCCCCTGCACGCCCGATCTCTGTCTGATCGAAGATCAACGGCCGGGTTTCGATCTTTTCCATCTCCGTTTCCAACACGCCAAGCCGCGTGTCGATCTCGTCGGGGATTTCATCCTGTCCCGCGTATTCCTCTTCCAGCGCCCGATACTCGGCGAGCAGTTTGGCATGGGCCGCTCCTTCGTCATCCGTCATTGGCGCCGGATCACCGGACAGGGACCGCAGGCCGTGGCTGTAGCCGTAGGGCAGGTCAAGTGCTACCTCGATCCACTTCCAGCCCTCAACCGCAACCGTCTCAGCCTCGGCCTGAAGTTTGTCTGTCACCAGCCGATCGAGCAGGGCAGGGTCCTCCAACCAACCGCCGTCATCGCCCTGGAAGAGGTCATGCAGCATCGTACCACCCGCCGCTTCATAGGCATCAACACTCACGAAAACCGCGCGCCGGTCGGACACCCTGACCGAGGTCTCGGTCAGCATGCGCCGGATCTGGAATGGCTCTTTGTTCCAGGATGAATTGATCACTTCCCAGACCTGAACCTGACGCGCGTGATCGGGGTTCACGGTGAAGGCCATGAGCTGCTCCAGCGTCATGCCATCCTCGGCATAAACTTCAAGCAGGGCAGGGGCGACAGAGGCAAGTTTGAGGCGCTGTTTCACAATCTGCGGCGTCACGAAGAAGGCGGCAGCAATCTCAGCATCGCTCTGACCCTTGTCGCGCAGAGACACAAACGCGCGGAACTGATCGAGCGGGTGCAGAGCGACGCGCTGCATGTTTTCTGCAAGGGAATCGTCCTCGGCCAGGATCGCGGACCCCGCATCCCGCACGATGCAGGGAATGGGCGTCGTCTTCGCCAAACGCTTCTGCTTCACCAGCAGTGACAATGCCTGGAACCTACGGCCGCCGGCGGGGATCTCGAACTTGTCGGTCTCGGTGCCATCAGCATCCAACACGGGACGCACGCTCAGGCTTTGCAAGAGACCGCGGCGGGCGATGTCTTCGGCCAGTTCCTCGACCGACACGCCAGCCTTGATGCGTCGCACGTTTGACTGGCTCAACATCAGCTTGTCAAAAGGGATATCCCGTGAATGGGACAGAGTGATTTTCTGAACAGCTTTCGTCATCAGATCTTCTCCACGACGGGCGTCGGAAGCCACTCTCCCGATCTCACTTCCCGTCACCCTCTTCACAACCAGTCTCTCCCTCTTAGCGATTGTTGAATGTCCACCGCGGTGGACATCATGCTGGAGCGCCTTCTGCGTTTGCTAGCCGTTCAAGTAATATGGATGGATTGAACTGATTTACGCGTCTGCCAAGTGTGATGCTGTGAAAATATGCTCCAAAGTTTCTTATCTGATTGCCGAGCTGAAGCATTATGAAGATTGCGCAGGAGGCTTTCTGCGCTCCTATGGCTGTCTTAGCCTTTTCATATGTTGTGGTATGAATTCCCATCATTGGAGCTAATGTTCTTGCATGGTGGTCTACGTCATCCCAAGTTTTAAGTATGTTTGTAGCGAAAGCAGTTGCCTCGTTGCAAACCGTGGTTAGTGTCAGGACTTTTGGGTTTTCAGTTGTTTCCCTTCTTTCTAAATCTTTATCTTCTTTTTCTGACTTAGATAGATGCCGGTCATTTTGTCCGTCGTTGGCGGGCAAATAGGTTGCTTTTGGTGTGTCCACCGCGGTGGACATTGTTTCACATTCGGTCTCTGCTTTAACGAGCAGGGCGCGATATTCGACCACCGACAGCTTCCTTCTGAGAGCTTTCCTGACCTCTGAAATAAACCGGCTTTCGGGGCAGAACTCCTCAAGTTGAGCAAGTTTGGTCAGGATTTGTTTGCGGATAAAAATGCAGTCACGGCGTCTGTTCTCTACCTCTTGGGCAACAGCCAAAAGTTCGTTCGCGCGTTCGATCAATGGTGAGAGAGAAACCCCGTAGCTGATGCATTGGCCGTCTGATGACCGAACACGATACCGTTTGCGGTTTGGACTGTCATGGCGCGTCATGAAACCCAGTTCGAGAAAGCGATCAATGTGTCTACGGAGTGTTCGTTCATCAATACCCCCAACACGGCGGCAGATCTCAGAGTTGGAGGCAAACACAGTTTCGCCATGACCTGGTTTTAGAAAGCTGAGCAAAGCTTGAAGCGTTTGCATGTGACCAGGCCGTAGACCGAACTGAGTGTGAGAGTCTCTGAGGGCTCTGAAGATGGCCCAGACGTCAGTTTCGTTTGTCGACGGTGCCTCACAGGGGACTGGGTAAGTCTCTTTTCGTTTGATGGACAGTTTTGTGAATGTCATGTTTTTATGAACGAGGACCGCTTGGCCCATAACTTCCCCGTCTCTTCCCGCGAGTGTGCGCGCGAAAAGGCAATAAAAAGATGTCCACCGAATCGGTGACTCTTGACCGCTTTGTTGGAGGTTGCTACATCATAGGTGCAAAACTGATGATGAGGGCTCTCCAGGGGAAACCTTGGGGGGCTCTTTTATTTTTGGCCTTCGTCTCTCTCCTCTGCTCGTGTTTCTCGTTGTAGCCGGGGTCAGGACCCCGAGCCTCTCTTATTCCGCCATTGGTCGAAGATCTGACGAAGCATTGCCTCGGCGTGCTCTTCGACCCACTGGCCGAATTCTGGGTTGTCCTTTCGCGTGACCTTTATGGCGACTGATCGATCATCAATCGCAAGCATGGCGAGCGGACCGCCATTTTCATCTCTGATCACAGTGGAATGAATGGTGGCCTTTTGCTTGGGGGCTCCACGCGCCTTGCTGGAGGCTGCATTGAAGACCGCCTGAAACTTCTCAGGGCTTGGCGTATCGTCTTTCACCAAGGGAAGTGTCTCTCTTGCGATGTCTACCAAGGGCACTTTCTCAGACAGAGCTGCCAAATCTCCCCATTGGCGCCGACCGATGCCATGTGCTGGTCCAATGAGGCGGATGAGTTCGTCGGGCAGTTGCTCGATCACAACGCGATGATTTGAGACGCCTTGCCGTGTAAGGCCCAAAGCGTCCTGAATAACTCCTGGCTTGTACCCTGCTTCCTGCATTTCCTTGATAAAGAGCGCTTTTTCGATGAAAGAGGGGTCGAGTCGCAGATTGTTCTCTTGGCCTTGCGCGATCAGTGAAGCATCGTCGTCCAGAGTTCGCACAATCGCTTTAACTGTTCCGCCAACTTTTCGGATGGCTGCGAGGCGGCGGCGACCATAGACGACACGATAGCGCTCTGGCTTGTCTGAAGGGCGGACCATGATTGGCACTTGCTGACCGTGTTTCCGGATGCTCTCCGCAAGCTCATCAATACTGTTGTCTTCCAGTACGAGGCGGTCACGCAGGCCGTCTATGTCAATCTGGTCAGGATCGATGTCGCGGATCGAATTGGCTGTGATCTCGCGCAAGGAGTCACGTAAACCGCCTACGGAGCCGGGAAGCTTGGAAGACTTGGCCGGGGCAGGGGGCACAGTTGTGGCTTCGGTGTTTTCTTTCGGAGGTTGATTGAAGATGTTGCGGGCCATCAGCGACGCCCCCATGCCATCTGAATCGTCTGCTCGAGCTCGTCTGCGACGCTGTTTACGCTCGTAAGTGCCCGGTCAAGCGTCTTTCGGATGAGCTGGTTAGGATCGACTTCATAGATTGTCTGTTGCGTCATGCCTGCATCAGAGATTGCGGTGGATTTCAGCATGGGTTCCGTCATGACCTGCCCAGCAAGAATTGACCTTAGGTATCCGGCCATCTGTGTCTGGGGGCCGTCGGAGGGTTCATATCGTGTGACCAGGAACTTGACGAAGTCCCATGTAACGCGCCTGCCGATGGCTTCTTCGACGGCTTTTATCGTCTCGGATGCCAACTTGAGGAATTGGCTCATTGAAGCAATGTCGAGCATGCCTGGCACAACGGTGACCAGGAGGCCGGTCGATGCAGACAGTGCCGTCAACGTCAAAAAGCCCAATTGTGGGGGGCAGTCGATTAGTACGATGTCATAGTCAGCATCGACTTCTTCTAATGCCAAAGCCAGACGTTCGGCGAAAATAGGTTGGGCCCTGCGTGCAAGCGCGTTTGCTGTCTCGGTTTCGTACTCTGAAAGCATCAGTCCGGCTGGGACCATGTCGAGCTTGTGAAAATAGGTCTTCTGAATGACCTCTGAGAGCGGAACCTGATCCTCATATCGCAAAGCATCGTAAATGGTGCCGCCGTCCGCGAACTCCAGCTCAGGACGGAAGCCGAAGAAAGTGGTCAGGCTGGCCTGCGGATCGAGATCAAGCACGAGCACACGATACCCGCGCAAAGCAAAGCGCTGCGCTAGGTGTATCGTCGCCGTAGTCTTGGATGACCCACCCTTGAAATTCACGACCGAAATCACTTGGAGACGATCATTGTCTCGACGCCCGGGGCGATAGGCGTCCGCGTTCTTTCCTGTGCGACCGAGGATGTCGCGTAGAATATCTACTTCCTCGGCGCTATAGAATCTATGCCCACGATTATCGGTGTGAACCTCGGGGAAGCTCCCGTCTTTGTGCCGATTGCGCAGGTTCGACGTGCTTACCCTGAGTACGCTCGCAACTTCAGTCGAACTGAAACGGCGAAGAGATTTGCGCTCCTCGGGCTCAAACGCTATTTTCATCTGTCGATCGAGCGACTCGGCCAAATTATCGGCAAAGGCTCCGATGTCAGCTGAGCCTATACCTTGCATAATTCCAGCGTTGCGATCATCCATGTTCTGCTGCCTCTCGCGGCCTTTTCGAAGGCTCTTTCTCATTCTGACGGTCAAATACCCACCTGACGCGGTTTGTCGTCAGAATGGAAATGCCATGAACGCGCAATTCCAGCAAGAAGAATCTAGATGTAGTGGAAAAGTTATCCACAGCACCAACGGCATGCCCAGGGGCCATATCAGGCTAAGGTATTGATAATATTTTGTAATGTCTTACTTCTGCACTGGTTCCCGTGACTCTAGAAATTTGGCGAAATGTCGACTTAACCCCTGCTCATGGCTCGCAAACTCGCCATTTCGTAACCAGATTATAAGTGATTCCGTGAATTTGAACGCGTTCAAGTGTCCAGGAAGGCTTACTAAGTGCCTATTATAGCAATCCTAGCCTTCCGGCGCGTTCCAGCAGCATCTTCACAGATGACGGCTGCCAGCTTGTCCGCCCACGCGGCGTGCGTTCGCGCATCGCTTCCAGCCGGGCGCAGATCGCCTGAAGCGTGATGTCGGGATCCGCGCCCTTGATGGCCGCGACGATGGCGGGCAGGCGGTCGTCCGTTTCACGGCGCCCGGCACGGGCCAGCACCTCGGCAGGCAGGAAGCCGTCCCGGACATAGGCGTTGACGGCGCGCAGCAGGCGGCTTTGCGTCCACTGGCGTTCGCGGGGCAGGGGGCCATTGACGATCCGCAGCACGTCCTCCCATGCCATGTCGGGTCGCAAGCGGCGCACATGGGGCACCCAGTCCTGTGCCGTCTCGTTCAGTCGCTCCATGTAGCCGTCCTGTCGGGCCAACCGCACCTTGCGAAGAGCGGCAGGGTCTTTGGCCCGCAGCCCAGGGTTTCCGCCCACGCGGCCCTTTGATCGGGCGCTGGCGAGGCCGGCTTTCGTGCGCTCTCGGATCAGGGCGCGCTCGAACTCGGCCGCAGCGCCCAGGACCTGCAGCGTGAACTTGCCTTGCGGGGATCCGGTGTCGATTGGGTCCTGAATGGAACGGAAGAACGCACCCTTGGCCTCGAGCTGCTCGATCACCTCCAGCAGATGCGACAACGACCGCGCCAGTCGGTCGATCCGAACGACGACCAGCGTGTCGCCCTTGCCGATGCGTTCCAACACCCGCGCCAGCACCGGCCGCGCACGATTGCCGCCCGAGGCTTGCTCCTCATGGATCTCGGCGCAGCCCGCGGATTTAAGGGCCTGCGACTGGGGCAGGGGGGTCTGATCCTCCGTGGATACGCGGGCATAACCGATCAGGGGCATCAAAACAGTCATTTTTGCAGTTTCATGTACCGCAACTAAACGACCGTTTGGCAGTACGTGTATGAGCTGCCCTTGCATTTTGGCAATCTTTGCCATAAATATTCTAGAGAGGGAGATGACCATGGGTACCATGAATATTTCATTGCCGGATCCGATGGAGACCTGGGTCGAAGAACAGGCAAAAACCGGGCGCTATGCCAATTCCAGCGATTATGTTCGCGACCTGATCAGGCGTGACCGTGCCCGTCGTGAGGCCGTTGCGGAAATTCAGGCCGCTGTAGATGCAGGCCTTGCAAGCGGGCCGGCGGCCCCACTTGATCGCAGCACGTTCAAGGCCCGGATGCGCGCTGAATATGCCGGAGAATAGCCATTGGGTCATTCGATCCACCGCTGAAACCGACTTGTCCGACATCTGGCACTACGGCACAGACAACTGGGGTATAGAGCAGGCCGATCACTATGCGGATGGTCTGTTTGCGCTCTTCGACCTGCTCGCTGACTTTCCGGAGATGGCCCGGGAACGTGGCGAGTTCAAACCCCCGGTACGCATTCATCCCAGCGGAGTGCACCTGGTGATTTACCGGACGGAAGGGCAGGGGATTGAGATCATCCGGATATTGCATGCCCACCGGAACCTGACGGCTTATCTCCTGGAGGGATGAGCGTCACAACCCTGCGGCCTTGGTCAGGTTGATACGGAATCGATCCCTGCGCCGTTGATAACGGCGGGTCATTTCGGCCGAGGCGTGGCCGAGCTGCTTCTGGACGTAGCGCTCGTCAACCTCCGCCGAACTGGCGAGACCAGCACGCAGGGAGTGGCCGGAGAAGAGAGCGAGGCGGTCTTTCTCGGGCAGGTCCGCCCGGATGCCGGCGTCGAGTACGGTCCGCTTGATCAGACGCGCCACGTGCTTGTCGTTGAGCCGTGCGTCCAAAGCGCGTTTGCCATCCCGCGAGGTGCCCACGAAGACCGGCCCGAATTCGATCTTGGCGAAGTGCAGCCATTGTTTGAGCGCATGAACCGGACAGGTCTGGTCCGACGAGCCACGGCCAATCTCGACTTCGCGCCACCCGGTCTTGGCGTTGAGGGTGAGCAGGGCACCCTTGTCGAAGATCTCAATCCAACCGCCAGAGTCCGGCGTGTCGTCCTTATGCACATCGAGACTGACAATTTCGGAGCGGCGCAGGCCCCCGGCGTAGCCCAAAAGCAGGATCGAGCGATCCCGCAGTCCACGCAGATCATAAGGCAGGCTGGACACCATGGCGCGGATATCTTCGGCCAGCACCGCCTCTTTCTGAACCGGTGGGCGTGCATGTTTGCGTTTGATGCCAGACAGGACGCTGCCGATGTGGCGGTTCTTGCGATCAAGGGTGAAGCCGCGCTGCGCATAGTTCCAGGCAAGGCCTGACAGGCGGCGGTCGATTGTTGAAACCGATAGGGGTCGGGAGGCCGACTGCACAGGGGAGGGGTTCGAACCGGACGCCAGATCGGCAAGGTAGAGCCCGATCAGCTCGGGGGACGGGGGCAGGGGATCGGTGCCTTTCATCCGGCACCAGCGGGCGAAATGCGCCCAATCCTTCGCATAGGCCGTCAGCGTGTTCTCCGACGCCGCGTCGCGGGCATAGTCGCGGGCGGTGTCGACCAGGCGATCAAGGCTGCCCGACCCGGCGACATGAGAGGGCAGGGTGATCCCATCGCTTTTTTCTTGATTCCTCGCGTCACCCTGAGCGATATTAAACGCTCCAGAGTTTGATGAAGTCGATTTTTCGTCCTCTGAGGTCATTTTCCAGTGAATCCAGCAGTGAAATTAAACTGCTTCCCAGCATAAATTATTGTGTCCGATAATGCAAACTTATTGGACATAATAGAGAGTTGCAAGGTGGGGCGGTTTGTATGTAATTTTCTGGAATTAAGCGCCGCGAGCGATTAGTGTTCCAGTATGACCTATCAGCCTTCTGCACTCTCTGACGACTTAAGCAACCTACCGAAGCTGCCGGGTTGGGTCACCTCCGGACGTGCAGAAACCCCTGAAACTGTGGCATTTCGGTCCGGGGCGGTCTTGGCGGTGTTAGATCAATTGGCAAGCGATCCATCCCATGGCGTGCCTCTCAAACTGCTGTCCTACAAGCGTGCACTGCAGGCGGCAACGGCGACGTCTAAGCTTGAAGGACGGCTGGCCCGAGAGGCGGATATCCGCGATGCTTACCATTTGACACCACCCGGCGAGGCCCGAGGTCCCGATGGGGATACCTTGGCGTTTTGGCGGGATGCAGCGCGTCTCAAACTGATGGGGCGTGATTGGCACGACGATGTCCAAGGTTTGGTTGGCGCGGTGTTTGCCGATGATGTCTTGAGGTTGATAGCGGCTGGTGCCGACCGTGCCAAAACCCATGGGCCGTTGGCGGGCTGTGTTGCCGTGATGCGCGCAGTGCTCGAGGTGGATGATCGGGCGGAACGGATCGCGTGCTTGCTTTCGGATGTGGTTTTGGCGCGCGCAGTGAACTGGACGTCAGTGCTGCCGCTGATGGCACAACAACTGACAAAGACGATGTTGCGCGATCTGGTCGCGGACGGGCAGGGGGCGGGTTTGAAAGTGCAGGCGGGCCTGTTGATCTCCATCGAAGATACAACCCGGTTGGCCCGAGATCTGGCATCGCGGGCGAGGTTGCTGCAAGCTGCTGCTCCCAAGCTCCGGGCCAAAGGATCTGACGCGGCTGTTGCGCTATTCCTATCCGAAGATGCGATAGGCCCTTCGACGATGCTCTCCCCGGTGATCCAAAGTACTACGATTCCGATGACAGATCGTGCCGCGCGTCGGTTCTGTGACCGGCTGGTTGAATTGGGGGTGGCGCAGGAACTGACCGGGCGGTCGACCTTCCGGCTCTATGGGATCGTACCATGAACGCGGTTACCAAACGAGAGGGCGCCGAGCCCGACGCACAGGTCTTCGACCGGGAACTCGCCGACCTGCCACAAGAGCTGCGTTGGCGTGAATGGATGGGCCGAATTGAAGCGGTGCTGTTTGCCAGTGCGTCACCGATTGGCCGCGTGGATTTGGCGCGCGTGGTGGGGCAGGGGGCCTCCGTCGAAATGCTGATTGATGATATTCAGTCGGAATTGGAGGGACGGCCCTATGAGCTTTTTGAGGCGGCAAGTGGTTGGATGTTCCGGACCAAGACGCGGTTTGCGGATACCATTAAAGCGGCGGCCGATCTGGGTGATCAGACACTGGCCTTCACCGAGATGGAGATGGGTGTGCTCTGCGCCATTGCTTATCACCAGCCAATTGATAGGGCAGGGTTGAAGGACATTTTTGGTAAAGAGGTGAGCCGTGATCTATTGGCGCGGCTGCGGTTCAAGGACTTGATTGCCAGTGGGCCGAGGTCACCACGGTCGGGAGCACCGCATACATTTGTGACGACTGCGACGTTTCTGGTGACGTTTGATTTGCAAAGTTTGCGCGATCTGCCTGAGTTGGAACTTGGCAGCGACTAATCTTATAGAGGGTTTGTGGGGTCGAAGCATAAACTTGCTAGGTGTTCAGTCCCAGCATCTGGTGGATCGGGTCTAAGATGAATCGATCCGGCTCTGATGTCCAGATTTTGCAGATGTATTCGTAGGGCGTGAGCCCGCTCAGCGTCTTGAGTCTTCGGGCGAAGTTGTAAGCTGCCATGAAGTCCGCAAGATGGGTGCGGAGCTGGTCGTGGCTGTCATAATGGAAGCGCTTGACTGTCGCGTCCTTGATCGTACGGTTCATCCGCTCGACCTGGCCGTTGGTCCAAGGATGGTTGGGCTTGGTTAGCCTATGCTCGATCCCGTTGGCCTCGCAGATCATGTCGAAGCGCATCGGCCGGAAGGTGATCGTGTTGCGGTTCCGCGGCTGATCGGCAAACTGAATTCCGTTGTCCGTCAGAATCGTATGGCCCTGATAGGGCACGGCCTCGAGCATGTGCTGCAGGAACTCCCAGGCCGTCTTTCTGTCAGCTGTCGCAACGAGTTGAGTGACGGCGAACTTGGACGTCCGGTCAATGCCGACGAACAGGTAGAGCTTGCCTTCGGCGGTCTGCACCTCAGCAATATCGATGAGGAAGAAGCCTATGGGGTAGCGCTTGAACTTCTGGCGCTTGGGTTTGTCACCTTCCACGTCCGGCAATCGTGAGATCCCATGACGCTGAAGGCAACGGTGCAGCGCAGACCGCGTCAAATGCGGGATCGACGGTTGCACAGGGCATAGGGGCAGTCGTCCAGCGGCAGCAGCGTGTGGCGCCGGAACGCAACGACCATCGCCTTCTCGGCTTCCGTCAGCACCGTTGAGCGCGGCTCCGTCGGCCCGGTTTTCATATCCTCGACCGTCACACGCTTGCGCCACTTCGCAACCGTCTTGGGGTTGATGCCCAGTTCCCGGCTCAGCTGCGCGAGCGAAGCTTGCGATCGCTGTATTGCTGCTCTGACGGCGTGCGTTGTCGTGGCGCTCCCGTGACGAACTTGTCCCATAGTGATTCATTCCATTCCATCGAAAGGATCGCACCATCAAACCGTGGGATCAAACACCTAACTCGTAAACTGAACCATACTCTTCGAAAATTGCGGTGCCAGAAATTCTGACATCAACTTCTGGCATGCCGTCACGAAAGACTTCTGCGACATGGTTTACGCTCCCATACCTGTTATGCAATGTCGCCCAGGCTCCCGTCACTTCTATTATGTCAGTATGCAAATGCTTGCATAGGAACTCAGCGGCTAGCCCTTGGTTCTCAAACACCTTTGGTTTGGACAACATACCGCCGAAACCCACCCAATCATCAAAAGGAGGCTCTCCTGCATCGCACCCCCAGCCCCGCATCGCGGATATAGAATCGGAAGGCCATGCTTTATTTGCATTGGTGACCGCGTTGCATAGACCACGGTGAATCGCCTCTTCAAATTCGGCGTCAATTTCGTCGGTCAAAAAACCGTCGATCACGATGAAATTCCCGACATGTTCCAGTATTTGCCTGCGAATGTTATTGCGGTACACTTGAGCGCTTGGACCAATCGACCACTCTGCGCTACCAAACATGCTGCCTGGATGAACAAGGACGAGCGTTTTCACCTCACCTCCTTCGGTCATTTTTGCGGTCTGCCGCAGTTGGCCAAGGCTTTGCTCGTACGTTTTCAACGGGTCGTCAAAGTTTGATCGAAAATCTTTTGGGCGGAGAGGTTGAACTGTGTCGGCTATCTTGAATGAACTGGACGGTGGGAGATTGAAATACTGCATGAACTAAATCCCTTCTTGTTCAAGCTAAAACTACAATCCGATGATTAATCTGACGTTTCATCAACTTGGCGATGATCAGATCGCTATACGCTCGCTGATGTGACACGCTCCCAACTCGCGCTCGCTGAACCGTTGGAATGTTGATTGTCAGTGAGGACTGATGGAGCCATCTTATCGCGACCGGTTTTGCAAGCCTTTTTTGCAAAGCTTCACTTCTCCGGAACTTCAACAGTTCCAGCGCCGCAACATTATTTGGGCTTGGCAATCTATGTTGACGCGCCTTGAGGGTTCGTATGCCTGGTGCAGGGTCGTCTTCGCGGTCGACACGCAGTCGCCGCATGATGGGATTGCGCGGGAACGGGAACTATGACTGAATCTGGTGTTTGGGCGGTTTGAAGGTTGGCGGCGTATCTGGTTGATTTGTTGTTGCGAGACAGCAGCCCAACCAAAGGAGATACGCCACCATGGAAACGATTAACATTGTTGATTTTGCGCGTCGAGACGGGATGACGGACGCGCTGACGGATTTGTTGAGAACGGGAGCCCAGCAATTGATCGCGACAGCAGTCGAGGCAGAGCTTGCCAGTTATCTGGCGCAATTTGCCGACTTGCGCACAGAGACAGGTCACGCAGCTGTGGTACGCAATGGGCATCATCCGGCCCGGCCGTTTCAAACTGGCATTGGCCCTGTGAACGTGCGCATCCCAAAGGTCCGCTCAAAGGATGGCACTCTGGTGACATTCCGCTCGGCCTTGGTGCCGCCCTATGTGCGCAGAACCAAGACGCTCGAAGCGGCCTTGCCCTGGCTCTACCTCAAAAGGATTTCCAGTGGCGAAATGGGCGCGACCCTCAAGGTTCTTCTGGGTCCTGATGCCGCTGGCTTGTCAGCAAATACGGTCTCGCGGCTTAAGCGTGATTGGGCCAAAGAATACGACGGCTGGAGAGAAGCAGAGCTGGACGATGAACCTTTGGT
>Ga0163215_101001_pt1 | contig 24379 bp, 27 predicted proteins | sample SynspAceP_FD_185934 | JGI IMG/M metagenome (GOLD analysis project Ga0163215, IMG submission 185934) | Saline lake microbial communities from Ace Lake in Antarctica - Synechococcus sp. Ace-P (Hybrid Assembly) | ecosystem: Environmental > Aquatic > Non-marine Saline and Alkaline > Saline | place...
AACCCGCACTGTGTATCTGAACCAGCGGTTGCGCAAATCTCTAAGTGAGTACGGTGCAACAATACGCAGCGCAGATCAAAACAGCCCCCTGTTCGAAAGCCAGAAAGGCGGACACTTTTCAGCCAACACCATGTGCCAGCTGTTCCTCGACGTGTACAAAGCCTGCGGGTTGAAAGATGCATCAAGCCATTCGGGGCGACGCACATACATTACAAGGCTGGCGAACAAGGGCGTCGGCGTGCGGTTGCTTGCTGAACTGGCGGGACACAGCCACATATCAACGACGCAACGCTACATTGACGTAAATTCCGAACAGCTGAGCCAAGCAGTCGAGCTGCTTTGAGCGTTAAGAGCAGACTTTTGGGCGAATCGCGGCGAACGGCAGGTTTGAGCCCACACCGGACCTGTTGATTTTGTGCTGCGTGCGCTCGCAGCGCGGAAGTTGCTGCAACAGCGTGAATTTCTACGCCGCTGCGCGGCAGAAAAACCGGTCCTTCATGCGAACTGCAGCGGAAACCACAGGCTCAAGGATCAAGTTGCGCACACAGCCGACCTCTGAGTTTGCACTTTCGCTAACGCAGCATTCGTCCGCATCCGCCGCAAAGACTTTGCCGCATTACCGCTAACGGCGTCAAACCTGTCATTAAGTCTTGGGCGTGAGGATAAAAACCGTCGTCTACTTTCGCGGCGCTGGGTGTGCAGCCGAAAAGCGCGGGCAAAGGTGGCTTTGGCATTTCCATATTCGCATATGCAACGTTTATAATCAGACCAGTCAATGAAAATGGCTTTCAATACGGGCCGGTCACGAGACCTCCGGACGGTCCAATGTTTTTTCGCACAGTCTGTTTACAGCTGCGTGCAGCAGGATCGTCAGAACCGCGAGCACAATCAGGGCCGCAAACATCAGGTCGGTTTTGGCGCGTCCATTTGCTAAAAGCATCAGATACCCCAAGCCCTTTGAGGCCCCAACCCATTCGCCGATGATCGCACCGATGGGCGCATAAACCGCGGCCAATCGTAGACCGGATGCAAAGCCGGGTAAGGCCGCAGGCACCCGGATATGCCACATGATCCGTGCGGGGCTTGCGCCCATCACCTTGGCCAAACCGATCCAGTCGCGGTTCGTGCGCATCAGAGCGTCGAAAAATGATGACGTAACGGGGAAGTAGATGATGATTATGGTCATCGTGATCTTGGACCAAAGGCCAAAGCCCAGCCAAAGGGTCAGGATTGGTGCCAATGCAAACACTGGAACGGCTTGGCTGAAAACCAAGATAGGGCGCACCAACGCGCGGACCGTTGGGGATGCGACCAGCCCGATGGCCGACACGAACCCAAGTGCGGCACCCAGCAGGAGACCGATGAGCACTTCGGCCATCGTGACCACTGCGTGTTCTGCCAACAGCGCGCGGCTTTCCCAGATTGTTTGGGCGACCAGTGCAGGGGGCGGCAGGATGAAACGGGCGACACCTGTGGTCCAGATCACCGTTTGCCACAGCACCAACACCAGACAGGTCGCCGCTATGCCTGCCCGCCAACCGGTCATTTCGCGACCGCAAAGCCGGCCCAGGACGCGTCAAAGAACGCGCGCTCCAAACGTACTGCCTGTGTGAAGGTCGCGGTAACTTCCATGCGGGCCGCAGCGTCGAGCGTATCCCACGTCGCATCAAATTGATCGCGCAAATAGGCGACGACCTGCGCAAATCCATCGCCGGAATGTAGGGTTATCCATTCTCCCAGCCAGAACGGCAGATCGTCCGCGTGGTCTTCAAACGGGGTGGCCCAATCAAGGTAAATCCATTCGGCGACAACAAGGACCGACAGCATGAGTTCATAGCGCCCTGATTGGCGGGCCTGATCCATCAGCTGTTGGAACGCGATCGTCTCGGGTGCTGCGGGCGCGGTCGATGGCACCTCAAGCGCTTGTAAAGATCGCAGGAAATACGTGTTTTCTGGGCCACAGATCAAACCCAGAAACTGCGCGCCGGGCACGGCATCGGCCAGTGTGGGCGCATGGGCCACGGCGGATGCCAAAAGTCGCACAAATCCTTCGATGAACTGGTAGTCCTGTTGCAAATATCCCGCCATCTTGTCACGGCTTAGGGTCCCATCGGCCAAGGCATCGGTGAAGGCGTGATGCGTCGCGGCGTGCCAGTCATCAGCGACAAGCGATTGCAGGTTTGTGGTGGCGCTCATGTCGGTCTCCGAAGGTGATCAAACAGGTTTGTCTGCGCGGCCAGCACATCTGGTGCGTGGATGTCGCGCGGGATGGGGGTGAATGGGGCGGCAACCTCGACAAGTCCTGATGGCGTCATGATCAGGATTTTCTGGCCCAATCTTGCAGCCTCGTTCGGGTCATGGGTGACCAGCAACACTGTGCGGCCGGTCAACAGCTCGGCTGTCAGCTCCTGCATCTGCGCACGGGTCAGCGCATCAAGCGCCGAGAATGGTTCATCCAGCAACACAACCGCGCGGTCCTCCATCAAGGTGCGGGCCAATGCCACCCGTTGACGTTGGCCACCAGACAGAGCGGGCGGCAATTTGTCAGCATGATCCGTCAAACCCACTTGCGCCAGCCTCTCGTGGGCGCGGTCTTTGTCCGGACGTTCCCCCCGCACGCGCGCGCCCAGCATGACATTGTCCAACACGCTGAGCCACGGCATCAGCAAATCTTGCTGCGCCATCATCGCGACGCGTTCGATATCGCTGAGGACCCCGTCAAAAGTAATGCCCTCTGCCAGACCGGCAAAGAGGCGCAGCACCGTGGATTTGCCCACACCACTCGCCCCCAAAAGGCAGGTCCAGCTGTGCGGTGTCAGGGTCAGATCCAGCTGCGAAAAGATCGGCATGCCGTCGATTGCCGCCGATCCCGTCATGCGCAAGGGCTGGTTCACGGATCAAGCCCCATGTCCCAAAACCCCACCTCTAGCTGTGTCGCCATCGCGAATCGCGCCTGAAGACTGGCCCAACGTGGGCTGGTCGTTTCGCCGTCGCCAATGCGCCGGGCAACTGCCCCATCAATCAGCATGCCCACATCATGGCAGACCTGCTGATAATCGGCGCTGGCATAGGTGTTGATCCATTCGGCGTAGGTGTCCGACGTTTTGGTGGCGGCCAAATGAGTGCCTATTTCACCGTATCCCATGACACAAGGGGCCAAGGCTGCCAGTAAATCCAACAGATCGCCGGAATGGCCCGCATCCAGTACATAGCGGGTGTAGGCCAGATTTTCCTGTCGTTCCTGAGTGGCAAACAGCGTGGCCTCATCAATCCCGGCCGCGGCGCAGGTTTTGATATGCAGGGCGATTTCCTCGTTGATCAACCCGTTCACTGTACCAGCGGCCAAGCGCATTTCCGCGACCGTATCCGCCTTGGTGATCGCCAAAGCCCAAGCGCGAGAAAAGTGAATCAGAAAGACGTAATCCTGTTTGAGGTAATGCAGGAAGGCGGCGTGCGGCAGCGTGCCGTCGCACAAGCCCTGCACAAACGCGTGACGGGTATAGGCGCGCCAGACGGGGGTGTTATCGCGCCAAGCCGCGAAGGTATTGCCGTAGGTCATTCCGCCCCCAGATCGACTGCAAGGGCCGAGACAGGGCGCGTGCCCTCGACAAGACCGCTTTCGGCCAGAAACGCCTCGAACCTTGTGTAGCGCCCTTCATCCAGCGCTTCGGGGCGCAGGGCAAAGCGGGGCAGCGTGTCGACCCAAGCCTTGGCGTTCAGTTCGTCGTCCAGTTCAGGCGCGTAGCCTTTGAACAGATCCCACGATGCTTGCGGATTGTTGACGATGTATTGCGTCGCCAGTTCCGTCGCACGCAGGAAACGGCGGACCTGACCCACATCCATGCGGTCGGGGTTCGCCACATAGATTAATTCGTCGTAGGTCGGCACACCCTCTTCCTCGACGTAAAAACAGCGGCCCTCAACGCCCTCGATTTCCATCTGGTTCAACTCAAAATTCCGGTACGCACCGATAACCGCATCGACCTGTCCCGACATCAAAGACGGGCTGAGCGAGAAGTTCACATTGACCATCTTGACATCATCCAGCGTGACACCGTGGCGACCCAGCATTGTCGATAAAACGGCTTCTTCGACACCGGCCACGGAAAAGCCGATTGTGCCGCCTTTCAGCTGGCTGATCTCCTGAATAGGGCCGTCTTTGAGAACCAATAGACAGTTCAGTGGTGTCGCCACCAAAGTGCCCACCCGAATAAGTGGCAGACCTTCCGCGACATGCAAATGCTGGCTGGGTTGATAGCTGATGGCAATGTCGCCTCGGCCGGCTGCGACCAGTTTAGGCGGGGCGGACGGATCGGCAGGAGCGATGATCTCGACTTCAAGCCCTTGATCGGCGAAATAGCCCAGCTCTTCGGCCACGATGATTGGCCCATGATCGGGGTTGATAAACCAGTCCAATAGCAAGGTCATCTTGTCTTGCGCCAAGGCTGGTGTAGCGATCAATATTGCCGCTGCGGTGATGAGGTATTTCATATGGGTCTCCTTACCCTCCGAGAGCGAGAAGTTTGATCTCGCCCTGCCAGTGTTGTGAAAGCCGCTCTGCCGCCTGCCAGGCACGCAGGCCCGACCGACAGACCAGAACGGCACGTTGGTTCTCGTGTGGTGTAGGGCCATGTGGGCCAAAGTCGGACACGACATGGCGTGTCGCGTGCGGCAGGTCAGGCCCCTGTTCGCCTGTCGCGCGCAGGTCGATCAGAAAATCAGTTGCGGCGATGTCGCGCAGGGCGATAAAGGCGGGGTTGGGCGCAGGGTCAGCTGCCGTATCAAAGCGGAACCCGCCAAACCGCAGCGCCCGCGCGTCATAGGTCACAAGCTGTCCCAAGCTTTGCATATCTCCCGTCATGATCGCCATCGCCATTTGTGCCTGAAGGCTACCGATAACACCGACACTTGGCCCCAGCACGCCATCGGTGTCACAGGACCCAAGCTGGTCTGGCAGGTCCGGGAAAACCGCACGCAGCCCCGGTTTGCCACCGCAAAAGCCACCCACATAGCCGTCGCGGCCCACCACGCTGGCGCTGACAAAGGGTTGGCCTGCCTCAAGGCAATGATCGGACGCGATATAGCTGACCGCGAAACTGTCTGCACAATCCAAGGTCAGTGTCATGCCCTCGCAGAGGGCTTCAATATTGGCAGGATCGACGCGCTGTTGCATTGCCTCAATGGTCGTGTCGGGATTTAATGCCGCCATTGTTTGCACGATCACATCTACCTTCGGCCGGCCGATGTCAGCCTCGCGAAACAACGTTTGGCGGTGCAGGTTGGACAGGCTCACGACATCTGCATCTGCAATACGGATATGACCAACGCCCGCTCCGACCAGATATTGCATCACAGGGGCGGCCAATCCTCCGGCACCGATGACAAGGACTGATGCTTCTGCCAGTTGATTTTGCGCGGCGTCACCTAGCACCGCAGTTTGGCGGGCGTAGCGGCTCATCCGCAAACCTTTAGCCATTCCCTGACGCGACCCTCTGGATCGTCGTGCAGCGTGATGTCCGTGACGGCCGAGACAACATCCGCCCCGGCATCAAACGCCCCCGGTGCGCGGTCCGTACTCATCCCGCCAATCGCAACGAGGGGGATATCGCCCACAAGGTCTTTCCAAATACCGAGTTTCTCAATGCCCTGCTGATGCCATTTCATCTTTTTCAGGATCGTCGGATAGATCGGGCCAAGTGCGATGTAATCAGGGTTTAACGCCAGTGCGCGGGCAAGTTCGGCCTTGTCATGGGTTGAGATCCCCAGCCTCAAACCTGCCGCACGGATCGCATCCACGTCCGCCTCGTCAAGATCCTCCTGGCCCAGATGGACCCAGTCACAGCCCAAATCAATCGCCAGCTGCCAATGGTCATTGACCACCAGCAGTGCACCATGGGCACGGCACAAATCGCGGCCTTCGGTCAGTTGAGCACGCAGCGCGTCTTGCGGCTGGCCTTTGACGCGCAGTTGCACAAGCTTGACCCCCAAAGGCAACATGCGCCGCAGCCATGCCACATCATCAAAAATCGGGTAAAAGCGGGGCAGTGTCATAGGATCGCCTTTCCAAAGACCGGCGTGGACGGGGCCGCCATGTCGCGGGCATCCATGGGATCGGCACCAGCGGCTAACGCGCCTGCTTCTACCGCCAGAGCGAACGCGCGCGCCATCGCCACAGGGTTGCCCGCCTTTGCAACGGCAGTGTTCAACAGGACTGCGTCATAGCCCATCTCCATCGCTTGGGCCGCGTGCGACGGCAGACCCAGACCCGCATCAACGACCAAAGGAATGTCAGGGAAATGCGCACGCAAGCTGCGCAAACCATAAATGTTATTCAGGCCCAACCCCGTGCCTATGGGCGCACCCCACGGCATCAAGACTTTGCAGCCCACCTCAACCAGCCGCTCGCACAGCACCAGATCTTCGGTGCAATAGGGAAACACCTCAAAACCATCCTCGGCCAGTTGTGCGGCTGCGTCTACCAGACCGAAGGGATCGGGTTGCAAGGTATCGGCATGGCCGATGACCTCAAGCTTGATCCAGTTGGTGTCGAACAGCTCGCGGGCCATCTGGGCTGTGGTCACAGCCTCGCGCGCTGAATAACAGCCTGCGGTGTTGGGAAGCACGGCAACACCGAGGTCCCGGATCAATGCCCAGAAGTCCTGCCCCGCCTGATCGCTGCCCGCCTCGCGCCGCACAGAGACCGTGGCAATGCCTGCGCCCGAACGGCGAAAGGCCTCCGCCAGAATCGCGGGCGACGGATATTGTGCGGTGCCCAACATCAGCCTGGATGTCACTTCGGTGCCGTAGAAAGTGGGCATTCTATCCTCCTTGTCGGGGGGCTACGATTTCGACGCGGTCCCCGTCTTGCAGAGCATGGTCTGCACGCTGTTGCTTGGACACAAAGGCCTCGTTGACCGAAGTGGCCACCTTGGCCTCGCCTTTACCCAGGTCATCCAAAAGCGCGGCCAGTGTGGGCGCACCGATCTCAAGTGCTTCACCGTTCACGATGATCTTCATACCAAACCTCCGGTATTTTGCCTTTCAGCAACAGGTCAGCCGTCATCTGCGCCAATGCAGGTGCAAGCAGAAAACCGTGCCGAAACAGGCCATTTGCGTAAATCACATCCCCAATCCGCCGAATGCGCGGTTGGTTGTCGGGAAAGGCAGGGCGTGCATCGACGCCAATCTCCAACAGCTCCGCCTCGCCAAAAGCGGGGTGCAGGGCGTAGGCGGCATTCATCAGCTCCATCACGGATCGCAGGGTGGCACGTCCGCGTTCGCCGGTTTCGATCTGGGTCGCGCCCAACATGAACACATCGTCGCCACGCGGCACGATATATAGCGGAAACCGCGGATGAAGCAGTCTCACAGGGCGCGACAGCGTCACGTCGGGGCAGCGGACTACAAGCATCTCGCCCTTCACGCCGCGCAAATCTGTGAGGGTATCCCGCGCCGCAAGGCCACGGCAGTCAATCACCTGACCTTTGATGTCACCGCCAAAACGGACACCCTTTTGATCCAGCCGCGCATGCAGCGCGGTCAGGGTCGCGCGGGGGTCAAGATGCCCCTCATCTGCTAAAAACAGCGCCTTGGAAAAACGCTCAGCCAGATGTGGCTCGTGCTCAGCGATCTGCGTTTTGGACAGGGATGTTGCGGTCGGCGCACGGCGCGCAAAGGTTGCCAGATCGCTTTGATCGCGGTTAAGGGCGACAACAATCGTGCCTGCGTGATGCACAATCCCTCCGTGACTTTCCCACCACCGCGCAGCTTTGCGGCCTTGGCGCACGATCTCGGGCTCAGCCGTCACCCCTTCGCAATCGGGTGCCAGCATGCCACCGGCCCACCAAGAGCAGGCATGATCGCCGGGCGCACCTTTGGGATCAATGACCGTGACCTGCGCGCCGTGTGAGGACAGTTCTGCAGCCATGGCAAGGCCACACACGCCGCCACCAATGATGGTGAAAGGGCCGCTCATTTCCAAAGCGCGTGAAAGTGGTGCACAGGCCCGTGACCTTGCCCCACGTGCAATTCATCCGCATGCAAGATCGCTTGATGTAGCCATGTGTGCGCATGGCGTACCGCATCGCTCAATGCCATGCCTTGCGCCAGGCCCGCCGCAATTGCGGAGGAATAGGAACATCCCGTGCCGTGGGTGTTGCGGGTGTTCACACGTGGGGCCGAAAAATCCTGTGAGCCGGTTTGCGACACAAGATGATCGGTGCAAGTCTCGCCAACTGCATGTCCGCCTTTCATCAAAACCGCACCGACGCCAAGGTCCAAAAGGGCCTTCGCCTGCGACTGCGTGCTGCCCGCACCGACCAGTTTTGCCGCTTCGGGTAGATTGGGTGTGAGCAGGGCCGCGCGGTTGAACAGCAAAGACTTCAACGCATCTATTGCGCTATCGGCCAGCAGCGTATCGCCTGATTTGGCCACCATCACCGGATCCAGCACAATCGGCCCGGCGTAACCCGCCAGCGCCTCCGCAACCGCGGCAATCAGCGACGGTGTCCCCAGCATCCCGATTTTGATCGCGTCAATCTGGATGTCATCCAATACGGCTTTGATCTGTGCGGCAACAACGTCATCCGGAATGGGATGAATGGCCGTAACGGCGTTGGTGTTCTGTGCTGTCACTGCCGTCACAACAGAGGCACCATAAACACCCAAAGCTGAAAATGTCTTGAGATCCGCCTGAATACCAGCGCCGCCCCCAGAGTCGGACCCGGCAATCGTTAACGCCTTGGCCACCATGTCATCGCCCCTTGGTTCAGCGATCAGGATGGTAAAAGGCGCAGGCCATAACGGATGCGACGTCCGCAAGCTGTTCCCTCCGCCGGTCCTAACCAGTTCAGGTTCAATGGGTTCGCAGCTTGTGCATCTCAGCCCGGATAGGGGCACCCCAACAGATATTGTCATACCGATAAAATGATCATGCATACGCGTCAATCGGATAAATGATCGCAGACTACATGACAGCGTGATTCTGGAGAAAACGCCAATTGAATAACAAGACGGTATTCGTCCATAAGGTGTGCGACAGTAGCCTTGATCAGAAAGTAACGAGCATATGAGCCATAGCCTGCGTGGCAAATGAGCAGAACAATAAGGCCCGCTTGGTGTGCAACCAGATTGTTCGACCCGCTCGCACCAAAAGAGTTGTTTGGATTTGGTACCCGAGATCGTATTTCAATGGCTGCTATGGTTCATTGCAGCAACCGGCTTGCTGCACCTGCAAGAAAATGCTGCGCCAGCAATGGCCGCACCTGCAAAAGGCTGCTTTGTCCGCGACCTTCGAGTTTATGCGTCGCGCAGCGAAAGGGTGGTCTGGGAATATCCGATTTTGACCCTCTCAATGGCCGCTATGGTGAAATTCGCTGCGTTGCCAAAAGTGTTCTGCCGCAACTGCAAACAATTGCTGCGTCAGCAGCATGGCCAAAGGTCAATGTCGGGAAGGTCCGCACTGCGGACCTTGACGCCAATTCGGCAAATGTCGGCAGACAGTGCCATTACTCTGACGCTTGCTGTGCTTTATAGTCAGCATACGACAGCTCGTAGCGCTTGCCTGTGAGCATATCCTTCTTCAAGCGTGGCGTAAGGTGGCTGTAATGCCGCTCAATCATGCCGATGCTTGTGCCCATCTGTATAGCCAACGCATGGATGTCCATGCCGTCGTTGAGCAGCGAGAACGTGGCATAGGTGTGCCGCAAGCTGTAAAGCGTTCGATTCTGCGCAGTACGCGGGCATTTGATCAGCCCTGTCTCCATAACAAACGCACGGAACGTCTGATGCAGGTTTTTGGACACGGTGCCATCCGGCAAGCGGAACACTGGCAAATCCACCTTGTTCTTTAGAAGCTGCTCAAACGGGATGTGTTTGATGTCTTCTGATCGTTCGTGAATGCGCTTGAGGTAGTTGATGGTGCCAGAACGACAGATGATGTCGCGCCGCCCTGTTTTGCCCGACACGCTCATCTCTAGGTATTGCAGCCCTTTGTCTTCGAACAGCGTGACATGCTTCCAACGTAGGTTCAGCGCCTCTGTGCCATGCCGCATGCCTGTGTTGGCGACCCGTCACATGAGGGTGCAAAGAGTGTCCGTAGGGCTGCGATGTCGGGAGAACGTTTCTGTTGCATGTCTTCTTCAAGCTGAGCGGCCAGTTCGGCCTCGCAACGGCGGTCATGGGCCAGCGCTAGTAGATCGACCATCATGCGGCAGGCCGCGCGTTGTGTGGTCTGTTCTAACAAGACAGCAAACATATCGCGGTAAGCTTGCCGCGGAAACAGCTGGTCACGGCAAACCAATCCCACCAGTGCCATGGGCTTTTTGCGCAGTGAATGAATGACATGGTGATAATTGACGACATGTTTATGAGTGCCATTGTGTGTCACACGTTCACGCGGCAGCGTCACCAGGCAGGTCGCTCCAAGAAACAGATCAAGCCGATCATCGTAGGTCCGGACCCGTAGCTGATGACCGATCAGCTTGGATGGCACAGTGTAGAAGACCTTGCGCAGCAGAAAGCCGCCTGATGAGTTGACACGTATCTGAGATGGTCAAAATGAAGTGGGCCCACTATCGCGAGGACGTGGGGATCTGGTATAAACCATATGTAAAAACAATCTCCGGTCCTCCGAAGAAGCAAAGTTTGCCACTGTCGGATGCGGCGATCGACTTGCTACAGAGCCTGCCGAATTTCGAGACCCGCAAACCTGACGATCTGGTCTTCCCCAATGCTGAAGGTGGTGGCCTCGACAACTGGCAACGCATAACCAAGGCCATCCACCGGGAGAGCCAGACCACCGACTGGCATCGGCATGACTTGCGGAGGACAGCTGCAACAATCATGAAGCTGCTTGGGATTTCCCCACGAGTGATCGACGAAATATTGGCGCATAATTCTTCAAGCAGGGATGACGGTAACTCGCGAGCGCTGGAAAACTATTTCGCATCCACCAACCTGCTGGAGCATGTCGATGATCCACAGAAGGTCGCATTGGACAAGCTGGCAGATGCCTTGGAGCATATTGAGGAGGCGAACCAGACAAGTGGAGGCAAATGGGCCGAGCTTGGTCATATCCGGTGATGAACTGTCTTTCAATGCCATCGCCTAGATCACCGCGTAAGTTCCTCTATCATCATGTCTCGCATAATAAATTTCTGGGGTTTCCCAGTTATGGTCATCGGCAATTCTTCAACAATTTTGAAGTGCGTTGGAATCTTGAAATGAGCGATTTGCCCCTGACAGAAGCTTCGCAAGGTTTCAGCACTAACATCAACATTCCTGATCGGAACAACCCACGCACAAACAACCTCGCCAAGCTTATCGTTAGGCACTCCAAAAACCTGAACCTCGCGCAGTTGCGGATGAGTAAAAAGAAATTCTTCAATCTCACGAGGGTAGATATTTTCACCACCGCGGATGATCATATCTTTCACGCGACCCGTTATGGTGCAAAAGCCTTTGTCGTCAAGAACAGCAAGATCACCAGTGTGCATCCACCCATTGCGGATTGCATCTTTCGTTTGCTCGGCATCGTTCCAGTAACCTTGCATTATGGAATAGCCGCGCGTGCATAGCTCGCCTTGTTGGCCAACCGGAACAATCTGCCCTGTCTCATCAACGATCTTGACCTCCAGATGTGGATGGATGCGCCCAACGGTTTCGCAGCGCTGCTCTACAGGGTCATCGACAAAACTTTGAAAGGACACTGGCGAGGTTTCTGTCATCCCATAGCATATCGTGACCTCATTCATATTCATGCGCGCATTGACCCTGTTCATCACTTCAACCGGGCAAGGTGCGCCAGCCATCACGCCGGTTCGCATAGCGGAAAGGTCTCGCGGTGTTTTGTCGAGTTCTTCCAGCATCGCGACGAACATCGTGGGAACGCCGTAAAGTGCAGTGCAGCGCTCTTTGGCCAAGACGTCTAGCGTTTGTGCAGCATCAAACGCCTCGCCGGGAAAAACCATTGCCGCGCCTTTGCTGACGGCCCCCAGAACGCCCATGACCATGCCGAAACAGTGATACAATGGAACAGGAATCGCGAGCCTGTCGCTTTCGGTCAAGTTGATCCTGTCGGTGACAAAACGAGCGTTGTTCACGATGTTATAGTGCGACAGCGTGGCACCTTTGGGCCGCCCGGTTGTTCCAGATGTAAACTGCACATTTATCGCGTCATCCGGTTGTAAGGTGCTATCAATCTGCGGCAATCGCAATTGCTGTGCCGGACCGCCAAGGGTCGAAATCCGGTCAAATGACCAAAGCCCATTTACGTGTTCCACCTCACCCATCACAATAACATGGCGAAGGTTCGGCAGTTTGACAGCATGCAGTTTTCCTCGGGCAGCTGTGTCAAGCTCCGGGGCCAATGTGCGGATCATCTGCAGGTAGTTTGAGCTTTTAAACTCTTTTGCCAAAACCAGCGCTTTGCAGCCAACAATGTTGAGTGCATATTCAAGTTCGGACAAGCGATAGGCTGGGTTGATGTTCACGAGAACAACACCAATCCGTGCGGTCGCAAATTGTGTCAACACCCACTCCAAACGGTTGGGTGACCATATGCCCAAGCGATCACCTTTTTCCAACCCAAGCGCCAGAAAGCCCGTCGCCAGAGCATCAACCGCACGGTCAAAGTCGTAATAACTTAGCTTGCGGTCGGGAAAAACCAGCGCATCACGCGGCCCATAACGTGACACAGCCTCACGCAGGAGCTGTGATATAGTGGCAAAGGCCAACGGCGAAGAAGAATGCCCCTTAACATATGACACGCCGTTCTTTGGGGCCAGATCGCTCCGTTGTGGCATATTCTGATCTTCACCAAAGCTTTGAATACGGCCCGCAATGCTTTCATTCAGAATGGTCATGGTGGTCTCCCTCTACATGTCTCGCCAATCACCTGATTGCTCGAATGCGTGAGCAGCCTGATAGATCTTCATCTCGCCGTAATTCGGCCCGACCAACATCATGCCTATTGGCAACCCTTCACTCAAACCACAAGGAACGCTCATTGCAGGCAGGCCGCCGTTAAACGGCGCGGTATTTGGCACCATCTCGAACGCCCGCTGCACATAAAGACTGAGCGAACAGTCAACCTCTGGATGTTCCTGCGGCTTAATCGGGACCGTTGGCATAAGCAAAACATCGTATTGCTTGAGCGCTGCATGATAACGCTCGTTCACCTTGCGCATGATATTTTGCGCCTTGCCGTAGAAGCGGCCGCGATATTGACGCTGGAAATGTTCTCCGACAAACATGCAGGCTTTGAGCGAATGGCTCAACTCGTCAGCGCGGGTTCTCCACTGTGCCATATGATCGGTCATCGACGGCAGGAACAGCCCGCGATAGTTGGTCCCCGTCGAATTGCCCCACATCATGCCGTCTTGCAGGCCCTCCAGCGTGATCGCAGTCCATGCGTCCATCGCGGTGTAATGCTCCGGCACCGAAACGTCCTCAACGCGCGCGCCAAGTTCGCGAAAGCGTTCAGCAGCGGCCATGACCTTTTGATCGACATCGCTTTCGGAGTTAGGATGCGCAAAGCCTTCTTTCAAGATGCCAATCCGCAACCCGTGAGCGCCGCGCCCGAGCGCTTCGGTATAGCTGTAGGTCTTGGGCTTGTATTGGCGCGGGTCGAGCCCGTCTTCGCCAGCCAGCACTTCAAGCAGTAAGGCATTGTCGGCGACATTGCTTGTGATCGGCCCAAGGTGATCAATCGTCTGTTCAACACCCATTGCCCCAGTGTAGGGCACCAAGCCATGTGTAGGTTTCATACCATAGACGCCACAGTTTGACGCTGGAATCCTGATTGAACCACCCTGATCACCCGCAATGGCCATATCGACCTCACCTGCTGCAACCAACGCAGCCGAGCCGCCAGATGAACCTCCAGCCATATAACCCCGCTTCCAAGGATTATGTATCGGACCCTTGGCATTGGTGTGTGAGCCTCCAGAAAGGCAAAAGTTTTCGCAGTGCGACTTGCCCGTTATTACCGCGCCAGCATCCAGCATTCGCGTGACGATGGTAGCGTCGATTTCGGGCGTATAGCCTTCCATGATCGACGAGCCATTCATCATCGGTACGCCCGCCAGACATACCGTGTCTTTCAACACGATCCGCTTGCCGCGCAGCTTGCCGTCAGGCGCGCCGCGCACCTCGGTTTTCACATACCAAGCATTAAGAGGGTTTTCCGTGCGATCAGGAAAATAGCCCGGACTGCGCGGATAGCGAACTTCTGGCAAGTTATCGGGCATCGCATCAAGCCGGTCATAGGCCTGCATATAGGGCTCGATAATCTCGGTGTATTCCGTCAGATCTTCGTCAGACAAGCTCATACCAAAGCGATCAGCCATGCTGCGCATCTGCGATAATGTAGGGCGTTTGATGGTCATTGATGTCACCGTTGGAATTTTGTGTTGCGGTTGAGAATGCCCACTAGACTTGTTTGTAGCCGGTGGGGCGCTCCGAGGCAGTTTTGAAGTGGGTTTGTTGCTGACGTTGTTGTTTTGGCGGGCCGTTCCCTGACGGGTGCCCCGCGCAGCACCAAAGCCCAAAAACTGGTCAACCTTAGCTTGATCGGAAAGCTCCTCTTTCGTGAGTGAGCCCGTGATACGGCCCCGCTCCAAGACCAGAACACGGTCAGACAAGTCAGCGATAAAGTCAAAGTTCTGCTCGACCAGCAAGATCGACAAACCACGCTTTTCGCGCAGGTGCAGCAGTGTCTCCGACATCTCTTCGATAATCGAAGGTTGGATGCCTTCCGTCGGCTCATCCAGCAGCAAAAATTCAGGATCGCCCATCAGGCAGCGCGCCAGTGCCAACAGCTGCTGCTCTCCTCCCGACAAAGCGCCGCCGTCACGATCCAGCAGGCGGGTCAGACGTGGGAAGTCGCTGAGAACCGCGTCCATCACTTCAGATTCGGAGCCGCCACCGTGATCGTGCCATGCAAAGCGCAAGTTGTCGCGCACGCTGAGTTGCGGAAAGATACCGCGCCCCTGCGGCACATAACCAATGCCCATTTGTCCACGCAGGTTCGGCGGAAGCCGTGTAATATCGGTTTGGTCATACCTCACCTGCCCCGCCGAGGCGGGCAAAAAGCCCATCAGGGTTTTAAGCAAGGTCGTTTTACCCATGCCGTTATGGCCCAGCACGCCGATCACTTCGTTTTCGGCGACGTCCAAGTCAATACTATGCAGAATGGGGACACGCCCATAACCACCCGAGAGGCCCTTCACCGACAGCAAGATGTTGCGATCTTCGGTCATCTTATGCTTTCTTTCCCAGATATACGCGGCGCACGGTTTGGTCAGACATCACACGGTCAACGTGGTCCTCCATCAGCACTGCACCTTGATGAAATACGGTTACAGTTTCAGCGATCGAGCGGATGAATTGCATGTCATGTTCTACGATCACGACTGCGGCAGTGCGGGTAAGCTCGTGAATGATCTCGGTCATCTGGTCTACATCCTGCGCGCTCATACCCGCGGCGGGCTCGTCCAGCAGCACAAGCCACGGATCAGCGACAGCAACCAACCCCAGCTCAACCCTCTGCCGCTCACCATGTGCCAACTGGCCAAGCTCGGTGCGCGCAATCGGGCCAAGCGCGAGGCGGTCGATCATCTCGTCGGCACGCGCACGTGCCTCCGATGCCGGATAGAACCGCCGTGCTGACAGCCAGATATTTTCATGCACGCTTAGCGCATCCAACACATTGGGCGTCTGGGTTTTGATCCCCACGCCCAGTCCCGCGATCTGGTGAGGTTGCCAACCCGTCACGTCTTGGCCACGCATAAAAACCTGACCTTCGCTTGGCGTAAGCAGCCCTGTCACACATTTGAAGAACGTCGATTTACCCGCGCCATTCGGCCCGATCAGGCAACGCAACTCACGCGCTTTTAGTTTGAAGTTAACATTGTCGCTGGCCGTCACGCCGCCAAAACGCATTGTCAGGCCGTGAGTTTCCAATACGGTCTCAGCCATGTCGCGCCCTCCGCCGATTAGACCGCTGTGACCTGCGTCTGGCACGGCCAAAGCTAAGCTGCCATAAAGAAGTGATTGCAGGCACAAGGCCGCGCGGCAGGAACAACACAAACAACACCAAGATCAAACCTGTGATCAACGTGTTGTCGATCAAGCTTTGTTGCCCCAACATGAACTTGAGATAGGCGAGACCAGCCGCGCCAAGGATCGGGCCAAACCGTGTGCCTAACCCGCCAACGATGCACCAGATGATAATCTCGGCGGATTGGCCCAGAGAAAATAACCCTGGTGTGACAATCTCGCCCCAATTTGCAAAGAGAGCACCTGCCAAACCTGCGATGGCACCACCAATGGCAAACAGCACGGTTTTGCGTGCGGCTACGTCATAGCCCATCAGCCTCATCCGTGTTTCATTTTCGCGGATACCGATTGCGATCCGCCCGAAAGACGAACGGAGCAACCACGTTACCAGCAGGAACACCAGCGTAAGCGCCACTGCACAGACATAGAAATACGCATGACCCCAGATATAGGCATCGGGGTTTCCCGGCACGTTGAGGGTCTGAAAGCCGGGAATCCCGTTAAAGCCGCCAAGCCGAGCATTACCGATGACATACTGAGGTCCGGCGGTCGAGTTTACAAACTTGAACAAAATTAATGTCACTACCAATGTTATCACCCCGAGATACACATCAGTGAGCCGCCCGTAAAACATCATTGCACCCAAAGCGGCGGCGAACAGGGCCGGCACAATGATCGCAATGATCATCGGCAGCGTGCTTTCGCCAAAGTTGATGGCGGCAATGGCATAAGTATAGGCACCAAGCCCGAAGAAGGCAGCCTGTCCGAAACACAGGATACCGCCAAAGCCCCAGATCAAACCAAGACTGAGGCCCAGCATCCCGTAAATGACCAATACTGTCAGTGTATAGCTGCTGATCAGCATGGGCATGAGCCATATAAGAAGGGCGGCAACGACCACTATGATCAGGGCTTCTTGTCCAATCGGGCGCCCCATCACAGCTTCCCTTTGAAAAACCGTGAGGTGATCCCTTGAGGCATCAATCTCAGCACAACTACTGCCGCAACGAGCAAAGCGACTTCGCCAATCACTGGCGATACAGCAAATGCGAACACCTGGTTGACCAATCCAAACGACGCAGCAGAGCTAATCAGACCGGTGATCAAAGCTGGGCCACCCGCGATCACGGTGATAAATGCCTTGGCAATGTAGGCACCGCCAGACGTCGGAACCAATCCGATCAAGGGGGCAAGCACGGCGCCGGCCAAGCCAGACAATGCCGAACCGCAAAAGAACGTGGCCATATAAATCCGATCAGGACTGTAACCCAACGCAGCGGCCATATCTGCGCGCTGCATCGTGCCGCGCGCGATCAGCCCTGCTCGGGTGCCCTTAAGGACTGCGAGCATCCCGATCACCAATACGATGGCGACCACGATAATAAAGAAGTTATAGCCGTTGATCTGATAGTTCCCGACAGCAAATCCGAGAATTGGCGTCGATATACCAGTTGTCGTGTTGCCAAAGATCATGGTGGCAATGCCAATGAACACAAGGCTAAGGCCCCATGTCGCCAGCATTGTATCGACCAATCGGCCATAAAGATGTCGGATCACCAGCCGCTCGACGACCAATCCAATCAGCCCGACGATCAAAGGCGCAATCACCAGCATTGCGATAAAGACATTGATGCCCAAGCCGACAGCTGTGATTGTGACGTAACCACCCATCATCATGAACTCGCCATGTGCAAGGTTGATCACCTTCATCATGCCAAAGACTACCGCAAGGCCAGCACTTATCAGCACCAGCGAAGCAACCGCATAGAGCATTTCAATGAGAATGACGAAACTAAGATCCATTTGAGCCCACTTGAATACAGGAGTTTGACGGGGCAGCGTTAGCTCCCCGTCATTAGCGACATAGCAATCAGATTTTGATTTCGTATTGCGTGTTGTCATCAGGGTTCGCTTTCAGATCACAAACCGCCTGCGTGTCTACGGGCTGGCGCTGTGGCAGGGTTTCCAGCACTTTCATTTTTTGATCCTGCATTTCCATAAGATGCACATCCAGAACGGCGTGGTGCGTCTGCGGATCAACCGTGACTTTGCCACCGGGTCCATCAATCGAAATGCCGGTTTCCAGCGCTTCGATCAATGCCATGCGATCAAGTGAGCCGGCTTGGCGCACACCCTCAGCCCATGTCATAACGCCGTGATACTGCGAGACTGCAAGTTCATGCATGGACTGGTCACCATCAAACATCGCAGCCCATTTCGCTTTGAATGCGGCATTCTCGGGAGTGTCCAACTCTTGGGAGTAGTTGTAGGCGCACATGATCCCGTTACCTTCTTCCGGGGTCAGAACTTTGTGTTCATTACCCACGCCCAAAGTCGTTGAGGCCAGCGCGATCTTGTCTTTCATACCGGCCGCAGCCCATTGGCGGAAGAACGACAAATGTGCGCCGCCAACAAGCGGAGCGATCACCAGATCAGGTGCGGCCGTTTGCACCTTGGCGATGGTCGAGCCAAAATCGCTTACATCAAGCGGGAAGAAGTCGGTGCCGACAACTTCGCCACCGTTTTCGGTGACAAACTTGTTGATCCAGCCCGCCATAATCTGACCGTAGTTATAGTCAGCCGCAAGGATATAGACCTTCTTGCCGGACTTGTTCATCGCGTACGGCACCAATGCCTCGCCCTGTTGGGCAGGTGTCACGCCGTTCAGGAACGTGTTGCGATCACAAACGCCGCCTTCATAGAGCGCATTGTAGAAATAGAGCGTGTTGGTCTTCCGCATCGTCTGGCGGATGGCTTCGCGCGAAGCAGACAGAATACCGCCATGCACAACATCAACTTTGTCCTGACGCGTCAGTTGCTGGCCATACTGCGAATACAGCGCCATGTCGGACTGCGTATCATAAGCTGAAATTTCGACAGATCGGCCCAAAAGCCCACCCGCTTCGTTGATTTCTGAGACAGCCAGACGCAGTGCCATGTCCATAGGCTTGCCATAGGCATCAAACGGGCCGGATGTATCCAGAATTGAGCCCAGCTTGATGCTGTCAGCCGCCAAAAGCGTGGTCGGGATCAGACTTGTGCTTGCAAGTGCTGCTGTTCGGCCAAGGAAAGTTCTTCTGTTCAGTGACATGTGATGTCCTCCGTTGGGTGTGCTGGAATTAGGGAAAGGTGATTTGAGATCACTCTTTGTCGTTTGGTTTAGGATCTTCTTTGACCTTGATCCGGTTGGCGTAATCTGCGGTCCGGCCAGCTATATTGGCGTCAAAATCAAGACCGATCTCTTCGCCCATTTGCTTCATCGCGGGCAAGCGCACGGCCATACCGAGGATTTGATCCATCGCTGCCCCAAAAGCACCTTCTACGCCTCCAGTAGCGTTGCCAGGACCGCCCAGGCCACTGATCTGGTTTATGCGGATCGAGTCAATTTTCTCTACCGGTTTCATCATCTGGGTCATGATTTCCGGCATCCGGTCGAGCTTGCGCTCTTCAAGGCGCATCCGGATCACCGCATCGCTTAATGTGTTCTCGGCTGAGTTGAGCGCAGCCTGACCAGCCGCTTGTGCTTCCATCGATATCTTGTTTGCATTGGCCTCTGCGGTTTTTACCGAGGCGTCAGCCTGCGCACGGGCAAGCATTGTGCTGACATCACTTTTGACTTTTGCGCTTTCCAGTTCGATATCGCGTTCCTGTTTGAGCTTCGCAATGTCGCGTTCGCGTTCCGTCACGGCACGTTCTTTTTGGGCCTGAACGTGCTCGGATGCGAGAATAACCAGCGCGCGGGCTTCTTCCTCGTCGGCTTTGGCCTGCGCTTCTTTGGTGCGAGCTTGCGATAGCTTGATGTTGTTGGCGATCTTCGCTTCTTCGAGCGTCCGCAGCGCATCCATTTCTGTTTTCCTCAGAGCCTCATCACTTGAAACCTGCGCAGCCTTGGTCTGGCGCTCTTGATCTATGCGAACAGCCTCAGATGCACGGTGCGCTTCGGCACGGACTTGATTCGAGCGGCTTTCGGCTTCACTCTCCAAGCGGGAAAGGCGTTCTTGTTGGAAAATCTCGGCTTCGCGCTCTTCACCTTTAAGCTCGATCTGTCGCTTGTGTTGCGACAGCAGACGCTCGCGCACAGCAACTTCAGTTGCCGCTTCAATCTCGGTGCGTGCTTTGCGCTCTTCGGCCACAAGCTCGGCCAGACGGCGCATTCCCCGTGCGTTGAAAGCATTGTTTTCATCACGCTGCGAGAGATCGCTTTGATCGACTCCAACAAGCGATGCAGATACCAACACCAACCCCAGCCGCTCTGCGTGATCCGAAACCATCGTAGACACGTCTGAAGTGAAATCAGCGCGGTTTAGGTGAATATCTGTCAAGCTTCGCGTTGCAGCTGCGCTCTGGATCGCGTTGACCAATGACCCTGAGAGCACTTCGGAAAATACTTCGCCGCTCCGGGCAATTCTGTGTCCTAGAACCTGCGCTGCGGTCGATATGCTTGCGTTGTCAGGGCCAACCCGCAGCTCGAACACCATCACAATGTCTGCGCGTAATTGATCTGCCGTCAAAACCGATTCACGCCCAACCCGCGAGATGGGAACCGCTGCGGTTTGCATTGAAACGCGTTGCACTTGATGCAGAATTGGCAGTGCAACACAGCCTCCGTCCGTCAGCACTTTGCTGCCGCCCAAGCCGGTTCTTACCAAAGCGGTTTCTAAGGTTGCTTTCGCGTAAAACCGTTGCAAAAACCAGATGCCAACCAGCACCACGATCAAAATTATGACGACTGCCAAGATCCAGAACAATACATTTCCCCCTCTGTCGCGTCTGCTTCGTTGGCAGCGCGATTCCATTTCGTCTACGGTGGGGAATTTTACTTTCCATTTCAAGCTTTTTATTTGAATTGGAAAGTAAATCTATATTATATATATTTTACAACAACTTAAAGTCGATAAACTGGACGCCATCGGCGCGTGCAAGATATACGGAAGGTCGCTTTATAACCGAAGTTAGCGAAAAACTACGGCCACTATGATGATTGACGGGCAAACAGTCCCGTGTTGACCTATCACGCCAAACGTCTTCGAAATCCCGCAACAGTGACGCGAGATAGTGCATCCCTTCATAGGTCGATTGCCCCAGTGCATTTAGCGCTGGTGCCGTATCGCCAAGCAACCCGTAATACCGCTCTTTGAACGCCGCATTTTCATCTGTCAAAATCGATCCAAAGTATGAAGACACTGAGAATAGTCGCTCCAGATTGCCCTTGCCACAAGCCAAAAGCCCGTTCTCTTCCATTGCACACGACAGCCTCAAAATGCGTTTATGAAGGTCTCGACGTCCAAATGCTCTGTTAAACGAAACGGCATCCTGACCGACGAGAGAAACCAGCACAGCATCGGCCCCCGATGCCTCTAAGCGATCCAACAGAGGGGCAACATTTTTCATCCCGAATGGAACATACTGCTCGAAAACCATTTCGACATTCATTTGCTTCAAAAGTGTCTTAGCGTAGGAATTGGAGCTGCGAGGCCAAACATAATCATTACCGATCAGCGCCCATTTCTGTGGTTTGTAAATTTCTTGAAGCCGGTTCATCGCAGGCCCAAGCTGCTCTTGCGGTGTCTCCCCGATGGCAAACAACCCGGCTGTCGTCTCCCCGCCTTCATAAAGTGGTGTATAGATATATGGAATACGTTGGCAAACGACCTTGGAAAGTCGCTGGCGGATTGCACTAATATGCATACCAACGATCGCGTCAATAGCGCCAAGATCAATAAGGTCGTTGATAATCTCTTCAATTGGCTCGGTTGTCTCGACAGCTGCATCAATCATGATCAACTTGACTTTGCGCCCCTGAATGCCGCCGCGTTGGTTCAACTCTTCAACCGCAACCTGTGCGCTGGAAATGCAGGATGGCGCCCAGATACCAGCTGAGCCACAGAGCGGTATCAATAACGCCACACAAAAGCTACTGCGTGCATGAAACTGCGCACTCTCGCGATAGTCGGCGAGTTCGATCGGCATGGTTAGAGATTGTGGCAGCGCTTGCACCTCACGGCATTTTCATTGCTCAAATCGGGCTTGATACGACATTCCAATTGAATTTCATTTCCAAGTCAACTAAATTCAAATCACTGCAGATTGGTGAATGATATGGCTACAACCCAAAATTCGTTTGAAACGCATCTTTCGTATGTGCTGGCTGCTGCACATCGATCGGTCAGTAGTTCGCTATCTGATAGGCTCAAAAAACACTCAATAAAGATCGAGGCATGGCGTGTTTTGGAGTGCCTCGACTCGGGTCTGCGTCTGACGATGGGTGATCTGGCGAAACGTGCATTGATCAATCCGCCAACCCTGAGCAAACTCGTTGATCGAATGGTATCAGACGGGCTTGTCCACCGCCAAGTCGGGGCCGAAGACCAAAGGCAAATCAACCTGCTGCTTACCGACCTCGGTCGCGTGCGAATGGTTCAGATCCGCAAAGATGTTGAAGAACAAGATCAGGTTCTGATCAATCAACTAAACGAAGATGAGGGTGTGCTTTTACTAAATTTGCTAGCGCGGATTGGATAGCAGCAGGTGCTAAAAAACTATCCGGCATTACTGGATTTAGACGAAGCCCATACTTGCATTGCTGAATCCGCCCTTTTTGGGAATCCTGTCGCCTAAGAAGGTTGGCGAGGTCACACGATGTGAGAATTTTTCCCTTCCGACCTCCGGTGGTTTACAGCAACCCGCCGATTTCTTCGCTGCCAAAACAGCTTATGGCGAAACGTGTTTGTGCATTTACCGCAATCTGGCTGTGAAGCAGTAAAAACGTCATGTGACGTCCATCTCCGTCGTGGCGTAGAGCAAGCGCTTTATACCCTGCGCCCAGACCTCGAAACCTCGTTGATCCGGCAAGTGCCCGACTCCCTTTTCGATGAATATATAGGATCGGGTGTGAGGGCAGGCGCTTCCCTGTGATGATTGCATCCATGGTCAGCTCGAATTGGACGAGCGACCCGAACTTATGTCTGAGGTGATAACACTCTCAGGAAGCTGCTCGAGTCTGCGCCGCAATATAGCGGATGGGTTAGTGTATCCCATTCAAATAATGTCCTTCGCGGAATAGTTGTCAGAACGCTGGCAAATGCGTTGTAGTTCCCCGGACGGCTGTGTTGCACAAATCTGGTAGGGATTCATATCGTGAATCCAGTGTGGTATCTGGCCCTCATGAGCAAACCAACATCATCTACCTACAAGACGACGAACTGGGCTGATTATAACGCGGCGCTGAAGCGCCGCGGATCACTGACGATCTGGTTCGATCCCGAGATGAACTGGGATGCCGAACCTTCCGGCAAGAGGGGCAGGTCGCGGACATTTAGTGACGCTGTCACAGCCGCTTGGTAACTCCTACGGCAGTGCTGAGCCCAATCTGACCGATGCTGCGTCATACTGGAATGACCGCTGTACGAAGGACATCCAGAAAGGTCCGACTTTACTTGTTCCAAAAAGGATGGATGTCGGAACGGGTTTCTTTACATTTGTACAGAGCAATGGCCAATGGCATCTTGTGAGTGAACATTGAGCAGGAACAACAATGCTAATTAAAGTTGGCGATGATCGCACCTCAAACATTGATCTGGTTCTAGCAGGCCTTTTGTCCTCAATAGCAGGGGCGCTAAACGCCGTCGGATTCCTTATTGCAGGGACATTTACAGCGAATATGACGGGCAACATTTCGGCCTTTGCGGACAACTTCGCAAATGGTGCCGTCGTTATGTCGATGTCGTTCTTGGGTCTGGTCGCAGCGTTTATCTGCGGTGCAAGCATCGCGGCCTTGGTCATACAAGCAGGAGAAAAGAGGAACCTTCGGTCAATCTACGCCCTCGCAATAACTGCCGAGGCCGTCATACTTCTGCTGCTTGGCACGGTGCTTATTTTGTCGTTCGCTCACCCTCATGAGACATTTCTAGTCATCATTCTCAGTTTCGTTATGGGGCTTCAAAACGCCGTCACGACGATGATCTCACGGGCGCGGGTACGCACAACCCATGTGTCAGGAATGGCAACAGATATCGGAATCGAGTTGGCGGCTTTAGTAGGTGACGCAAAGTCCCGGAAAGATGCCTCGCCAAAGCTCAAACTACACAGCTTGACCCTCGCCAGCTTTGCCATTGGGGGCGTCTGCGGGGCGCTATTGTTTCAACTTGTAGGGAGTTGGTTGTTTGTTATAGCTGCTTTTGTGTTGTTGCTCATAGCTGTCCCCGAAGCCCTCCGAGCGCATCGTACCTGACTTCAACTTTCGACTCCCGAAAATGACCGCTTGTTGAACGGCTCGCTAAACCGGCCATTGGCGCGACTGCAGCGAATTGGTACTTCGTCC
>Ga0163215_101002_pt1 | contig 24363 bp, 23 predicted proteins | sample SynspAceP_FD_185934 | JGI IMG/M metagenome (GOLD analysis project Ga0163215, IMG submission 185934) | Saline lake microbial communities from Ace Lake in Antarctica - Synechococcus sp. Ace-P (Hybrid Assembly) | ecosystem: Environmental > Aquatic > Non-marine Saline and Alkaline > Saline | place...
TGCCATCGATCCCAAATCTCCGACTTCTGCTTGTCCGTAAAAAATCTGCGACGCCGATATTTCATTGCTGACACTCCATCTTCCCTCAAAGATTAAAGTGTTGCGGCGATCTGTTGAATCCACCGCCGGTTGCGGACTGGCAGGTCCTTCGCACTGACAAGTGATAGCGGACGCTCAACTCGCCGAGAGTTTTCCACGGCTTCCAGGGCCAGAACTCGCTAATTGGCAGACTATTTAGTCTGCCCGATTGCGAAACAAGGGTAGTAGGTCTCCGTGTCGACAGCCGCCGCTGCACATTGGTCAAAAAGGGTCAGATCTTCCTCCTCCTCGTAAAGAATATAGGGGTCCACCAGCATGCGGCCCATCAGGTCGCTGGAATTGCCGAGGCGGTCGATCTGTCCCTCGACTTCAGGGCTGAGCGCAACCAGCGCTTCGCCAAGTGCGTTGCCTTGCAGGAAGTTGTCGGGAAGCTGGTCGAACGGGCCGTCGAAATAGGTGTTCAGCATGGTTTCGGCAGCCCGGACTCCGACCAGGATCCAGCGGTCGAGATAGCGGTCGGCGTAATAGGCAAAGCTTGACCGGTAGCCAATCTTGATCTGGCTGGAGGCGCTCGACAGAAAGTGCTGTTCGGAGGCCACGGTCTCGTCGAGTATGTAGAGAAACATCTTCAGATCCGGGTTCCACAGCAGGAACATCTGCACACCGGATTCGTCAAACACCGGTCCGAGATAGACTTCTCCCTCCCCGATCTGGCTTTCCGCGGGTGCAACGCCGCGCAAGTCGTTGAGCTGGAACATCACTGTGCGGCCGTTGCGCGTCACCGCATAGGCAAGCTCGTCCTTCTTCTCGACCGTGACGCCAAATTCGGCATTGTAGGCGCGGTGCTCGGACAGCGCCTGCTCGGTGAACGGGTTGTTCTCCGAAAAATAGGCGAAGTGGATGATGCCCTGGTCCCGGTCGGCTATGTCGAGCCGGAAGTTGCCGGCATAGGCCACGCCCTCATGCATGAACTTGAAATAGTAGTAGTTCTCTGTCGGATAGACGGTCACCTCGTCGCCCAAGGTCGAAAAAATGTGATCGAACACCTCGTCGATGGCTTCGATATCGAAAGCTGGCGGAGCGAGCACGTCGTTGACATAGGCTTCGTTGGTCTTGATTTCGCTCGCGAGCGTCGGCAGGGTCGGCAACATGAAGACTATCAGGGCGGCTGCCAGGGCGCTGCGCTGAAATCTGGTCGTAACGGTACGGATCGTCGAAAACGGGCGCGACATGGGCCTCTCCGGTGCTTCGGTTTTTTGGGGGAACGGGAAGCGCCATGCGCTTCCCGCGGTCGCTGCAGTTACGGCAGCTTGATTGCAGGCTGCTGGAGCAAAGGCTTCAGGATCAATGAACCCGACTTCTGATGCGACTGCAGCTTGTTGTGCGGCGAACCGGTCTTCATATGTGACTGGGTCTTCTTGTGTGGCGAACCGGTTTTCAGGTGCGACTGCGTCTTCTTGTGCGGCGAGCCGGTCTTCAGGTGTGACTGCGTCTTCTTGTGCGGCGAACCGGTCTTCAGATGCGATTGTGTCTTCTTGTGCGGCGAGCCGGTCTTGAGATGCGACTGGGTCTTCTTGTGCGGCGAGCCGGTCTTCAGATGTGACTCGTGCTTGTTGTGTGGTGAACCGGTCTTCAGGTGCGACTGGGTCTTCTTGTGTGGTGAGCCGGTCTTCAGGTGTGACTGTGTCTTCTTGTGTGGCGAGCCGGTCTTGAGATGCGACTGCGTCTTCTTGTGCGGCGAGCCGGTCTTGAGATGCGACTGGGTCTTCTTGTGTGGTGAGCCGGTCTTCAGGTGCGACTGCAGCTTGTTGTGCGGCGAGCCGGTCTTGAGATGCGACTGGGTCTTCTTGTGTGGCGAACCGGTCTTCAGGTGCGACTGCAGCTTGTTGTGCGGCGAGCCAGTTTTCAGGTGCGACTGCAGCTTGTTATGTGGTGACCCGGCCTTCAGATGTGACTGAGTCTTCTTGTGCGGTGAACCGGTCTTCAGGTGTGATTGGGTCTTGTTGTGTGGCGAACCGATTTTCAGGTGCGACTGCACCTTTTTATGCGGCGAGCCGGTCTTCAGGTGCGAGTTCCACTTCGAATGCACCGGATCGGGATCGCGTGTCCCCACATCGTGGCAATCGAAGTCGTTGGACGCGTCGAGATCGCCAGTGATGCCGACCAGGTCGGGGTAGAGCAGCGAGACGCTCTGCAGGTCGATTTCGCCGGTGACTTCGAGACCGTTGTCGGACTGCAACTGGGACAACGCATTGCGCGTTTTGTTCCCCATGATGCCGTCGACCGGCCCCGCGTCGTAGCCGAGCAGGGTCAGGGCGATCTGGACAGCGCGGACGTCGAAACCGCCGGCATCGTCATAGAGCCATTGTATGCCGACGCAGTTGGTCAGTATGTCGGAGTTGTAGCCTGCCGGGATGGCCAGGGTCACGACGAACTGCGTACTCAGGCCGACACCCAGTTCGACGCCCGGATTGACGCAGTGGATGCCGCGACCGAGATCGAAACAGGACCATGCGTCGCCGTCCGCGCCGACCAGTGGCGCCGTGAGCGGCTGGACCACATCCCACAGATAGACCGGGCCGGCGAAGGCGGCAGGGCCGTTGTTGGTGAGTTCGATGGTGAAGCTGCACTGAGTCCCGGGCAAGCATTCCAGAGCGCCGCTCTTGTCGATCTCCAGATCGTATCCGGTCGGTTCGGGGCCCGCGTCCGATCCCGGTTCGCCGGTCTTGTAGACCTCGACATCACCGATTTTGGTGGCGTCGTTCTTCAGCGTTTCGATGAACACCGGAGTACCCGATGCATCGACATTGGTGTCGAGGTCAATCAGGTAAGACGCCAGAAGCGCGTCGGCGGGATAGGGCTGGCCGCTTGCGGGATAGGGTCCGTTCGCACCGGCTGGCAGCATTTCGTCGATCGCCTCGAAGGGCGTGCCCTGAAGGCCATGAACCTCGTCGGTGTCGGATTGCTGCCCGGTTGCCGGATCGACACAGGGGCCTTCTGACGAGCACAGCGCATCGCCCGAGATCCAGACGGAGCCTGAAGGGCGCGACGCGTCAATTGCGCCGGCCGGATCGTAGCCGTAGCCGAAATCGACGCCGCCCGCGGCATTTGCCCGGATGAAGGGCTGGCCGATCGTCTGGCGATCGTTGAAACCTGCATCATAGCGCCCGTCAGTCGTCCACACGCCGGTATCGCTCTCGAAATAACGCAGCACGCGCGCCGCATGCGGTGTCGCAAACGGCTTGGGCTGGTCGAGGCCGAGATTGCGCACGCTGCCGCGTTCGGCAACGAGCAGCACCCCTTCTGGCGAAATTGCAAGGTCGGGTACCGAACGCGCCGTTGCATCGCCACCGCCCAGACCGGGCAGGATGATCTCACGGCGGACGTCGGCTGTGTTGAAGCCACCATCTTCGCCCAGACCGATGGACCAGACGCTGTTCCGGGAATCGTCACCCGAAGCTTCCCAGTCGGGTGTGCCCAATGCGTCGGCGCCGGAGACGGCGTAATAGAGGCGTGTGCCGCCCGTGATCGGATCGGTGTGGAGCGCGAGCCCCCAGACGCGGCGGCGGAAATCCGCATAGTTCCAGCAGCCGGGCGTCATCGAGACATCGGCCGGCACGCCAGAGGCGTCGACGCAGTCGTCAAGCTGGGGCTGTGATGCCGGGTCGAAGGCGATGCCTGTCAGTTCAATGATGGCACCGGTCGCTGCCTCGGTGAAGCCGGTGCGGCCATCAAGGCCGTGGTCGAAACGGCCGATCTCTGTCCCGTCGAGTGACAGACGGTGGATCATGCCGGTCTCGAGGTCGGAGACGAAAAGCTGGTTCGAGGTCCGGTCGAAGGCGACGTTGCCGAGGCCCGCGCCGGTGTTTTCGCGCCCGTCAAGGGTGATGATGCTCAACAGTTCCGGCGCGTAGCCGTTTTCCGCGTTGAGCTTGTAGAGCCCACCGGGCCCGCCTTCGCCCCACTGGCCGGGAAGCCAGCCGGAGCCGTCGTCGAAGCGGTGCAGTCCGTAGGCCGAACTCGCCACGAGATAGACATTGGGCGACGTCGCATCGTCGATGGCGATGCCAAAGACCTGGCCGATCTCGGCCGCGGTCACCACCATGTGCTGAGGTTCGCTGGTCCAGTGGCGACCATCCGCAGGGAAACCCGGATTGCGCACATCGACGGCGCTGGCGACGACACCGTCCTCGTTGATCAGCGGCAGGCGGGTGCCGTCGCCCAGAGTGATCTCTATTGTTCCCGAGAAGCGCGTCGAGATTGCCTCTCCCGGTGCAAGCGCTTCCTGCGCCAGGGACGGCGCCACCAGCGCCGATGTTGCAAGTATGGCTGCGGACGCAAGGACGAGCCGCTTGCGCTGGCTGCGCATGACCGGGGTTTTGACTATCGGTGTCATCGGTATTCCTCCTCATGACGGAGTTACGGCTCCGCTAGGCTACACCCGCGTATTATGATCGCGCAGCGGTGAGCTCAAAAGTTAACACAGAACGTGTGTATTGCGTAGGCACACTAGTATTGTTGTTGGCGTCGCCCTACTGCATTTAACGTCGGGGGAGCGTATGAAAAGGTACATGAATGGCGCATGAATAGGCCATTCAATGTTGAGTTCCATTAAAGATTCCCGCTTTTCCGCACATCCCTCCGTTCGGGACGACGGGGTTGGAGATCAGCACTTACCGTTTGGATCCGGGCCGGTTGGGGATGTTGCGAAATAGGCTGACGGTCCAACATCTCAGCCGAGGCGTGGTGGCTTCAAACGCCGGAATTTTTTCCTTGGCGACTGCGACAGTTTTTTACACTTTGCTTCGTCCGCCACTGATATCAAAGAGTTTTTTCAGGCCGGTTTTTACAGGATGTTTCTAGCTTTGCTATTGATATGTATGGGATTGCGTCCAGCCTCTTAATCAGCGAGTCCACAGTTCAAATGCCGCGATTTCCGATCGTCCGTCATGATCACATTTAGCAAAACGGCAACAAGCAACGAAGCTCATCAGCCGGGGCATTGGACCGTTGGCTTGGCGGATTAGACAGGACAATCGGTGAGGGGCGCGTGCCGGGTTTGTCAATGAAATCAACACGCTGCTTCAGTGGGTCAGAGGCGTCAAGTTATTGTTATATATAGCTTTTGCCACACCCGTCGTCCGCACCAATCTAGCATTGTCCAGATCTCGTGCATAGCTTTGCATGACATCAGATTTGGATTTGTCCATCAGGCTCATGCGGTGATCTTGAAGCCGAAGCGCAATCCACCCCAGTGGCGGCCGTTGACAATGATCGGTGCGGACAGATCTTTCATCAGGCTGAAATTCCCGCCGCCCATATCGCGCCGGTATGTTTGCAGCAGGAATGGCTTCTTGTTGCGCCCCGCTGCTAACCCGGTGCGATCACTGAAGATGCGACGGTTGCGGCAATTGCCGGCGTTCCAGACGGGATCAGAACTCTGCGGCTGCGAGTAGATGCGGTTGTGTGTGGGCAGGTAGCCATTGCGGTCAATCGCTGCACAGAAGGTGACGCGGGGATCAAACTCCAGCATGGCCTCCTGAATCGGCGGCAGTAGTTGGTCGGTGTGCCTGGTAAATCGCGTCATATGTTGCAGCGGATCAGTTCCAGCTATGGGCGCGTAATTCTCATCAAACAGATCGTTGAGGGACACCGCGCCTGAATCGACCGCATCTTCAAATATGGATGCGACTTCGGCTGCCTTGGCGATGCAGTGGCGGATCAGCGGGGTATCTTCGGTTTCAATGCCGCTCTCAGCAACTTCGCCGATGACGTTCTCCGAGAATGACACCAGGCGGTCGATCTTGGTGCTGGCGGCGGTCAGCATTTCAGCGCTGCCGTGAACTTGCCTGTCGAGATCAGCCACTTTGGCGAGGACCGTTGTGCAGGCCCTTGTGGTTTCTTCGACCGGATCACTTATCCGCTCTATCTCATTGATCATTCCCGCAACAGTCTGACTGAAGCCGGTGAATTTCTGCAGCTCCTCGTCGATCTCGCTCGAGCGCTGCTGCGCGGCGTTTGCTACCGTTTCGTTTTCGGCGTTCTGTTTTTGAAGCTTGTCGACGATATCGCGCAGAGCCTGAAGACGGGTGACGATGTCACGCGACACGGTTCCGGTCTTATCGGCGAGTTGCTTGACTGCGTCTGCCACGACAGCAAACCCACGACCTGCTTCGCCCGCATGGGCCGCCATGATGCCGGCATTGACCGCCAGCATCTGGGTCTGGGTTGCAATTCCCTGGATCGATTCCGAAAACGTATGGATTTCCGTGATCTGACCGGATACCGAATTGAGAACTCCGGTGATTTCCGTGGCATTGGTCGCCATCGACTTGATGTCGGAGACAGCGTTGACCAAAATTCCGTTGACACTCTGGGTGGTGCTGTCGAGGCCGGCTTGTGTCGACTTCGCGGCTTCGATTGCCCCGCGCGATGCGTCAGCCACGGTCTGGTTCGAACGGGCGATCATCGACATGTCGGTGGTCAGGGAGCGGAATTCGTCCGCCTGCCGGGACATCGATATGGACACATCGCCGACCATGCCGCTGGTGTCGGCTATATTGACCGACAATTCACCGACTTGCGAGCCGATTACGTTCATTGCCCTCTCGAGCCTTGCCTGATCTTCAGCGGGCTGTGTCAGGACCTGTTCGCGAGGCGGAACCGTATCAGGAAGACCATCGGTATCGTCGGTCAAAGAAACTTGCAAAGGCTGCATTCTATTCAGTCCTCCAGATGTCAGGAGAAAAGCAGGCATTGGTTAATCAACGGATAATCTTTAAGTCTATAGTTTCGTGGTGTGGCTTATTCGCGCCAGAATGTGGGCAGTAGCAAGACAAGAACGGCCAATATTTCCAGGCGCCCAAGCAACATCAAAAAGACCAGGATGATTTTGGCCGTATCACTGAGCGAACTGAAGTTACCGGCCGGTCCTATGACTGGTCCGATACCCGGCCCGACATTTGCCAGTGCTGTTATAGATCCGGAGATAGCCGTCTCGATGTCCAGGCCGGTGGCTGCCAGTGCAATTGAGCCAAGTGCCCAGATGCCGATATAGGCGCAGACGAACAGAAATACGGTGCGTTGCATGTCAGGGTCGACTGCGATCGAGCCGTAACGAACTGGTCGCACGCTGTGGGGATAGATCAGCCGCATCAGGCCTGAGCGGATCGAGCTCGTGATGATAACCAGCCGGTAGGCCTTGATGCCACCGGCGGTTGATCCTGAGCAGCCGCCCAGAAAGGTAGCCATGAACAGAACGGCGACGGTTAGCGGTCCCCAGAGCGTGTAGTCGCTGCTGGCAAAGCCGGTGGTGGTGATGACCGAAACGACGTTGAAGGTGGCGTGGGTGAGAGCCAGTCCGAAGCTTTCGTCGTTGGACAAGCGAAGACTGAGAGCGATCGTGATGGAGAGCACAGCCAAGATACCGGCATATGCAAAAATCTGCGGGTCGCGCAATGCATCGAGCCTGCCGCGCACTACAAACAGGATGAGAACGGAGAAGGGCAGGCCGGCAATTGCCATGAAAACGGTAGCGGTCCAGATCAGGGCCGGAGACTGGAAAGCGCCAAACGATGCGTCATGGGTGGAAAAACCACCGGTTGCCATCGTGGTCATTGCGTGGTTGAGGGCATCAAATTCGCTCATTCCGAGGAGACTGTAGAGAATGGCGCAAGTCACGGTCAGGCCGATGTAGATGGCAAAGAAGGCGCGCACAAAAACGGCAAACCGGGCGAAGGGTTTTTCTGATGTATCTGAGGATTCCATCTTGAAGACAGTGAAGCCGCCGACCTTGAGGAATGGCAGCACCAGCAACCCGAGTGCGACAATTCCAATGCCGCCGATCCATTGCAGCAACGAGCGCCATAACAAAAGGCCGGGAGGTGCGGAATCCAGACCGGAAATTACCGTTGCGCCAGTGGTGGTCACGGCTGAAACAGATTCAAACAGGGCATCGGCCATGTCGAGTCCGAGGGATGCGAGATAAAACGGAATGGCACCGGTAATCGATAATGTGATCCACAGCAGATTTACGACAAGGAATCCCAAGCGCCGGGAGAACGGTGCATTGGCGCCACGGTTGGCGGTCGCCAAAGCAAGGCAGACCGCTCCGACAGTGAAAGACGAGACCGCAAACACCTGCCAGTCGGGATTGCCGAAATAAAAGTCGACAGCGGCAGGCGCCAGCATAGCGGCCGAGATATACAATCCGGCTAAGGATGCGATGAAAACCGCAGATCGGATGGTCTGGCCGTTCAAGCCGCGTCCCTCTTGGTGACGGGAGATGGCCGGCTGCGGTTGGCAACCGGCGGGTTCACGTGGCATAGACCCGTCATGACCGAAAAACAATCTCCCGATGTATTCCGTAGTTCCGTCAACAGCGCACTCGAAAAAATGCGGGAATTGTTCGCGGCGACGCCGTTACAGCTCAATGATCATCTGTCGGCAAAGTTTGGTGCCAGAATTTGGCTCAAGCGGGAGGATTTGTCCCCGGTCCGATCCTACAAGATCCGGGGCGCGTTCAATTTCATCCGCAAGGCATTGCTGGCCAATCCGCAGCAAAATCTGTTTGTTTGTGCATCCGCCGGCAATCATGCTCAGGGGTTTGCCTATGTCTGTCGGCATTTCGGGCGCAAGGGTGTTGTCTTCATGCCGGTCACGACGCCGCAGCAGAAGATTGACAAGACACGGATTTTTGGCGGTGAATTTATCGAAATTCGCCTGGTCGGTGATTTTTTCGACGCCTGTTATGATGCCGCGCGTGAATTCGCCGCGACCGAAGATGCATTGATGGCGCCGCCGTTTGATCATGATGATATTATCGAGGGGCAGGCCAGCGTTGGTGCTGAAATTGCGTCTCAATTACCCGAAGGTGAGACGCCGGATCTTATCGTGCTGCCGGTCGGCGGTGGTGGACTATCTGCCGGAATGGCGCGTTATTTCGAAGGCCTGGTGGACAATGACCGGTTTTTGCTGACCGAACCGGCGGGTGCGCCGAGCCTGAAGCAGAGCCTTGTCGCTGGCCAGAGGGTCAAACTCACCAAAATTGACAATTTTGTCGATGGCGCTGCGGTGGCTGAAATCGGAGAGCGCAATTTCGAAATCCTGCGACGCTTCCGTTCCGATCAGGTTTTGACTTTGCCTGAAAACGCTATCTGCCTGACCATGACCAAGATCCTCAATACTGAAGGAATTGTGCTTGAGCCGGCCGGCGCATTGTCGATCTCGGCGCTGGAAGCACTGGGACCGGACAAACTGGCGGGCAAGACAGTGGTTGCTGTGGTTTCTGGCGGCAATTTTGATTTTGAGCGGTTGCCCGACGTCAAAGAACGGGCGATGCGCTATGCCGGGACCAAGAAATACTTCATTCTGCGTTTGCCGCAGCGGCCGGGGGCGCTGAAGGATCTGCTGAATTTGCTTGGTCCTGAAGATGACATCGCCCGGTTCGAATATCTCAAGAAGTCCGCCCGGAATTTTGGCTCCATCCTGATCGGCATCGAGACGCGGTCACCGGAGAATTTTTCGCGGTTAGCCGAGGCATTTGATCAGGCCGGATTGAGTTATCAGGATATCACCGACAATGAGATCATTGCCAATCTGATTATCTAACAAAACGGGTCTGGGCTGCCGGTTAAAGGCCAGCGATCCATTCCGCAGTCTGTGCCGCCAGTGTCTCGGTGGTGGACGGGGACAATGCGTCTCCCGCGATGACGTGATGGCTCGAATCGTCATCATTGCTGACTTCGATAATTCTGCTTGGTCCGCCCCAATTGTCCGCCTTGGCCTTGACCAGTTCAGGCTGAATGACCTGATCAAGTGGCGAATAGACAAACAACGACGGAACGGTGATGCTGCGCGGATCAGCAGCATCGGCCAGTTTGACCAGCGAAGCCATCGGCAGCACGGCAAGGCTCGGATACTCAGAGGTCCAGAATTTGGCGTGCAACTCGTTCTTGATTTCAATCGAACGGCGTTGACCGATGATCAGCGGCACCATTTTTTCAGCCCAGGGCACGGTCAGCAACTTCGAACCGGCTGCCTGGACGCCATAATTTGGCGAAAACTGCACCAGGCCTTCAACGTTGCGCATCAACTCCGGCTGTGTTGCGGCCCAGGTGGCAAGTGATGCGCCGGTTGATGTCGCCATCACCACCACGCGTTCGCCCAGCCTGCGCCCGATGGCAACAGCTTCGGCGAAATCATTGACCCAGCCATGGACAGAGCCTTCGAGCATGGCGTCGCCGCTGCGGCCGTGGCCCTTGAGGCGGGCGTAATAGAGATTGGCGCCAAGGCTTTTTGCGACAAGATCGGGCAGCGGGCGCAATTCGCCCGGACTGGCGGAAAAACCGTGAATGTAGACTATGGCAATCGGGGTGCGGGCGCGCGATACCGGGTAGGCCCAAACGATTTGCCGTTCATTGCCGGGACGCAAATCTTCAAAGAGGGCTTCTGAAGTGGCGAGATAGGTGTCGAGATCATCCGGCAGGGAACTCTCGTCAAAGACAATGGTCGTGTCGGCGACAGGACGTGGCCCCAGGGCGAAAGCCACTAGGCCTGCGACAATTGCAATTGCTATTAAATACAGCATCTTGCGTGTCCCCGAGGCGGCCTTCGTCATGGCTCTTTCCTTCTCACCAAGTCACCGCCAGAAACTGGCGTCTAGCTGACGTGAATATAGTTTGGGGAAAGTTGAGGCGCAATATGTGTTTGGCGCCGTGGCAATGATCATTTCAGTGCCGCAAAGCCTAATGTCAGCCCTGCAATTTGGCTTCCCGGATCCTCTTGTAATAGCTTTCGATCTTGGCCTCTGTGTTGGATGACGACAACAGCGCAACACCGACCCGCGGGCTGCGGGACCAGCGCACAGTGCCTGTCAGGTGGCCCATTTCTTCGGTCTTGAAGTGAATTTCGTCACCAAAAGCGACGGGAATATCGTGGGACAGGTAAAGACCGGCGCCGAGCTTGGAAAGATCAAGAACCGAGCCCTTGGTTTCCTGCCCCTTGCAATCTATTTTGGCACGCATCCGGGTTTTGTCCCTGGGTTGCGCGCGGCCGGCAAAATTCTTCATGACCATTCGCCCTCTGTTTTTTCTTGAGGGCAAGGGTGTCATCTATCCATGAGCAAAGGCTTAATGACTGTCCCGTGCTTTGGCGCAGGTGAGTGGATCATTTTGGGCCATTGAAGAGGCGAACTGCACTCGTTTCAAGGGCCAAAATTCAGGCTATTTAAGATGATATTCAAGCCGGTTTTCATGCAATTGCTCGGGTGAGATGCAGTTCAAAACAGATAACCATCAAAGACCGGATTTTACGCGGGCTGACGGTTTTGCAGGAACATCTTGTAGTAGCTTTCAACCTTGGCGCGGTTGTTTGAGGTCAGAACCAGCGCCGCACCGATGCGTGAGCCTCTGATCCAGCGGATCGTGCCAATCAGCAGACCCATCTCATCGGTCTCGACATTGATCTTGTCGCCACGTGCCATGGGGATGTGCGCATCAAGTAGCAGGCAAATGCCCTGTGGGGAGAGGTCAATCACCGAACCGGCAGTTTTCTGCCCCATGCAGTCAATCTTCGCCTTCACCCTGGTCTTGTCCCGCTTGATGGCGCGGCCCGTCAATCCTGTCATGTCGAATCGTCCCCTCTGGCTGACTGACTGTGAAGTCTCGCATTTCGGGGTAATCAAATTGCTAAAGCGTGGCTGGACAAATCGGCGCACCGGAAGCTGGTGAAGTTCAGCTGCTCCCGGCGCAATGGATGCGCCGGGAGCAATGAGTTGGCTTAAAGCGTGATACGGAACAGGGCAAAGCCGTCTGCGCCATCACCGGCGGGCTCAATCGAAACACCCTTGACGCCGGACACAAATTCCCTGGCTTTGGGACCGCTGGAGAAAAGCACGGTAGCGCCTTCCACGGGGGCGAAGCTCCAATTTGCGTCGGCGGAGGGGTTGATCGTGCCCTGTTCGACGATGTAGCGCACGATGACATCGCGGTTGGTGTCGGGGGCCTGGAAGACCACCTTGTCGGGGCCGATTTCAGGGAAATTGCCGCCACCGCCGCCACGGTAGTTGTTGGTCGCGACCACGAATTTCTGCGCCGGATCAACAGGCTGACCGTTGAAGTTGAGGTCTTGAATCCGGCTGGCATCTGCGTTCTGGAGCTCGCCCTTGGAGGTGTATTTGGCGGGCTGGGTGAGATCGACCAGGTAAGTCACGCCGTCGATGACGTCGAAATTGTAGGACGGAAAATCGCCATTGATCAGTTCCGCGTCCTTGGCGCCCGGTTCGACCTGGTTGAAGATTCCGGCCGACATCTCCAGCCAGTCCTTGACCTGCGCCCCGGTGATCACCACCGCTTGGACTGTGTTGGGATAGAGATACAGGTCAGACACGTTCTTGATGGCGATGTCACCGGCGGGAACGTCGGTATAGTAGCCGGCACCACCACGGCCGCCGGCCTTGAAAGGGGCCGCGGCGGAGAGCACGGGAAGGTCCTTCCATTCCGTCTGGCTGAGCATGTCGGTGATGTACCAGGTCTGCGCCTGGCTGACGATCTGGACTGACGGGTCGTCGGCGACAAGGGCGAAGTAGGAATGTAAGGGCGCGGATGTCTTGCCGACGGCGGTACGGACATAGGCAAGGGTGGCTTCATGATCTGATTGCGCTGCCGCCATGACTTCGGGGTTGTCAGCCACCAGAGCGACGACCTTCCGGTCGACGCGCTCGTAGATCGGACGGGCTTCAGAGCTGTGACTGACGATCTTCCAGGAATTGCCATCGCGTTCGAGCATCAGGTCGATCAGGCCGAGATGGGAGCCCCAGAAACCACCCATAACGCCGGGCTTGCCGGAGATCGTGCCCTTGGCGTTGTCAACGCCAGCCATACCTTCGAATTTCGGACCTGGGAAATCGAGATGGCTGTGGCCGGTGACGATGGCATCAATGCCGGGAACAGCCGCGAGTGGCACGGAGGCGTTTTCGAGGTTTTCTGCCCAGTCCTGCTGGCCGATACCGGAGTGCGACAGGGCGATGACGACATCGGCACCTTCCTCACGCATCTGCGGCACCCAGGCTTCTGCCGCCTTGACGATGTCGCGGGTGGCGGCATTGCCGGACAAATGGCGGGAATCCCAGGTCATGATCTGCGGCGGGACAAAACCGATCAGGCCGATCTTGATCTTGTGCTCAGTGCCGGCGCCATCTTTGATGGTGCGATCGAGGATCATGTAGGGCTTGAGAAACAGATCATCTTCGCGCGGGTTGGCGGCGAGCGCACCCTTGGTCAGGTTTGCGCAGACCATTGGGAAATTCGCGCCGGAAATGACCTTGAACATGTAGTCGAGGCCATAGTTGAATTCGTGGTTGCCCAAGGTTCCGCCGTCATAACCCAGTACATTCATGGCGGCGATGATCGGGTGCATGTCACCCTCCTTCATGCCGCGCTCATAGGCGATGTAATCGCCCATCGGATTGCCCTGGAGAAAGTCGCCATTGTCGACGAGGATGGAATTCTGCGCCTCGGCGCGGATCTGGTCGATGATGGAGGCGGTACGGGCCAGGCCCATGGTGTCATTGGGCTTGTCGCCGTAATAATCATAGGCGAAGACATGCACATGCAGGTCGGTGGTTTCCATGATGCGCAGATGCGCCTGGTTGGCTGCAGCGCGGGCGGTGAACGGATGCACCATCACAAATGCCCCGGTGGCAGCTAACCCGCCAAGCAAGGAGCGCCGGGAAATCGGATGAAGCATCTCAAGAGTGCGTTGGTCTTTCATGGACTTTCTCCCTACCATTGACTTAAAGATGGCTGGCGGTCCGCTTGATGCCTTGGCTGCACTGGAAAAGCAGCTGTTCCGCCATATTTTGCGGTTCATACCTGTTGAGTGTGATCCTGATACGACGCTGGCGCAACCAAATTGTTGGGCCGCTGTATCAGCGCAGACAGGCAGTGAACCGGAACTACGCAAGAAAAAAGAGGAACATGTCATGGCCGGAATTTTAAACAGCATTCGCAATCTGTTCGGCGGCAATGCGGCGTCCAACCCGCCGCAGGCGGCCAATGAGCCCGATAGCTACAAGGACTGCCTGATCTATGCCGAGCCGATGGCAGAAGGCGGGCAATGGCGTCTGGCCGGACGCATTGTCAAAGGCGAGGGAGACGCGCTCAGGGAGCATAAATTTGTCCGCGCCGATGTGTTTTCGAACAAGGATGAAGTTGAAGCTGCGACGTTGCGCAAGGCCCGGCAGATCATCGACGAACAGGGCGACGCTCTGTTTCAGTAGAGCAACCGGTTCACCCAGACCACGAGAACGGTCCAATCAAAGAAACAGCGGCGCAGACCCATTGTTCCGCGCCGCTGTGGCTGACTGAATCTTCAAATGGCAAAAAAATCAGTCGAAGCTGACTTCGTCGTCACCCAGATAGACGTTGCTGGCGTTGCAAATGTCGATCGTGTGCGGATCGTCAAATACCTCGGTGCCGCCTTCACCAAGCCAGCTTGCCTGGAAAACCTGATCACAATAGCAGGTGTCGGCTGTGAATTCAGCTGTGGCCTCCTGACCTGGATCCATGTCCTGGCCGAGCCAGTTTGCACTCCAGTTCGCGCCGTCGTCCGGGCTTGTGTAAAAGCCGATCACCGTGTTGTTGGCGGTGCTGTTGTGAATGGTGAAGACGCATTCCGCGCCGGATTGCGCAAAGGCTCCTGTTGCGCTGATGAATGCAGCGAAAAGCAGTGCGAATGACAGTTTGACAAGTCTCATGAGGCTTCCTCGAAAGTAGTATTATTCGTCCCTGGCGGCAGATTACACACAATTCTGCGCATCGCCAGTGCGCCCAAGCTTTTTCATGGCGGTACATCAGCTTGGACGCTTGAGTTTTTCGAGCTCGGCCTGTCAGGCAACCACTGCGTTTGCATCCTCGCGTTTGGCGGCTTTATGGGACTCTTCATTGCTCCCGGCTTTCCAGTAGCTGGAAATATGGAGATTGCTGCTGTCCAAGCCGCGTTCATTGCGGAAATAGTCCCGCAATTGCCGCATGCCCGAGAATTCGCAAGCCGCCCAGACGGACGGATTTCCCGAAGCCCAGGCCACGCTCTTGACCCGATCGACCAAGAGATGACTGGCCTGGCCAGGATGCGGATTGACCACCCAATCAATGGTGAAATGCGGTGGCTTTGCCAGTTCCTGGATATCGGCTTCATCCATGACCTCAACAATTGCGGTGCCCTTGGCTGTTTCGGGCAGCAATTCGATGTTGCCGGAAATCGCGGGAAGTGCCGTCATGTCTCCGACCAGCAAATACCAATCCGCATCAGCATGAACCAGTTTGCGCGGTCCCGGTCCGCCAATCATGACGCTATCGCCGACTTGCGCGTTCTGCGCCCAAAAGGTCGCCGGGCCGCAAATCTCATGCAAGGCGAAATCCACATCGATTTCGTCTGCGCGGTGGGTTCGAACCGTGTAGGTGCGGACGATATCTCTGCCGGTCTCATTATCGGGCAACCGTAGCTTGATATAGGCGCTGGTCTGTTCTTTAGGAAAACCGGCAAGCCCGGGGCCACCAAGAGTAATCCGCAGCATGTTGGGTGTCACCTGCGTTTTGCTGATGACTTCAAGTTTGCGGGGTTCGGGACGCGCCATGATCTAGCTCCTGATTTTCAAATGTGGAGCGTACCTAGCAGATCATGTGGAAATTAATATGATAAAAATACTCATATATTTATTTCAAACCGACATTTGGCCGATCGATGATTTCGCGCAGGGCAAAACTCGAGTTGATCTTGACCACGTGGGGCAGGGCGGAAAGCCAGTCGCGGTGGATGCGCTCATAGTCCTCGAGGTCACGCGCCGCGATCCGCAGGACATAATCATATTCGCCGCTCATCAGGTAACAGACCAGCACATTGGGGCAGAGTTTTACGGCGGCTTCGAACTCGGACAACGTCTTGGCGAATTGCCCCGAGAGCGAAATCTGGACGATGGCAATCATCCGGTAGTCGAGTGCCTTATGCGACAAACGGGCATGATAACCCTTGATGACCCCGGATTTCTCCAGAATGTCGAGCCTTCGGGAGCAGGCTGAGGCTGACAGGCCAATCCGCTCGGCCAAGGCTGCATTGGAGATTCTGCCCTCGCTTTGAAGTGTCTTCAAAATGGCGATATCGAGTGTATCCAGATCATGCATGCGTGAATTATCCGACATATGGGTGATTTACGCAATAATATTCGAAATGCGTGATCCAGACGGGGGCAGTACGCAAGGACATGACGGGACGGGAATGTTTGAATGGGCCGCATTGAAACCGGATCTGGCGCTTCAGGCGTCACTCAACGCTCTCGGAGGAGACGTCAATGCGCGTAGGCTGCCCCAAGGAAATCAAGAACCATGAATATCGTGTCGGCCTGACACCAGGCGCCGTACGCGAATATGTAGCGCATGGCCATGAAGTGATCATCGAGAGCAAGGCCGGTATGGGCATTGGTGAAGACGACGGGGCTTATCAGTCTGCTGGCGCCAAGATCGTCGACAGCGCCAAGGAAATCTTTGAACGTTCGGATATGATCGTCAAGGTCAAGGAACCGCAGCCGTCAGAATGGGCGCAGCTGCGCGAAGGCCAGCTTCTCTACACCTATCTGCACCTGGCTCCGGATCCTGAACAGACAAAGGGCCTCTTGGCTTCAGGCTGCACCGCAATCGCCTATGAGACCGTGACGGATGATCGCGGCGGCTTGCCGTTGCTGGCACCGATGTCGGAAGTTGCCGGACGTCTGGCCATTCAGGCCGGTGCCACTTCGCTGCAAAAAGCCAATGGTGGACGTGGCATACTTCTGGGCGGCGTTCCAGGGGTTTTGCCTGCCAAGATCACTGTTATCGGCGGCGGCGTGGTTGGTCTGAACTCGGCCAAGATGGCTGTAGGCCTTGGCGCCGACGTCACCATTCTGGATCGCTCGTTGCCGCGCCTGCGTCAGCTTGATGATATTTTTGGTGGCCGGGTTCATACCCGGTACTCGACCATTGAGGCGCTTGAAGAAGAAGTGTTCTCGGCTGATGTAGTCGTTGGTGCGGTGCTGATCCCGGGCGCTGCTGCGCCCAAGCTGGTGACGCGCGAAATGCTGTCAGGCATGAAAAAGGGCTCGGTGATCGTTGACGTCGCCATCGACCAGGGCGGCTGCTTCGAGACGTCGCATGCCACCACCCATGCCGAGCCGACCTATGAAGTCGACGGCGTGATTCATTATTGCGTGGCCAACATGCCCGGTGCAGTGCCGATCACATCGGCGCACGCGCTCAACAACGCCACGCTGTTTTACGGTCTGATGCTGGCCGACAAGGGTCTCAAGGCAATTGCAGAGGATCGCCATCTGCGCGCCGGATTGAACGTCCACAGGGGCCGCATCACCAGCCGCCCGGTTGCTGATGCGCTTGGTTACGAACTGGCTGATCTCGATCAGGTGCTCAAGGTCGCATAAGCCGTTTCAGCGCAGCAGACTTCGTGGGCTGTCCACAGCTCCAACCCGTCCGCATTTAGCCATGCGGGCGGGTTTTTGCTTGAGTCCGGTCAGGTGGTTAACCAGCAGACACTGCCCGGCAGTGGTAACAATTGTTGCGTGACGAGCGGATGTGAACGGCCTTGACCGCCGGTTGCGCGAGCAGTTCCTCAATGCGTGCGGGAATGGCTTCAAGCTTGATGACATCGCCGGTTCCGTAGACGATGCGTTCGTCCGCACCATAGCCGCGCAGGATGTAGTCGGGGTTTTGCAGAAACGCAGGCAGCCTGCCTAGTTCGACAGGCCCGGCAGTGCAGGGTTCGGCGTGGAGAAACACCGGGCCTGTTTCTGCATAGGCGTGGGTGGCCGTGAACGGTCGCCATGCGGCAATCAGATAAGGCTCGCCCTTTCCGACGATTTTCATGCAACACCGGCAAGGTACACCGGCTCCATCGGAGATTTTCCGTTCCGGCTGATTGCCGTTGGCATCTAAACCGCCGTTGCGCAGATGCTCGGCGGTGGGGGTGTCCATGGGCTCAAATTTGATTTGCATAATTGTCCTCGCTTGCTTGTGTAGAGCTGCGAAGTATTACGGCGGCCATTATCCGCGCCACCCGATTTCAGCCGGCGTTCTGGCTTTCGGCTTTCATCAGGGCAAGAATTTCGTTGTCGGCCAGCGGCCGGATGATGGCCTGGTTCTGGCTCACCGGCTCAAAACCCATTTTCTGATAGAGTGGCAAGGCTGCGGAGTGATCTAGAGTGTTGGTGGACACGATCACCCGTGTGGGGGTGTTTGACCAGGCGGTGGCGATTGCCTGCCCAAGCATCCATTCGCCAAGCCCGCGTTTGCGCACATGTTCCATCAAACCGAAATAGCTCAGTTCAACGGTAGAATCGTCAACTTCAGTCAGCTCAAAGAAACCGGCCGGGGCGCCATCAACGCTGAGAACGAAAATACGGTTTGTCTTGGCATGGACAGTTTTTGACAGTTCTTCATCGTTCATGCGCAGGCGCGTGACCCAATGCCATTCCCGACCGACCTGCCAATGCAGATAACGATAGAAATGCAGCGGAATTTCAGTCGCCCTCATCAGGGTCGCGTGCATATTGACGGGCAGGGGCGTTGTCGTACGTGGCCTGCGCTTCATTTCAAGGTGCGTGACTGTTGCCTTGAGCGATTTGGGTTTGGCAGCCTTGGTCATCTCAGGCTTCTCCCGTGACAATTGGTGTGTCCTCGCGACCGCCCCACTCAGACCAGGAGCCATCGTAAAGCGTATTGTTGCGGTGGCCGACTGATTGCAGCGCAAGGGTGATCACAGCCGCTGTCACACCGGATCCGCAACTGGTGACCACGGATTTGTCCAGATCAAGCCCGGATGCTTCGAGAGCCAGGCGGAGCTCATTGACTGGTTTCAGTTTTCCGTTTTCGGACAGTGTCAGGAAAGGGACGTTCCGGGCGCCGGGCATATGGCCGGAGCGCATGCCTTCACGCGGTTCAGCCTCTACTCCGGTGAAACGGCCCGCTCCGCGCGCGTCGGCGATCTGCGACGTCTGACCGTCGACGATCAACCGCATTTCATCAAAACCGGTTATCGCGCCGGAGTTGAGCGTGACGTTGAAATCAGCGGGCGCTGGTGAGGCGGGCTCGCCAGTTTCGATCGGCAACCCTTGCGCTTTCCAGCTGTCGAAGCCGCCGTCCAGCACATAGGTGTTGCCTGCGCCGAAAATGCGCAGCAGCCACCAGACCCGCGGCGCGGAAAACATGCCGGGCCCGTCATAGACGATGATTGGGTCTGCGTCCGACAGCCCGAGTTCGCCAGCGGCGCGTGCAAAATCAGCCGGGCTTGCGATCGTATGCGGCAGGCCGGATGCCGGATCGACGATCTTGTCCTGATCAAAATACACGGCGCCGGGGATGCGCGAAGCTGCAAATTCGGCGGCGGCATTGCGGTTCTGGGCAGGAAGGTACCAAGAGGCATCGACGATCTTGAGGCCTGGTTCACCGATGCGGCTATTGAGCCAGTCAAATGAAACAACGAACGGACTTTGATCGGGCGCGGTGGTCATAAAAGGATCCTCAAATACTGGCGGCGGGCATCAAGGTTATGAACCTGCTGCCGGGCCTGCATGTTATTCGATGGCTTTGGCTTGCGGCAATGAGGAACGCCGGTTTTACATACAAAAACGGGCCGGTGACCGGCCCGTTCCAACCCAAATTCTACCAACCTAGTAGATTGAAGTGGGATAGTAGGTTTTAGCTTCGTCGAACAGGATCGCAGTGGTTAGCGCTTCTGTGTCTTCGTCAACTTCAGCTTCTTCTTCCGCTTCGGCTTCTTCCAACAACAACAGGGCAGTTTCGCTTTCGCTGGTTGCTTCACTTTGCCCAGCTCCCTGAGGACCGCCTGCGCCACCCGGAGGCGGCGGTGGCGGGCGATTGGGGCGCTCGGTGGTTTTTTCAGTCGTCGTATCGCTGGCTAGAAATGCGGTAACGCGATCTGACACCGAACGTGTGGCGTCGGATGGGGCCACCGTCTCTGTTTTCTGGACGGATGATTTGGTGGTGTTGGTTGCAGCCGGTGAAGGCACCGTGCTGGGTACCATTGCGGAGACCGGGTAGGTTCTTGCTTGAATGGAAGGCATCGGGTTGCTTTGCTAAGTTCGGCGCGAAGCCAGACAGGCCTCGATCACGGCGTTGAATTGTCTACCGCTAGGTGCAAATGCTCCTGGTGGCGTAAAACCACCGTTACGCCTGCCATCTTAACGAGTTGTTAAATGCGCGTGTAAGGTTGTCCAGACCTGCAATAAATGCACGCTTTCGTATAACAAAACACGGCTTTTGTTCGGAGTCTGAAGCGGCGTCGTCAGGCAGGAGCCGGGCCGAAGCGAATGCGGAAGCGGCGGTTTTCCTTGCCCTTCTTCTCGATCTTGCCGATGTGGATCTCGCCGACTTCAGCGGTTTCGCCAACATGGGTGCCGCCACAGGGCTGGCTGTCGATTGATGAGCCTTCGCCGATGCAGACCAGGCGAATGCGGCCCTGACCGCGTGGCGGGCGGACATTCTTGGATTTGATCAGATCCGGGTTGGCGTTCAGTTCCTCTTCCGAGATCCATTGATTGAAAATCGGATGATTGGCGTTGACCAGTTCCATCAGCTTGGCTGTCACTTCCGCCTTGTCGATGGTTTCGGTCATGTCGAAGTCGATACGGCTGTCGGTTTCGCTGACTGAGGCGCCGGTGATCGGATAGGGACACACAACCGACAGCAGATGGCAGGCTGTGTGCATGCGCATCAGATTGTAGCGTCTGTCCCAATCGATGTGCTGCACCAGTTTTTCGCCGATAGCGGGCATTGCCTGGCCCGGGGCCGGAACCAGGACGATCTCCGCCTTGGTGTCGCCAGTCACTGTGCCGGCGATCTGGATCTTGTCGCCATTCTCGCGCTCGAGAAACCCGGTGTCGCCGGGCTGGCCGCCGGAGGTTGCGTAAAAGCAGGTCTGATCGAGCAGAATGCCGCCATCTTCCCTGAGTCCGGTGACCAGCGCTTCAACGGTGGAGAGATAGGCGTCTTCAAGGAAAAGGGCGGTCATGGGACTTATTCGCTTACGTAGGGGATGGAAATGTCGCTCTTGCGGGTCAGCCATCCGGGAACCGGCAAATCCTTCGACGCCAGGAATTCCGGATTGAACAGCTTGGACTGGTAGCGGTTGCCGTAATCGCACAGCACGGTGACTATGGTGTGGCCTGGCCCCATCTCGCGGGCCATGCGAATGGCGCCGGCGACGTTGATGCCGGATGAGCCGCCAAGGCAGAGGCCTTCATGCTCAAGCAGGTCAAAGACCTGCGGGATGGCTTCTGAATCAGGAATGTTGAACGACATGTCGGGCGTGAAGCCCTCCAGATTGGCCGTGATACGGCCCTGGCCGATGCCTTCGGTGATGGAACCGCCAGAGGATTTCATTTCGCCGGTGGTGTAGAAACTGTAGAGCGCCGCGCCATCGGGATCGGCAAGGCCAATCTTGACCGATTTCGAATAGCCCCGAAGCCCCTCGGCGACGCCGGCAAGCGTGCCGCCCGATCCGACCGCGCAGATGAAACCATCCACCTTGCCATCAGTATCACGCCAGATTTCCGGTGCGGTGGTTTTTACATGGGCCTGGCGGTTGGCGACATTGTCAAACTGGTTTGCCCAGATTGCGCCGTTGGGATCGGACTTGGCGATTTGCTCGGCAAGCCGGCCTGACAGCCGCACGTAATTGTTAGGATTGCGGTAGGGGGCCGCAGGCACCTCGACCAGCTCGGCACCGAAAAGGCGCAGCGCATCCTTCTTTTCCTGGCTCTGGGTCTCGGGGATGACGATCACGGTCTTGTAACCCAACGCGCAAGCGACCAGCGCCAGTCCGATGCCGGTGTTGCCGGCCGTCCCTTCAACGATTGTGCCGCCCGGCCGCAGCAAGCCCTTTGATTCGGCGTCGCGGATGATTTCCAGCGCCGGCCGGTCCTTGACCGATTGGCCGGGATTGAGAAATTCGGCCTTGCCAAGAATGGTGCAGCCGGTGGCTTCCGACGCGGCCTTGAGGCGAATGAGCGGGGTGTTGCCGATGGCGTCGAGAACGGAATTGAGGGCTGGCATGGTTTTTCCTGTTATTGGCTGTGACTGCACAGGCTAACTGAGACTAGGCAGCCAGTTCTGGCTTCTCAAGGGGACAGTTGCAAGAAACCTGCTCTCACGTTGCTGCAGCATAAGGGAATATTTGCCTTAAAACGGCAAAAATGGGAAATGGCATGTTCCAGTGATCCGGATTGCGCGATGGGGCGTAAGCAGTGACAACTGGAACAGACAACAAGCGGCTGTATCCCCCGTCGGGGTGAATCAGCCGATGAAATCTTGGAAAGCTGGATACGCATGGTGCGTGAACACATCGATACGATTGACTCTCTGCTAGCGCGGTTTGCCGCCGGGACGCTTCCGACCCCCGCACGGGTGCTTGTGGAAGCGCATCTCGAACTCAAGCCGAAAAGCCGGATCAAGGTTCGTAATCTTGAGGCGATGGCCGGTCTAGAGTTGATGAAGACTGATCCTGTGATGCTGGAAGACCGGGATGCCATGCTGGCGGCGGTGCTGGGATCAAGCGCGCCGGAAATCGCTGACCTGGTTCAAGACGATGAAGACCGGGTTTTCCCCAAAGCTCTTTATGATTTTGTCGGCTTTGACGCGGCAGATGTGCCGTGGCGCACGAAGATGCCGGGTTTCAGGGAATATGAGCTGGGCGACATTGAAGGGTGTCACGTCAATCTGTTCTGGATCAAACCGGGCCGCACCGTTCCTGCCCATACCCACGAGGGCAGCGAATTGTCGCTGGTTCTGGATGGTGCCTTCAGCGATGCGCGTGGCCACTATGGCCGCGGCGACATCTCGGTTGCCGATGAGTCTGTTGAGCATCGCCCAATCGCTGATACGGGCCGGCCGTGCATCGGACTCGCGGTGATGGATGCGCCGTTGAAATTGACCGGTTCATTCCGGCAGTTGATCGGCGACATCATCGGCTAACGCCGTTCTCTGCAGAGTATTTGAACCAAAAGGCCGTCTGGAACGTAACAGGTTCCGGACGGCCTTTTTGATTGGAGATACGCAATGACCATTTTCACCGCCAAGTCATCTGATGGATCAGCCTGGGTGACCGGTGCATCGAGCGGGATCGGCAAAGAGCTTGCGCTGCATCTGGCAGGTGAGGGGTTTACGGTCTATGCGACGGCGCGCAGTGAAGGTGCCCTGACTGAACTTGAACGTCAGTCAAGTGCGCTCAAAGGCCGGATCGTGGCGTCTCCCGGAGACGTAACAGATGCAGAGGCGATGGCCGGCATTGCAGGGCGGATCGATGCGGATGGCAATGGTTTGGCGCTGGCAGTGTTTAATGCCGGCGTTTATTTGCCGGTCCACGGAGAGGCCCTGAAGGTCGCTGATTTCGACAAGAGCTTCTCGGTCAATCTGTCAGGCGTGGTCAACGGACTGGTTCCGGCGATCGAACGGATGAAAGTGCGCGGCCGTGGCCAAGTCGCAATTGTTTCATCGGTGACCGGCTATGGCGGAATGCCGACAAGTGCTGCCTATGGTGCGACCAAGGCGGCATTGATCAACATGGCGGAAAGCCTGAAGTTTGATCTCGACAAGATCGGGGTACGAATCCAGGTCATCAATCCGGGATTTGTCGATACACCAGCGACCGCGGACAATGCGTTTGCGATGCCGGCCTTGCTGCAGCCAGAAGAAGCAGCCAAGCGGATTGCTCAGGGGCTGAAGTCCAGTTCCTTTGAGATTACCTTTCCGCGCCGGTTCACCTATGTGCTCAAAGCGGTGCAGTTTCTTCCCTATCCGGCCTATTTCTGGCTGATGAACGCGGCAACGGGTTGGAAAAAACGGCCGCTGGAAACCGGTTGAATCGGTCAGTCAGACTGCTTCTATGCGGTCGCGAAGAGATTTTTGTGCCTCTTCATCCAGCGGGAAATTCCACATGATCGCGATGCTGACAAGCTTTGCAACGATCGGAACCCAAGCATAGGCGATTGCCAGCGCGGTCAATCCTTCACCGGAACCGCTGCTTGCGGCTGGATCGAAACCGAAAGCAGCCAGAGCCGGGAAAACCACACCAACGCCACCGGCGAGCGAGAGTTTGGTGGCCAGACTCCAGGCTGCGAAATAGGTGCCGGACCGCTGTTCGCCGGTGGCTGCTGTATCGACATCGATAACGTCAGCCTGAATGGCTGGCGGCAATGCCAGATCGAAGCCCAGAAGCAGACCGGTCAACGCGCAGATTACTGCGAATGCGATCAGGCTGCCTTCGGGT
>Ga0163215_101003_pt1 | contig 24294 bp, 30 predicted proteins | sample SynspAceP_FD_185934 | JGI IMG/M metagenome (GOLD analysis project Ga0163215, IMG submission 185934) | Saline lake microbial communities from Ace Lake in Antarctica - Synechococcus sp. Ace-P (Hybrid Assembly) | ecosystem: Environmental > Aquatic > Non-marine Saline and Alkaline > Saline | place...
GATCCCCTGACGACGCATTCTTCGACACAGCACGAACCCAGAAGGCGGCATGAAACCAACCCGATTACATCTTAGCTGAGCCGCAAACCTGTCCTAAAAAGCAGGACCACTTCACCCTGCAACGTTTCAACCAGATCTGCGGCCTTTACTGCGGCTACAAGCGTGGTATGAATTGGCGAGTTCACTGCGTTTTCAATAATGTTGCGCTGTTCAAGCATCGGCGCGCCTCCGACAGTTGGATTAGCAGCACTCACAGCGGTGGTCAGGGCGAAAGTAGCAACTGTTGCGACAAGAATTTTCTTAATAGTCATGGGATCTTCTCCTTGGGTTTTACCGGCCATTTTGGACCATCTATGGAGAACCTACGGGACAGGGGACCAAGAAGTTTCAGTGCGTCGGACGAATTCCGGCCAGGATAACTTTTGTTTAAAAGAGCAGCCACCGATAATGGTCGCAGCCAACCACGCTATCTGTGTAGCTAAGCGGCCATCAGATCATTCTCAAACATCGGCACGTCTTCCTCAGCGTTTTCAAACAGGTGCCCGTAAACGTCCATCGTCATATTGATCGACGCATGGCCCAAGAGCGTTTGAATCTTCTTCGGATTCCAGCGCTGTTCGGTGAACAGAGATGCCGCGGCATGTCGCAACGCGTGAGTGCCATACTTCGACTGGCCATGGCTGTCCACAATGCCGTTGTTGACCAGCGTGGGCTTAAACACTCGATTGTAAATGTTCGAATAATTATGGACCTTACCCACCGAATTTGGAAAAGCTAGGTTTAGGGTGCTCACCGGTGCTTCCTCTTTCCATTCTGAGAGCACTTTGAACACCGTTGGTGCCATTGGAATGCTGCGCACCCCTGCCCTGCTTTTCGGCGCACCAATTTTGCAATATTCGTCCGCCCGCTGACTTACACGGATAATCTTGGCTTCAAGGTCGATGTTGCTCCACGTCAAGCCTCTCAGTTCAGATATGCGCATTCCGGTGAAGATCGCAGTAACGGACATAGCTTTGTGCGAGGCAGGTGCGTTTGAAAGGATCAGGCGGGTCTCGTCTTTGGTCGGGATAATCGTATTGTCCCCCAAGGAACGGGCTTGGCGTCTGACCTTCACGTCGACGCCGACATTGTGATCGATCCACTCTCGCTCAACCACCTCAGAGAGGATCGAGCGCAGACTGACCATGATCTTGCGCACCTGTGCACGCGAAACGCCGTCGTCCATCAGGTCATGCATGCCTGCAGTGTCGATCTGAACCTCAATCCAATCAATAACCGCGCTACATCGATAGCGGTTGAGGTTAATATCTGGTTCGAGCACTAGTCGTCCTTCACCAAAGGCTGAACCGCCCCACCTTTGGTGGCCTCATGGACCCTCGGCGCGTACTGTATGCCTCGCGGATCTGCCAAGGCGGGCCATCTAGGTGCTTCAATGAAAAGCAGTTGGATTTCGAACCGTTTCACATCATTGCGCCAAACCTGAACACAACCATAGGCACTACGTGAGCACTGCGACCCCTTAGCAGCTTCACAAAACAACATTGATTTTGTTTTCAAGTCCGGGCGCGCCGATATCTGTGCAGGACAACAAGACATGCACAACCCCTACTTGACCCCCTCGGTTCCCCGTGTGGAATCGCTGTATTTCAAAGCAGCGAAGAAAGAGGTGAGGCTTTCACCACATTCTAAAATGTTCGAAGTCCTAGAAGATGCGCAGCCCCCATTTATAGCGCTGCAGGCAAGGAAATCCGGTTTGGGCGCCCGTCCTTGTAGAGGCCGAAAACAGGCCAAAACAGTACAGGTCGCCAGAGGCGCTGAGAGCCCTACTGAGCGCTGCACGCAATTTCGCGACCACCCCGGGGCCTCAGCAAGCACCTCACCTTGCGCTCTGTGGCGCGAAATGGGGCCAGAAAGATACGCCTGATGCGAAGGCAACCAATGCATTGGACAATTCTGAAACGACTAGCACTAAGCGTCATCAACATGAACAGCTTAGGATATCTACAAATGACATTCAGCCCATCCGACGTGACAGTTTGCTGACTGAAACAATGATGCAGCATGTGGCACAGGATTAAAGACATGATGACAGACCTGATGGTGGTCCCTGCGCGACGCGGTCGAGCGGTCCGTGTTGCCAAAGAAAAGGCCATTCAGATCATCAATACCCATGGACAACAGGTTGTGGATACCTGGTGCTTCAATGCCGACGACCTGTCCGAATTCATGTCGATGGAGCATCTGCACGTAACGCTTCAGGGATTTTTCCGGCCAAAGGCGATGCACTGACCACCAATCGGCGGCGACAGATCCTGCTTCTGGAAGAGGATACCTCGCCCGGGCGTCATGACACCGTCATCGCAGCCTGCGATGTGCACCGCTACGCCATGCTGGGGTGCCGAGCGTATCACGACAACTGCACAGACAATCTGCATGCGGCGTTGGCGCAGCTCGATCTGCGCGCGCCGGATTGTCCGGCGCCACTGAACCTGTGGATGAATATTCCTGTGGAGCCTGACGGAACGATCATATGGGGCAAGCCACTTAGCAAGCCGGGAGACTACGTAACGCTGCGCGCAGCCATCGACTGCATTGTGGTTATGTCGACCTGCCCTCAGGATATGATCCCGGTAAACGGGGCAGATTGCAAACCAACCGAGGTTCATTACCGACTGCTCGATTAATGGAACCGAGTATCATCCATTATTGTGGCTGATTATCCCTAAGCGCCACCTAGCCGACTATTTCGACCTGTATCAGCCTGAGTTAAACGCCACACAAAGCCTGCTTGCCGAGCGAAGGCGACTCATTCAGAGCGAAGATCCATCAGTCACGGGCTTCAATGTCGGCATAAACGCTGGCTCTGATGCTGGTCAGATAATTTTCCATACCCATATCCATCTTATCCCGCGCCGACAAAGCGATGTTGAGCAGCCGCGCGGCGGTGTGCATGGCGTCATTCAAAGAAAGCAGGCATACTGACCAGCATACATAGGTAAAATCGGATCGAATATGCTGAAATACGTACCCGGCGAAGATGTAGGACTGCTTGAAGACTGGCCCTTCGAAAATCCATTGAGCGACTATCAAGTCAAAGAAGGCGCGCCAAAAGCATCAGGACGCATTGACGCCGGTGGTAAAGGACAAACAACACGCGCTGGGATATGGCGTTGCACTGAGGGCGTGTTCGAGTGCACCGAGCAAGGCGACGAGCTTATGACAATCTTGTCCGGTCGCTGCCGTTTAACCGACATGGCAAGCGGACAAATCAGCGAGATCACCACAGGGGACAGTTTATTGGTTCAGGATGGTAGCCGAGTGACCTGGGATATCATCGAGGATGTGACGAAGGTGTTCTTTGGTCACAAGCCAGACGGGTTTTGAGGACTCGCATTCTGTATGATTGAATTTCGGCAGCTGCCTGATGATCATCCTGACATCGCCTCCTCACCGTTGCTACGGGCAGCACTGCTGACTTTGGGCTATGCACAAGAACATGATGGAATTGGCCTCACCCCCAGCAAAGCCTTCAAGCGCGTTTTTGTTTACTGGGCAGCCGAGCACTTCGATTGGCCTGACATGGGCTATGATGAGCTGTTCAGCGTCAACAAGGTGCTCAACGAGTATGATTTCCCGCCCTTGGAACTGCTGCATTTCTTGCTCGTAGAATTAAAGCTGGGGCGGCATTACAAAGGACAGTTCAAGATCACCAAACGTGGCGCTGAACTGCTGGCCCATCCCGCTCAGCTCGTTGATGCCTTAATACCGTTTTACCTCATGAACATTGATCACAGCAGTTACAGCCGCAGCGGCGATCAAGCGGCAGGTAACTGGGACGTTTGGTTCAATGTGCTCAATGTTGAGACTGAAGATGGCGGTACAGAAGTCGAGCTGTACGAAATCTTCTATGGAAAACTCAGTGACGAACCGATGGCGTGGCGGGCGACGTCGTCATTCTACAGCTGTGTGCTACGCCCTCTTTGTTGGGCAGGTTTGCTGAGCAGTCACCAAGACCAAAGCGCGCGACGCTCAGACGCCTCATATTTCAAAACCCCACTTTGGCGTTCTTGGCTCGCACTGGACACCGATGACAGTGTCGAGCCTGCGCAGCGTCATTGAGCGCACCTCAAGTGCAAGACTTTTGCTCGCGCAGAACTGAACAGCCCAAAACCTCATACAATATACATTGTATGAGATTATCGCCTAAGTCATTGAAAATTAAAAAATCTCTGATTTGACGTGATTTCGGTCAACCAACCGGAACCTCAGACTTTACAGTCAAAGCTAGCAAAACATTATATTTTTAGGAGTTTTGACATGCGCCAAGCACAGACATTGAAGGAGGCGCAGCTGCGTCGTGTTTTACACTATTGCCGCAGTCGGCGTCATCCAATACGAGACGAAACGATTGTGATGGTGAGCTTCTACGCTGGGCTGCGTGCAAAAGAAATTGCAGCGCTGACTGTGGGCAACGTGTTTGATGAAGCTGGTGCTGTGCGCAGTAAGTTCATTCTCAGCGCAGATCAAAACAGCCCCTTGTTCGAAAGCCAGAAAGGCGGGCACTTCTCAGCCAACACCATGTGCCAGCTGTTCCTCGACGTGCACAAAGCCTGCGGGTTGAAAGATGCATCAAGCCATTCAGGGCGACGCACATACATTACGCGGCTGGCGAACAACGGCGTAGGCGTGCGGTTGCTTGCAGAGTTGGCGGGGCACAGTCACATTTCGACAACCCAGCGCTACATTTACGTCAACTCAGAGCACCTAAGCCAAGCAGTCGAACTGCTTTGAGCGTTAAGAGCAGACTTTTGGGCGAATAGTGGCGAACGGCAGGTTTGAGCCCACACCGGACCTGTTGATTTTGTGCTGCGTGCGCTCGCAGCGTGGAAATTGCTGCAAATGCTAAAATTTTGTTGTCGCAACGCGGCGTGAAAACCAGTCATTCGAACAATTTGCAGCGAAGTAATGATAGCCAAGGATCAAAGTGCGGGACAAAGCCCTCTTTCGCTGCAGGTGCGCCAACGTCCGCTTGCGGGGAAGAAGTTTTTGGATGCACTCAGCAAACCCAGAACTTTTGATGTGACAGGTGTCCACGTCTTTGCCGACGGAACGTAACAGCCACTTGCAAGTTGTTTATGTAGAGAAAAAACTACATTTTTCTTCAGGACTGACCGTCAATTGATCAGACCTACTTTTTGAAGGGTTTGGAATGTCGGTCTATCTTCATGGTTTGTCCACAGCGTTACCACCGCACTGTTTAACTCAAACAGAGGTCAGGGAACGCGCGGCTATTATTTTTGGTCAAAGCTATCCCCAGTTTGATCGTCTCTCTAAGACATTCGATACCGCCGGTATAGACAAGCGATATTCTGTTGTTCCCATCGACTGGTTTTCGCAAGATCACGGCTGGGCAGATAGAAATGCAGCCTTCATGACAGGTGCAAAGGCCTTGTTTATCGAGGCTGCGCAACGCGCTCTTCATAATGCAGGCTGGAACGGGGCTGATGTCGATTGCGTGGTCACTGTTACGTCTACCGGCATCACAACGCCTTCCCTCGAGGCGCAAGTTTTTACCGAGATGGGCTTTCGGGAAGACATTATGCGTATGCCTGTATTCGGACTTGGATGTGCGGGTGGCGTTTCAGGGCTGTCCACAGCGCAAGCAATCGCCGCAGGCAAACCGGGATCCAAAGTGCTGCTGGTCGTTGTTGAGGCATGCTCCTTGTCGTTTCGCGCGGATCGCCTCCAGAAGGCAGACATCATTGCGACAGTCCTGTTTGGTGACGGGGCTGCTGCGGCTTGTATCAGTTCTGCTGCGACGACTTCCGGCAAGATCATCACACTTGGCCAAGGCCACCAGAAAATGTGGCCAGACACGCTTGATATCATGGGTTGGGATATTGACGAAACGGGCTTTGGCGTTGTCTTTGACCGCTCAATACCGACCTTTGTCACTGAAGAATTTGCCTCCGCCACAGATGGTGCGTTGAAGGCCGCGAACCTAAGTCACAACCAGATTGATCGTTACGTTTGCCATCCCGGTGGCGCAAAGGTTGTCGACGCCATTGAGGGCGCGTTGCAACTTGGACAAGGGTCGTTGAACGCGGAACGTGATACATTGCGTGCAGCAGGAAATATGTCTGCTCCGACAGTTATGTTCGTGATGAAAGCAGTGCTTGAAGCTGGGACAACAGGACAGATGATGGCCTGCGCGTTAGGGCCAGGATTTACTGCATCCTTCCTGCCGTTTCACGTCAGCGCAGAGGCAGCTTGATGGAAACTGCTACACTTCTCTTTCTTGGTTTCATCGTTATCCAACGATTGAGCGAACTCGCTATCGCAAAGCGCAATACTGCGAACCTTTTGGCGAAGGGCGCTTATGAGGTTGGCGCGTCGCATTATCCCGTGATGGTCGCAATGCACAGCGCATGGATCGCGTGCCTGTTGATTTTTGGCTATGATGAAACGATCGCTTACGGATGGCTTGCCGTATTTGCAGTCCTGCAGGTTTTCAGGGTCTGGATATTGGGCAGTCTCGGCAGCAGATGGACCACGCGCATCATTATCCTTGAAGAACCGCTGATCGTGCGTGGCCCATTCAAATACTTTTCTCACCCAAATTACATGCTCGTCGTGGCCGAGATCATTGTTGCGCCAATGGTATTGGGCCTTGTCTGGGTTGCGGTCGTCTTTACCGTGCTGAATGCCGCAATGTTGTGGGTTCGCATTGGCGTGGAGCATAAAGCACTTGCGCCACTTCGGACGACATAGTCTTGTCGTGGGGTATCGGGTTTGGGGCTGAACGCCTTGGCTTGGTTGCCTTAAAATTTCCGCGGATCGCTGCGCTTTGCTTGCTCGTGGCACTGGCCCTTGTAGGCACAAGTTTATCTCACCTTTCTTTTGACGATGATATCCACCGTGTTTTTCTGTCGGACAGTCCACTGTCACAGGCACAGCGCGCATACGAAGTTGAACAATCACCGCCTCTCAGCACAGCACTGGTTTTTGTCACGTCGCCAGACGCACTTAATGCAGAGCAAATGACCGCACTGCGCGACCTTTCACTGGGCTTCGAATTTGTGGACGGTGTAACAGCAGTTGCGTCGCCCTTTGTTCTTAGATGGCCACCCTCTGTCGAAGCTCCGTCAGGCAGGCCTCTCTTTGGAACCCAAATTGATGCAGCTTTTACGGATGACTTGGCCTCTTTTGAGGCTTTAGACACAGGCTTGCCAACATTTGTTAATGACGCCCTGACGGCGATGCTGCTTAGTGTGTCGATCAACACCGATCAAACCACCATCGCCGCCGCGACGTCCGATATTAAAGCAGAACTGGACCGTGTCTTGCCCGCAGGGTTGTCCGCGAACCTCACAGGCGAAGACGTCATCAGCGCCGAAATTATTTCTGGATTGAAAGATGATCTGATCGCCTTGAACCTCTGGGGCGCGTTGATTGTCATGCTGGCCGCTTTTGCCCTGTTGCGTGATTTACGAATGGCACTGCTTGTCGTCGTCCCCGCACTTATCGGAGCGGCTGGTGTGTTGGCGCTGTCAGTCTGGCTTGGCTATCCGATCACCGTGTTGAGCACTGTAATCCCGATCCTATTACTTGTTTTGGGGGTCGCCGACGGTGTCCACCTGACAGCACATTTGAAAGAAACCGGCAATTTGCAGGGTTCTATTGAAGTCGTCGGTCCCGCATGCGCATTGACGGCGCTGACAACAGCAGTGGCGTTCGCCAGCATCATATTCACCGGAAACGCGCAGCTGTTTGAATTTGCTGTCCTTGGTGCTATCGGGACGATGCTGTCTTTTGCATTCGTCATCGTAACTTTCTCGTTGCTGGGCCGGATCATACCGCTGTCAGACAAACCAATGCCCAAAACCGGCTATGTTTTTGCGCACAAACTGACAGTTGTGGGAGCAGCACTTCCCCGTGCGACAGTTGCAACCTGCGTCTTGATCCTCCTTGTCGCGACATGGGGCTTTAGCCAGACGAAGGCGTGGTTTCCACTCTATCAAAACCTGCCCGACAGCAGCGTTACTCTGACCACAAACGATGCCATTTCGGATGACTTTGGCGGGGTTTTCCAAATGATTGTAGAAACCGAGGGCGATTGGGCGCAAACGCAGAACCTGGTCAAACAGCTTGAGGCCGTCAGCCCATTAAAGACAGTCTTGTCTGAAGTGAACTTTGCACGTTGGCTTGGCCACCCTGACGAGCGGCCGACGGCAGATGAATTGGACACTCTGCCGCAAGCACTGGTCGATCAACTTCGCAGTGGCCATGACACAGCCCGCATTTTTGTGTCCGTGCCAGAACCCATGCGCAGCGATGAAAGCTTGGTGCATTTTGATCTGATATATGACACCGCCGTCAATGCAGGGGCAGACACGATTACCGGCCTACCCACAATCATGCGGCAAGAAGCGGTCAATCTCATCGATCAGCTATCATTTGGCTTGATCGTGGCGAGCCTTGGCGCGACGTTCCTGGTGGCCATCGCATTTCGCTCGGTTCGCTTAGTTCCCGTCCTTATCATTCCGAACGTCCTACCACTTATGATCACCGGCGGATCGCTACATCTGTGGGCGCAAGGACAGCTTAATCCGACTGCCGTTCTTGCTCTCACAATCGCATTTGGCATTGCCATTGACGATACGGTTCACTTTCTCAGCCGGTTTTCCAATGCAAAAGCGAATGGCGAGACATCCGCAGAGGCAGTAGTGACAGCAGCCAAATCAGCGGGACAAGTCATGGTTTTGACGACGCTTTTGCTGGCGGTGGGATTGGCCGTGACGCTGTTCAGCGAATTTACCCCGATCCGCTTGTTTGGCGGCATGCTGATCGTAACACTCTGGGCCGCATTGTTAATTGATCTGCTTTTGCTGCCAGCATTGCTAACCTGGAAAAGGATCTCACATGGTTCTGTCTAAACCAACATTTCTGATAGCTACGATAGCTGCATCGGCAGCACTGTCTGAACCACTTGCAGATATGGAGGGCGATTGGAGGGGGGCTGGCTGGGCCAGACAGACACTGCAAGGTCCGCAGGAGACGGTGCGTTGCCAGATTACCAATAGCTATGACGCTCCAGCTCTGACACTGACGCTGTCGGGCCAATGTGTCGTGCCTGGGCGTCGGCTAACCATATCTGGAACTCTAATGGGGTCCGAGGGCGTAGAGCGGATCAAAGGGCGCTGGTTCAACCCAGACGGCATTGGCAGTGTTCGCATTGCAGGTATCCAACGCGATGGGATTGTTGCTTTTAATTTTAGCGCAACTGATCCGGCAACGGGCCATGATTTAGCACAAAACGTCGAGTGGCGTATCTCGGATGGGACACTTCGATTGCGGTCAACGGATCGCAGTGATCCCAGTATCTTAATGTCAGATATTACATTCGGAAGATAAGCAGCCCTCGGATGCAACGCAGCATCATTTGATATGATGCCTTGTCAACGTCGGGTTGACGATGTGGGAGGGTGTGGTGGATCGGAGGATCCATCATGAAAACACCAAACTTACCCGCCATTCGCGCACTGCGTCCAGCCTTGAACACAGGCCGGATCGTCGGCCAGAAAAAGCCGCTCAAGCCCAAACACGTCTGGGTGATCAGGGTGCGCCTGGAGCTGGCCGAGAACCACCGCGATCTGGCCCTTTTCAATCTTGCCATCGACAGCAAGCTGCGCGGCTGCGATCTGTTAAAGATGAAGGTGGTCGATGTCATGTCGTCAGGCCAAATCAAGGAACGGGCGTCGGTTCTGCAGAGCAAGGCCCAGAAACCTGTGCGTTTCGAAATCTCTGAAGGCACCCGTGCATCGCTCGCAAGGTGATGCGGGAGCCGCTCATGATCGGACCCGAATACCTCTGGCCTGGGCGTTTTCACGAACCGCTTCATATCTCGACCCCGCGCACGCGCGTATTGTCCGTGCGTGGGCGACGTCCATTGGTCTGGAGGCCAGCGCCTATGGCATGCATGCGATGCGGCGCACAAAGGTGACGCAGATCTAACAGGCCGCTGAATTAGTCGGCGACCAGGATCGTTGTTCTTTCTGTGGGGTGAATGCGCCCTTTGCTCTTTGATAAAGACCCGATAGTTTCGGCCCCTGTGCCGTATCCCTTGGCCTCAACTCGCCAGCAATCTGGGCAGTCGGGCCAGGTTATTGGCGGCCATCGTCAGAATGAAGCGGGATCGCACCCGTTCGACACCGCGATAGACAGTTTGCGCCATGCCACCGACTGTCTTGGCCCAGCCGAAGGCCTCCTCGATCCGCTTTCGGTGCTTGATCGATAAGGCGTAGCCCTGATGTTAGGTCGTGCGTCCGTCCATTGCCCGGCAGGCGCATGCGCAGCATGCTGCCGAGAGGGGATCGCTGAGTATCGTAACTTCTGCGCGACATGCGGTGTGATGCAGGCCTCTCGGAGGTCGGAGACGAACTCGGCGGCTTCATACCCCTTGTCTGCCCCAAGTGTCAGCCGCCGGGTCGATCCAGGGGAGTGGCGATGCACCATGTCCAAGGCGGAACGCCGTTCCGCATGACCTTCAGCCTGGGTAAGGTCTCCCTGAACAATCAGCCCGTGCCTGTTCTCCATCAGCGCATGGCCCATGAAGCACAGCGTCGCGCCGGTGCCGGGCGATTTCTTGTATAGCCGCGCCTCTGGGTCCGTAGTTGCCGCGTGGGTGGTGTTCGAACGCTTCTCGCCTTTGAAGTCGACCTCGGCGTTACGGTTGCGGTGATTGGTGCGGGGCATCGGTTCGATCTCGGGTCCGGATTGGGTGGGTTGATTGTCAGGGGCGTTGGCGGATCATCCGGCCCCTCATTGTCGGGCGGCTCGCCCTCCGCCTTCTGCTGAAAGCTTTTCATCGACGCCCAAGCCTTGATCAATGTCCCGTCGACCAAGAAATGCTCATCCCCCTCTCGGGACATTGCTGCGCAATGCCCTACCGGGCAATGGATAACAGCGGAGCCACCTCGCGGTGCGCCAGAATTGCCGCCGTTACCTTGCGCGACATGTCTGTTGTCAGCAGCCGATCCCGGTTTTTGGTGAACACCGTTGCGATCCAAACCGGGTCGTCGATGCCAAGGCCGACGAACCATCGAAACATCAGGTTGTATTCCATCTGTTCCATCAACTGACGCTCGGATCGAACAGAGAACAAGATCTGGATCAGGCTGGCCCGGATCAATCGTTCGGGTGCAATCGAAGGGCGGCCAAATTCGGCGTAGAGCGCGGCAAACTCGCCATCAAGGCTGGCGAGGGCGTCATTAACCACCTGCCGGATCTTGCGCAACGGAAGCTTGGCAGGGATGCGTTCCTCAAGATCGACATAGCTAAACAGCGACCCGCTCGTTTCATCCGTCCCGCGCATCTTAACCCCCGACATTGCCGTACTTAGAGTTAATCATGTTCTCAATTTACTGTCGAGGCGGGACTATTTCAGCAGCCTGCTAAAAGAAAACCGGCAACCTTCGGGCAGTCCAGCTGTTGTTGGGCCATACCAAAATGGACAGCACTGTCAGATACCTTGGCGTCGAGCTTGAAGATGCGCTGGCTATCGCAGAGGCTATTGAAATCTGAGCACGTAGGCCGTCTTCACGGAAGGCCCACAGCTGACGTTGAGCACGGTCTCCAAATGCTGCGGTCGCAGCCCGCTTACCGGCCATTCGTCGATCGTGCAGCATGTCGGCAAATCGAAGGTCAGCAGCGCGGACTTTTCTGCCGTTTGATTGTATCTTCTGAAAGCCCGCTTTCTGAAACCCATTTCCACAGTCTGGAAATAATCCTGATGCAGCCCACCAGAGCCCTCGACACTCAAGGAGACTTAACGAGTCCTCGCGGTACCAGCAATACAACGAGCCACGTGATCATTGGCGGCTCTGACAACACGCTGGCGAAAAAAGTTGAATCTGGATATTGACCGCACATGGTCGCGAATTTCTGGGATATTATATTTTTAGCGATGACGGCGGGCACCAGTTTGATCTGTGCCGCTTTGATCATTCGCGGAAGTCTAATAGAGCAGCGATGGCCGTCCCACGCCATTGCGCTGATTGCCTTCTTCGCGATCATGTTCGCCGAGTCTGTGGATGGGCTAAACGGACTTGCGCCGATAAACATAATGAATCCACGAATGGTCGGCTTTACGCTCCCTCTGGTTCCGGCGCTTGGTGCCTGCATGTGGTTTTACGTGTCGGGCCTGACATCGATTGAAGATCGATTTGAACGCCGTGATTTATGGCATCTCGTGCCCATCTTCGGCCTTGTCGCTTGTACGATCCCGTATCTATTGCTCTCGAACGACCAACAGCAGGTTTTCGCGTCTCAAGACATCGATATGCAAAGTCTCGGTCAGGTTGCCGCAGTGATCTTCATCATGTTGGGTTGGATCGGCTGGGTGGCCATCCTGGTCCTTTACGGTACCGCGTCGCTGCGACGTTTGCTGATCCACCGCAAACAAATGCGAGCCTTATTCTCAAATGTGGATAATGTTTCGCTTGCGTGGCTCCATGTGCTGATCGTGATCGTCTTTACGTTCACGGGCCTCGCGATCATTGGAGCCCTCTTGCCCGCAACGAACAACATTGCATCGTTAACCGAAGCGTTCACGGCTCCGTTCTATTTCTGTCTTGTCTTTGCTGTCGGATCATTTGGCGTGCTGCAACAGTCTGTCATCCCGACCTGGAGCGAACTTGAAACGGGTGACCCCGAGAAACAAAAATACCAACGCTCCGCACTGCGAGACACCGACATGACGAGGATAGCCAGGAAGCTCGACGCGACGATGCAGGACCGTCAGCTTTGGCAGAACCCGAACCTCTCGCTGCATGATTTTGCTCGTGAGACAGGCATTTCACAAAATAACATCAGCCAGACCCTCAATGATCATCTGGGCAGGAATTTCTATGACTACGTCAACAGCTGGCGCATCGACGCTGCCTGCAACCTCCTGCGCAAGACAGATCAATCTGTTTTGAACATTTCGCTCGACGCCGGGTTCAATGCAAAATCGACCTTCAACGCAGCGTTTAGAAAAGTCATGGATCAAACCCCACGACAGTTTCGCACCAATGCACAACTGCAAATCAGCAGCCTGGAACAGGGTCAAATAAAAGGTGCGGACGGGCCGGATCGGTCGAAACCGGTCTAAAAACCATGGATCTCTTCCAAACGACCAGACCTTTGTTTGGTCCTGGATTCTATGGAGCGATGAATATGAAAACCTGTTTGGCCACCATGGTTGCCGCCGCTATCCTGCCCACAATTGCGGGGGCACAACATGTAACCGGTCAGGACTTAACGTTCACATACGGGGTCGGGGTGGTGGGCCTGTCCGGTGTCTATGTCGGGCAAGACGATGAACTTCTACCGTTCCCGGTGCTTGGCGTTTCATACGGCCAATGGTCCTTGACCATTGCGAAAGGTATTGAATTCCAGGCCATCGCGACGCCAACCTCCCGCCTGTCATTCGCCTTGGTCTATGACCCTTCTGCCGACATGCCGGACACACAACTATTTGCAGATTTGGATCGCGAAGATGGGGTCGCGCTCGAGATCGAAGGGTCTCACAATTTCGGCATTTTCGATATAGCAGCCACAGTCCGGCGAGACGTATCGCAACGCCACGACGGCGTCAGTGGCGACCTTTCCATTGGCCGTAGCACTGTTATCGGACAGACCCTGGTCGAGGTTCGCGCGGTGGCCAGTTATCTCGATCAAAACTACGGAAACGCTCTTTATGGGGTTGGCGCAAGCGAAGCCAGCGCACTGCGTGCATCCTACAGTTTTGACGAAAGCTGGTCACCGTTTGTCGAATTCTCGGCGATTGTTCCGATCAATGACACGGCGTCGTTCGTTGCGGGTTTCCGGCACGAACAGCCCTTTGGTTGACGCCGACGAGCGCACGACACTGGGTCTGTCCGTCATCCGCACATTCTAATTGCCACCGCTTTGGCGTGGTAATTTCCAAACATGTCCTCTGAAAGGACCAAATCATGCACCTCACCGACCGCGTTTCCACGCTCTGGATCGTCATCATGTTCAATATGGCGTTCGCCGATATCCTCGGATTCATCGACCCCGCAACACTCAGCGAAATAGCCACCGCAAGCACCGAAGGCGTGTCGTTCGGCAACATCGAAAGCGTTGTCATCACGCCATCGCTTCTGCTGGTTGCGGCTGTGTTCATCCAAATCGCGATCGTAATGATCTACCTCTCAAAGGCGCTTCCGAAGAAGGCCAACCGCATCGCGAACACTATTGCAGCACTGCTGACAAGTGTCTTCATCCTCGGCGGTGGCAGCCTGAGTCCGCACTACATTTTCTTCGCCTCGATCGAAATCCTGTGCCTCGGCTACATCGTGGTTTTGGTGTGGCGCTGGAACGACCGATAACTCGACACCAAAAGATGCACCCAAAACCGGCTTCAGAGTCCTTCTTTAGGCCCGATTCAATTTAGGAACACACTATGCGAACGTTGACGATACTGATGACTATTCCACTGCTCGCCGCCGCAGCCTGCGGCGAATTTGGCAGCGACTACGTGCCAATCCTTGATGGCCCCAAAACCACAACATACCTCTCTGACCTTGAAAGTTGTCAGGACTTGGCGCGTGGTCAATCTTTCGATGAGAACACAATTGGTGCCACAGTTATCGGAGGTGTGGTCGGGGGGGCCTTTGGAGATCAATCAGGCGGCGTTACATCCGCAGAAGGCGCATTGATCGGCGCGGTCCTGGGCCTTTTCGGCGGCGCAATTGATGAAACCGAACAACGTCAGTCCATCGCTCGGGAATGCATGAAGGGCCGTGGGCATCGCGTGGTCGGTTGAAAAGACACGCATAACCACTTTGGGTTCACAAATTGGCAGTCACATCAAAACGGCCCAAACATTGCATAATCGCCTCTCCAAATCTATCGTGCTGTTGGAAAATGAAACAGGATCAAGACCATGGATTGCGCGCCCGCCGCCTGACACCCTCGATATTCTCTGACAGCGAGCATCAACCATGTCTATAATCGTTCTATCCAGTTTGGTCTGGCATACTCCGGATGGCACCTGCCTTTTCGACAAAGTCGACCTTACGTTTGGTCCAAAGCGCACAGGCCTTTTCGGTCGAAACGGGATTGGAAAAACGACGCTGTTGCGCCTGATCGCCGGCGAGGTGGTGCCTGTTTCGGGCACCATCACCAAGTCTGGCTCAATAGGATTTCTGCGTCAAAACCCTGAACAGACGACAGATGATACGCTTGCGGACTTGTTTGGTGTGCAGGATCAACTTGCGGTGCTCGCACTGCAGAGGCAGGCGCAGCAACTAAGGATGACCTGATGACTGCCGATTGGACGTTAGAGGTGCGACTGCAAAACGTGCTAACAGATATGGGGCTTGACCAGTTGCCAATGGATGTGCCGATCGGCGCATTATCGGGCGGTCAACGGACACGTGCAGGCCTCGCTGCTCTTATGTTTGCCGCCCCAGATGCGCTTGTTTTGGATGAACCGACGAACCATTTGGATCAGGCAGGGCGCGCTCAGGTCATCGATGTAATTCGCTCATGGAAAGGATGCGTCATTGTTGCGAGCCACGATCGCACCTTGCTGGATGCAATGGATGCGATTGTCGAACTGACTACGTTGGGCGTGCGGACATATAGTGGAAATTACAGCGCCTACCGGGACATCAAGACCGCAGAACTCGCGTCCGCGCAAAGTGAGCTCGCACGGGCAGAGCGGACAGTCACGCAGACCGATGCCAGAGCGAGACTTGCTGCCGAGCGCAAAGCAAAAAGTGATCGGCGGGGCCGCAAGTTGCGCGCCTCGGGCGGCCAGTCGAAAATCCTGCTGGACGCCGCAAAGGAGCGAAGCGAAGGATCGGACGGATCTGGAGCAAGATTGCGCGCCCTCAAATCCGCAGATGCGAAGGCTGGTCTGGACACTGCGCGCGAGGCGGTCGAAATCCTTCAACCTCTCGCAATGGATTTACCCAAATCTGGATTGGTCAGGGATCGCGATGTTCTGTTGGTCGAAAAACTGACTTTTGGTTACGAAGACGGCCGTTCCGTTTTTCAAGACGTATCTTTAGCAATACGTGGCCCCGAGCGCATTGCGGTTACAGGATCAAACGGATCGGGCAAATCAACTTTCCTTGCATGTATCACGGGTGATCTTAAAGCGTGGGACGGCCAGCTGGCATTACATGTACCAACTGCTCGGTTGGATCAGGACATGGGTATGTTCGACCCAGATGAAACAGTAAGCGAGGCTTTCGCCCGTCTTGATCCAGAAGCTTGCGAAAATGAGAGGCGTGCTGTCCTCGCGCGTTTTCTCTTCAGGGGGGACGATGCCTTGCAGAAGGTCGGGACACTGAGTGGGGGCCAGCGTTTGCGTGCGGGATTGGCCTGCATTTTGGGCCACAGCCGCCCGAAACAGCTCCTTATTCTGGATGAGCCGAGCAACCATCTCGATATCGATTCCGTAGAGCTTCTAGAGTCAGCGCTCAACGCTTACGACGGCGCGCTCCTCGTCGTCAGCCACGACGAAACCTTTCTGGGTCGTATAGGTGTTGAGCGGAAATTTAAACTTAATGGTTGAACACAAACTATCAAAGCTGCCTTTCGTGCAACTCGCAGCATTGGTCAGAATGGGCGGTGTTCTCAACAGGTGGACGCAACGCTTTAATCTTTTGGAAAAGATGGAGTGTTGATTATGAAGTATCGCCGCAGGATTTATTATTCAACTGAGCAGCGTGCCGAGATCTGGGACCGTTGGCAGCGTGGGGAGTCGATGAGTTCGATTGGTCGGGTGTTTGACCGGCAATCATCTTCGGTCTTTTCCGTGATCTCACCGACGGGCGGCATCCGTCCAGCAGATCGGAAACGTGACAAGCGGGCGCTTAGTCTCAATGAACGTGAAGAGATATCGCGGGGGCTCAGCATTAAGCACTCTTTACGCGCAATTGCACGTGCGCCTTCAACCATCAGCCGCGAGGTTAGGCGCAACGGTGGATCTGCTGGATATCGTGCGACGACGTCAGACCAGGCCGCGTGGGACCGCGCATTGCGTCCCAAGATGTGTAAGCTGGCTTGCCACCCCGCATTGAGCCGCACAGTATCCGCTAAGCTGCGGCGAAAGTGGTCGCCCGAACAGATTGCAGGCTGGCTGAAGCGTGCATTCCCGGGAGAGGTGCTGAAACAGGTGTCACACGAGACGATCTATCGAAGCCTTGATATACAGGCGCGTGGGGTTTTGAGGAAGGAGCTTCTCGAGCATTTGAGAGCGAAGCGCACGATACGCCGCTCCAAACATGCCAGTCTCAAACGCAACGGTCTCGGCCAGATCAAGGATGCAGTGTCGATCAGCGAAAGACCAGCACCCGTCGAGGATCGGGCTGTGCCGGGGCACTGGGAGGGCGACCTGATCGGAGGCTCAAGGAACAGCTATATCGCCACACTTGTCGAACGCCATTCCCGGTATGTCATGCTGGTAAAGGTTGCGAATAAGGACACCGAAAGCGTCGTCTCTGGGCTCATCAAATCGGCTCATAGGTTGCCACGCGACCTCTACAAATCTCTGACATGGGATCGTGGGAAGGAGCTGGCAGATCACACGCGCCTGACCATGGCAACCGATGTCGATGTCTATTTTTGCGACCCACAATCGCCCTGGCAACGAGGATCAAACCAAAACACCAACCGGTTGCTTCGGCAGTATCTACCCCGTGGAACTGATTTATCTGCTCGTTCCCAAGCAAAACTTAGTGCTATCGCCAGACAGTTAAACGAACGGCCTCGAAAGACCTTGCAATACCTGACGCCCGCAGAGAAGTTCGCTCGGTGTGTTGCGTCGATCAGTTGAGCCCGCCGCTCAAAGCCGCCTTTCGCTTGCGCAGAAACACTTGGCAGTGCGGCCACTGCGAAGCTGACATAAAAATTTGGGCTATAATACGTCGTCAGCGCTTTGTTGATGTTTGGGCTGGAGGGTTGGATGGAAGGCAAATCATGCCGAGTAACCAACTTCCCGCCGTCACCCCAAAACGCAGAGCTTGGAACAAGGGGCGCCTTGTCGGGCAAAAGCGCCCGCTACTTCCCAAACAGGTCTGGGCCATCCGCGCCCGCCTCGAGCTCGCGGGAAATCTTCGCGATCTGGCTTTGTTCAACGTCGCAATCGACAGCAAATTGCGCGGTTGCGACTTGGTCGCGCTCAAGGTCGATGACCTTATTAGAGATGGCAGGGTGCGCGAACGCGTGTCGGTTGTTCAAAGCAAAAACGAACCAGCCTGTGCAGTTAGAACTGGCTGAAAACACGCGAGAAACTGTGTCCAGTTGGATGAAATCTCCGGAAATGATCGGATGCCAATTCTTGTTTCAGAGCCGTTTCCATGATCGCCCGCACATATCAACACGTCAGTATGGGCGTTTGGTTCGGGACTGGGTTGTTTCCATCGGGTTAGAACCCAGTGGTTATGGCACCCATTCCATGCGCCGAACAAAGGTGGCGGAAATCTACCGCAAGACAGGCAACCTGCGTGCCGTCCAGCTTTTGCTTGGACACACAAAGATTGATAGCACCGTCAGATATCTGGGGGTCGAGCTCGAAGACGCGCTGAGCATTTCCGAGCGGATCGACATCTAAGAACCTTGACGAACGGCAGGAGCCGTTCGTCATTTCGAAGCAGTCACAGCCGCTTGGTAACTCCTACGGCAGTGCTGAGCCCAGAGTCACCGATGCTGCAAAACGTGCAAATGGCAGCTTCTCGAAGCATAGCTGACGTTCATTTCTGAACTGCAATGCCAATCTTCAATCGTGTGGCGACCTTGGGCGACTAATTATTTCGCTAGAATTTTCGCAAGCTGCGCAGCTGATGTGACGCCGTCAATAAGCCGGGTGTTTCCGAAATTATTAAAGTGTGCTGGAATATGGACCATACCAGCGCAGCCAAGAACGACTGTATCGACCTTGTCCTCACTGACAGCACGGTTGATTTCACCAACCACGGCATCCGCCGTTCCGACAGGATCGGTTTCCAAGTCTAGCACAGGCACACCGCTGGCGCGGACGCGAGCCAGCTGGGATGTGAAGCCGTATGCGTGGATGTTCTTTTCCAGTATGGCCACAGAAACGTCTAAAGTGGTCACGACAGAAAACCTGGCCCCTGACAGCACCGCCATGTGATAGGCAGCTTGGCCAATGCCAATGACCGGGCACGATGCGATATCGCGAGCGGCGTCCAGCCCGGTGTCATCAAAGCAGCCGATTATAATGGCCGTGGCACCCGCATCGGAGGCTTTGCGTACCAGCACCAACAGGGGCGGGATACAAGCCGCGCCGTCATCAGGGCCTTGGATCGCGGCGGGACCGTCGTGGGAGGTCCAACCGGTCAGTGTCACACCCGCTTTTGATGCAGTTTCTACCATTGCTTTGGTCATGGCATCGGTACTGTTAGGGTTGATCAGAACAATCATCAGACGGCCTTTCCAGCGTCACTGCCTGCGCGCGCTTTGCGCCTATTGCTAAGGAGTGCGAGGGCGAGAAATAGGCCGATGATCAAGAGGGAGAACACCGTCGTCAGCGTACCAAGCGCGTAAAGCACAGGCGATGTGACATTCGTGGTCATGCCGTAGATTTCCAAGGGCAGCGTGTTATAGCTGCCCGCCGTCAGCAGAGTGCGCGCGAATTCGTCATAGCTGAGCGTGAAGCCAAACAAGGCCACGCCAATCAATGAGGGAGCGATAATCGGCAAGACAACATGGCGGATTGTTTGCCACGGGGATGCTCCAAGATCGCGGGCGGCTTCCTCATAGCTTTTGTCGAAACGGTTGAAGACAGCGAACATGATCAGCAGGCCGAACGGCAGCGTCCATGTCAGTTGCGCGCCAAAACCGGATGTCGACCAATGCACGTTCAGCCCAGATTGCGAGAACAGCAGGCCCACGCCCAGAGACACGAGGATCGACGGGATCACCAGCGCCGTGATGATCAGGTAAAACAGGATGCCCGAGCCTGCGAATTTTTTGCGAAAGGCCAAGCCGCCCATAACCGAGACGACCACTGTTGTGACCATGACCATCAGGCCCAACACGATTGAACGGCGAAAGCTGCCCCAGATGTCGCCAACGGCCTGTTGTTCGAACAGGTCATAAAACCAATACATCGACACGCCGCGCATCGGGAATGTCAGCCCACCACCCTCGCCTTGGAACGACAAAATGCCAATCGTTAAGGTCGGACCGTAAAGGAACAGCACAAACAGCGCGAAGAACGCAGAGAGGACGTAGAAAGATCTTGGGCGCGGTTCCATTCAGATCAGGTCCTTTTTCATAAAGATCATTGCTGGGACGGCGCATCCGAGGCAGCGATTGCTCTTGCAATCGAGTTCGGGTGTGGTGGCGCAGACGGCTCTAAAGGGCATGATCAAAGTTCCTTCCGGATGTCGACAAAGCGCAACAAGATGCCGATTGTGATCAGTACTGTCGCCAGCAGCACGATGGCTGTGGCAGACGCACTTGGGTATTGCAGCAATGCAATGTCGTTTGATATCAAACGACCGACGTTCGCGGATTGGCTGCCCGACATGAAGCGCACTGTGATGAAATCGCCCATCACCAGCGTGACCACGAAAATGGTGCCGATCATGATGCCCGGTTTCGTCAGCGGGATGATCACGTTCCAAAGGATTTGCGCGCCACTTGCGCCTGCATCGCGTGCAGCCTCAATCAGGGATTTGTCGATCCGCATCATCGTGTTGAAGATCGGGACGACCATGAACAGGGTGTAAAGATGCACGAAGGCGAGGATGACGGCAAAGTCACTGAACAAAAGCCACTCGACCGGTTCATCAATCACACCCCATGACATCAACGTTGTGTTGGCGATCCCATTGCGCCCGAGGAACGGGATCCAGCTGATCATGCGGATGATGTTGGAGGTCCAGAACGGGATTGTGCACAGAAGGAAAAGTGCGATTTGCCATGTCAGGCTGCGAATGTGGAATGCCAGATAATAGGCAACGGTGAACCCGATAACCAAGGTAAAGGCCCATGTAATAAACGCATATTTGAACGTATTGAGAAAAACGGTGTAGGTGACGGGTGACCCAAACAGGAACGCGTAATTGTCCCATTCAAAGGCCGGAATGATGGAAAATTCGGTCGCACGCCAAAAGCTGACGATGACGATCAGGACAATCGGCATCACGAGAAAAACCAGCAGTACAGCCGCAAGGGGAGACACCATCAGCCAGCCGGTTACATTGCGATTTTCTAACAGCTTTTTCATGAGGTTTCTCTGTATTGGACGGGGTGGGTGCGCCCAGAAAGGCGCACCCTTTGGTCGTTCTTAAGCAGCGATAAATTCGTTCCACTTGCGGACCATGTATTGGTTTTCGTCCATGACGGAATTCCAGCACACAACACTACCCATGCGATCCTCGAAGGACCCACCGTCGCGCACTTCGCCCGCACCGGCCAGTTTGCCGCCTGTTGGGGACAAGATGTCACCCATTGCGGCTTTGCCTTCGTACCAAAAACCCCCCTCGTCTGCGGTCATGAATTCCTTCGATGTTTCGGGCACAGCAGAGTAATAGCCCTGACGCATCAGATAGCCGCCAACCCAGCCGGAGAGATACCAGTTGATGTATTCATAAGCCGCTTCAAGCTCCAGACCAGACAATGCAGCAGAGATGCCCAAACCACCGCCCCATGAGCGGTAGCCTTCTTCCAGTGGCTGGTAGACGCAGGGGACGCCTTGCGATTTGACTGCTGTGATCGCAGGCGACCACATGGACTGGATCACAACTTCGCCGGACGCCATCAGGTTGACGCTCTCGTCAAACGACTTCCAGAACGCGCGGAACTGCCCGTTTTTCTTGGCCTCGGTAAAGATGCCAAGCGTCAGGTCGATCTCTTCTTTCGTCATGTTGCCTTTGTCGGGATACGTGTATTCGCCCATGGATTCTACGACCATCGCCATGTCCATGATCCCGATGGACGAGATGTCGAGGATCGATGCCTTGCCTTTGAACTCAGGGTTCAACAGCTCGGACCAGTTGTTGATCGGACGGCCGATCAGGTCGGGGCGGATGCCCAGCGTGTCGGCGTTGTAGATCGTCGGGATCAGGGTCATCCAACCGGATTCTTCTTGCACAAAGTCTGTGCCGTTCGGCCCCGATGTGAACCCGACAGTGTGCGGCGCTGTGCCCTGTGCAATCGTGCTTGTCGGTGTCAAAAGACCGTTGCGGAATGTACCGGCGATCTTGTCGTAATTGGCGATCTTGGACGTGTCCATTGCCTGCATATTGCCAGCGGCCCAGACCTTTTTGCAGATAAAGTACTCAATGTCTGCGATGTCGAAGCTGTTGGGTTGTGTGGCTGCACGCTGTGTCACACTGTCCGTGTCCAGTGCAGTCATTTCCAGCGTAAAGCCGAGGTCTTCTTTCACCTTATTGGCAACATCATTAAGGTTGGACACCCCTGTGCCGAACTGGCGCAAGGTGATGTCCTTGATGTTTTGTGCCCAGATCATCGGCGCACCGAGGGTCGTAGATCCGGCAGCGATTGCAGTCGAAGCGGCCCCTTTGAGCAATGTGCGGCGGCTCAGGCCCTTTTTGGATGTAAATTTGGTCATGCTAAGTCTCCTTGTCGGTGATGAAGTGCCGCAATTTATGCGGTCAGTTGGTGAAGGTTTTTGGCATCCCAATGCAGACCAATCTGGTCTCCGGGGTAATGCGGGGTTGTGAAGTATTGAGCCTCTGGCACCAGCGCAGTGACCTCTTGTTCGCCTGCGATGCGCGACAGCAGGGAGACGTGGGTGCCTTGGTATTCAACGGCCATCACCTGCGCGTCCATCGTGCCCTTATTTGGCGCGGTTATTTCGACCGCATCCGTGCGGATCGCGAAATGACCATCAGGCAGCGCGATGACGTTATGGCCGCCCATGAACTGCGCAACGAAGCGCGTTTTGGGCGCGTTGAACACATCACGCGCAGGCCCCGCCTGTTCAATCACAGCGTTATTCATGACAACTATCTCATCGGCCAACGCCAGTGCTTCGTCTTGGCCGTGCGTGACGTGGATAAAGCTGATGCCCAACTCTTTTTGAAGCTTCTTGAGTTCGCCGCGCATGCGGATGCGCAAGAACGGGTCCAGCGCTGACAGTGGTTCATCCAGCAATAAAACTTCGGGCCTGGTGATCAATGCACGCGCCAGCGCGACGCGCTGTTGTTGCCCTCCTGACAATTGGTCAGGCAGTCGATCTCCCAGCGCCGTTAGGTCGACCAACTCCAGCATCTCGCCCGCTTTGATCTGGCGTTCCTTGACGTCCACCCCCTTCATTTTCAGGCTGAACGCAACGTTATCAAGGACGCTAAGATGCGGAAACAAAGCGTAATTCTGAAACATCATCGCGGTGCCGCGCTGCGCGGGCGGCAGAGCGGAAATGTCACGCCCTGATAGCAAAATCGCACCATCGGTCACGCTTTCATGACCCGCAATCATCCGTAGTGTCGATGATTTCCCGCACCCCGAAGGCCCAAGCAGGCAGGTATAGGAGGATGGCCGGAACCTATGCTGTATCGCGTCCACAGCGACGGTTGGACCATAGCGTTTGGTGACTTTCACCAGTTCCAGATCATGTTTTGCGGTCATGGGTACTCCTGTGCTGCAATCAGTTGGGCGCTTGTGATGAGGAAGTTCAAACAGCGCCTACCGTTTGTGAGAAAAATTCAGGCAAATGACATAAAATTGGGCGGACCAATTCGGCAACGCTCAAATATTGAACACAACTAATACCACTTATTGTATACAATTATGCCGCACCTTGTTTACGAGACATGCCTCTGGCATCAGTGATTCCAAAGGAAACTCCTATGTCGGCACTGCCCACCTCAACGCGTAAACCTAAGGATGCGACGCAAAAGGTAACTGATGCGCTCGCCTTGGCGATCCATGAACATCGGCTTTCCCCGCATACAAAGCTGGGGGAGGACGAGATTGGGGAAATCTACAATGTGTCTCGCACTGTTGTACGCGCGGCGCTCCAATCGCTCGCCCATGTTCAGCTTGTGGAAATCCAGCGCAACAAGGGTGCATACGTGGCAAGTCCGACCCCGCGTGAGGCCCGCGAAGTGTTTGAAGCCCGCGCTTTGCTAGAACCGCGCACCGCCCGTTCCGCCGCGAGCCGTGCCACACCACGCGACATTGAGATTTTGAAAGATCACATTGCCCAAGAGCATTTGGCCTTGGATGCTGGCGATAATGGCCGTGCGATCAACCTGTCTGGACGCGTCCATATCGAGA
>Ga0163215_101004_pt1 | contig 24285 bp, 23 predicted proteins | sample SynspAceP_FD_185934 | JGI IMG/M metagenome (GOLD analysis project Ga0163215, IMG submission 185934) | Saline lake microbial communities from Ace Lake in Antarctica - Synechococcus sp. Ace-P (Hybrid Assembly) | ecosystem: Environmental > Aquatic > Non-marine Saline and Alkaline > Saline | place...
CTCACTGGGAAAAGTGAGACTTGAAGGAAAGGGCGTAATAGGGACATTCTCAGGATAGATTTTGCAATGGATAGCAGAGAGGGAATCTCAAAATTCAGCAAACAGGCGCATTTTGAATAACAATTCAGAATGCGCCTTTTTTATTTCCTTTACTGCAGTGGTTTAGTGACTGGTTCATCTTGCATAACAATATCATTTTACTGTATGTTTTTTATTCAGCTAAACTGGTGCAACGATTTAGCTAGGGCATCATTCAAGTAAGGAAGGTTTAATGACAATGTTTAAGCATGCTTTCATCGTAATAAAAGACCAACATCAAGAGCTGGCACCACTGGTGAGAGCTGCGGAATGTTTGGGTAAGGTCTTATCATCCATCACCATTTATCGCCATACTGAGCTGGTAAATCCCAAAAATACAGAAGCTTGGTCACAATGGCAAAGCACTGAAATTGCTTCTTTTAAGGCTGTGCTAGCTAAGTTTGATCTTTTGCCTACATTAGATTTCATTTTTACTGCCAAAAGCTTTACTCCCCAAGAATTCGAACAAAGCTTAGAAAAGAGTCAGGCTGAAGTCGTTTTTCGCTTAAACAGTGGGCAGCGCTTTTTAGATGGGGTTTTTGGCTCTAGTTTTGACCAGTACTTTATTGCTGATTGTTCTGTGCCCGTTTGGATAGTTAAGCCCCGACGGTGGGATGACAATATTGAGGTACTCGCTTGCCTAGACGTTGATGATAAGAGTGAAATTAACCATAAGCTCAACAAAGACATTCTGCAGACGAGTGAGCAATTAGGCAAACACCTTAAGGGCCAGTTGCATGTCGTCGATTGTTTTTGGGGGGACGTAGCTTCAATGTCATTTGAAGTAGACAACTCAGGTCGTTTTAAACAATCAGCCAGTGTGCAGGTTCAACATAAAGACCTTATTCAAAGTTATATTGCTGAATATGCCTTAACTCAACAATCGCTGCATATTATTGCCGGCACACCCGACTTTGCTATTCCTGATACCGCCTCTCGCTTAAACGCAGAACTAGTTGTTATCGGTAACAATGCCGATCAGGGCATTATGGATCGTCTATTTGGCGATACAGCGGTTAATTTAGTTAATAACGTTGATTGTGACGTGTTAGTTATTAAACCTTAACCAAGCTAGTTTGACCTTGAAGTAGGAGCTCCGGGTGAGCTCCTTGCATAAGGTCTTTATTGAATGCGATAGGCCGGTGTATATAAATCGAGTGTTTTTAAACCAACCATAGTCAGCACGCCTTGGTAACTATCTTCACCATTACCGGAAAACTCAAATGAAAATTCGCTGTGGAAATCAAGTTTTCCGCGGTGACTACCTATTCTGGTTTTTATGCGGGCGATACTTAATAACTGCAAGTTTTGTCTTTCGCAGTAGTCGCTTAAATGTTGATTAGCTGTTTCAGCGATAGCTCTAAAACGCCAAAATAGCAGGCCAATAACAACAACCGAGAGTAAAACAACTAAATCAAATAAATTCATGGGTTTTGACTCTCAAAAAGTGTTTTTATGCGAAGGGCTAAGGCGGGTTCTTTTGTTGGCCATCGAAGTACGTTCAACATCGCATCTCGACAGCTAGGAATTTGTACTAAATCTCGGAATAGTCCACCAAACAAATCTACATCACTTTGGCTAAGACGATGGATAAACAGGCTAATGACTTGTTGGTTGGCTAGTTGTTGCCAATGTCTTGCCGCAATCAGAACCAACAAGTCGTCGCTAATTAATTGGTCTTGGCTGAGGACTTCTAGTAATACTGAAGAAAGCAAATCAGTGTCTTCACACTGGCTGAGCGCACGTAACATCGCCAATAAAAAATCGTTTTCTGCAGGATGCTTGCGCCATTCGCTAACAATTATTCTACCAAGAGCAGAATCTACCGGATGATTTTCTAGTGAATCACACAGTGCCAGTTGCACCTCTACAGCCAAAAACGCAAATTGCTGCAACAGTAATCGATGGATTGATTCTTCATTAATTCTAGCGCCAAGGTCTGCGATACCTTGCAATGATAATTGTTGCCAATCTATGTTTTGTGGGCTGTGTAAGTATTGTTGAGTCAGTGCAAAATACTGGGAGGGTGCTAATGCTAACGCATGCCTAGTTATACTATTAAAACTGGCTAATTGTTGTTGATTTGGGACAAAAGTAAAAGGATTCTCTGGTAAGCCAGCTTGCGCATTTTTACTTTTTTCCATTTCAGCACCGAGGGCCTCCACAACAATTTGTAAAAATTGATTGCGTGCAGCACTAATTAATTTGCCTTGTTCATCTAAAGGAAATTTAACAAACCAAATATAATGTTCTTGGCTGAGGCCTTTATTAAAAAATATAATGCCAAACCAGGCATGTTGCTGACGTGGATAAGGCGCCGGAATATGGCTTAATTCAAAGTCTAAGAATGTTTGACTCGAATGGGGCCTAATGGCTCTGCCCAAATCAAAAACTCGGTAGTCTGTGCCACCATGCAGAAGAAATTCGCTGATTGTATTAATACGACTCATGATATCCTTGACGCTATCGTGTGGTGCTAGGCACCTTTTTGTAAAATTTGTTTGTGATGTAGAACGGTGATCATGCCACGTAGCCTTATAGAAGTCGAAGCTCAGTTGCAACAACTTGAACATGCCTTACAACATGTGGGGTGTTGGTCAACGCAATGGCCGAAACAAGAGGCCTTGCTGAGTAGCGCGCCCTTTGCTTGTGACCACCTAAGATTTGAACAATGGCTGCAATTTATATTTATCCCTAAACTTCGGGAACATCTTAATACCAACAAGCCCTTACCTAATGCCATGGGATTACATCCTATGGGGGAACAATGTATTTTAGATCCCTTGAGCCGGGTAAGTATACTACCTGTGCTTGCCCAAATTGACCTTATTTTTAAAGTATAAGCTATTGAATTTAAAAATTATTTACCAAGACGAAAGTATCGTAGTCATTGATAAACCAGCAGGATTGCTGGTGCATCGCAGTATGCTAGATAAACATGAAACACAATTTGCCTTGCAACTTGTTCGAGATCAAATTAATCAGCATGTTTTCCCTGTGCACCGTCTTGATCGGCCCACATCAGGGATTTTAGTGTTTGCCTTAAGCCCCGCCGTTGCCAGACTACTCGGCGAACAGTTTAGTACACAACAGGTGCTAAAACGTTATATCGCTATCGTGCGTGGTCATGCGCCTCCTGAGGGCGAAATTGATTACGCTCTTAAAGAGCAGTTGGATAAGATTGCTGACAAAAAAGCCAAACAAGACAAAGAGGCGCAACAGGCCTTTACTACTTTTTGCCGCTTACAGACCTTTGAGCTGCCTTTTGCGGTTAGTCGCTATCCTTCTGCTCGTTATTCACTTTTATCTGTTGAGCCTAAAACAGGCCGCAAACATCAGATTCGACGTCACTTGGGTCATATCAATCATCCCATCGTGGGCGATACGACCCATGGTGACGGTAAACATAATCAATTTTTGAAGCAACAATACGGCTTTTCAGGTCTAGCTTTAAGTTGTCAAATGATGCAGTTTAAACATCCAATACATCAAACTAATTTAACCTTGAATTGTGATCCAGGAGAGCATATTTGTGGTTTATTGTTAAAATGGGGAATTGATGTGCCCAGCCTAGATACTATGATGACAAACCGAAAAAATGAGGAAAAACCAAGCAATGAGTAATATTGGGATTTTTGTTGGCAGCGTTTATGGTAACGCGCAACATGTGGCTGAAGAAGTAAAAGCAGCGTTAACAGACTGTGGTCTTGTATCTCAGGTTTATAGTGATCCAAGTATCGACGACTTTCAAAATGCCAGCAAGGTGATTTTTATTAGCTCAACTACTGGCATGGGTGATGTTCCACCAAACTTAGAATTTTTTATTCAAGACTTACGTGATCAAATGCCTCTAATGGCAAATAAACCTTTTGCGGTGGCAGGTTTAGGTGATAGTAGCTACGGTGAAACCTATTGTGGTGCAGGCAATCAGATATTTGCTTTGTTAAGCGAATTACAAGGTAATCCAATAGCTGATTTATTAGAAGTTGATGCCTGTGAGACCTTAGAGCCAGAGCTTGAAGTGGTTGAATGGGTTAAAGGCTTAGTGAAGTATTTAGCCTAGCTAAGCAGTAATATTCAAACAATAAAAAAGCGCCTAAAGGCGCTTTTTTTTGACATAATCCAGACAACAAAAATTAAGCTAAAGCTTTAATCTGTGCTGACAAGCGGCTCTTATGACGAGCAGCTTTGTTTTTATGGATTAGGCCTTTAGTTGCCATGCGGTCAATAATTGGTGTAGCAGCAGCAAATGCAGCTGTTGCAGCTTCTTTATTACCTGATGCGATAGCAGCGATTACTTTTTTCAAAGATGTACGTGTCATAGAGCGACGGCTAGCGTTATGTTGACGACGCTTTTCCGATGTAATGGCACGTTTCTTAGCAGACTTGATGTTAGCCAAGTTGTAACTCCCAAAAAATTCTAGTCAAAATTCAAGGGTGCGGATTATCCAGATTGGAGGGCCTCATGTCAAATGCTTTTGTCGCATTTATAAGCAAAGTTTGTTTTTGCTTCTTCAGTGAGTTATTAATTGGGGTCATTCGTCTGGCATATAACGATTAAAATTCCCTTGTTTGTGTCTTTGTTTAATGAATCAATAGACTGCAAAGGTTGAGATAACGCATACTATCCGCTTTTATCAAAAGGGATAGCTGAGTGTCGAGAAAACTGCTTAAATCGGGTGTGATAGTGAGTGTCATGACCTTTATTTCTCGTCTATTAGGTTTGGTGCGAGATGCGGTTGTTGCCAATTTACTCGGTGCTGGTGCGAATGCCGATGTCTTTTTACTCGCCAATAAAATTCCGAATTTTTTGCGTCGTTTGTTTGTTGAAGGCGCGTTTTCTCAAGCCTTTATCCCCGTGCTCACCGAGGTTAAAAATGCCGGCGACGAGGCCCATTTAAGACAATTTATTGGTAAGATTTCCGGCACGCTCGGCGTCATTGTGACTATTGTTGCTTTGCTGGGGGTGCTTGCTTCACCTATTTTAGCGGCCTTATTTGCATCAGGTTGGTTTGTTGAATATATGAATGACGAGCCAGGTGGGGTTAAATATGAACTTGCCTCATTAATGTTGAAAATTACTTTTCCCTACATACTCTTTATTTCATTAGCAGGCTTGGCGGGTGCAATACTCAATACTCTCAACAAGTTTGGGGCCGCGGCGTTTACACCTGTATTACTCAATATTAGTATTATTATTTGTGCTATTTATCTGTCTGATCAGTTTTCTCAACCTGCCTTTGCACTCGCCTGGGGCGTATTTATTGGCGGCCTTGCGCAATTACTCTTCTTAATTCCCTTTTTAATTAAGGCTGGGGTACTCGTTCGACCTAGATGGGGATGGTCAGACCCTGATATTCAAAAAGTTAGAACGCTGATGATACCTGCTTTGTTTGGTGTCTCAGTGGGACAGCTTAATCTACTGCTCGACACCATGATTGCCAGTTTCCTTGGCACCGGGGCTATTTCTTGGTTGTACTACTCAGATCGTTTATTGGAATTTCCCCTCGGCTTGTTTGGTATCGCCATTGCAACAGTCATATTGCCAACACTTTCACGCAATCACGTAGCAAAGGACGACCTAGCCTTCAGTAATAACATTGATTGGGCGATTAAAATGGTGTGCATTTTGGGTATACCAGCCGCAACGGGTTTATTTGTATTAGCTGAACCTATGTTATTAACCATATTTCAGCGTGGGGCATTTTCTCCTTTTGACGCGGCCCAATCTGCCGCAAGTTTGCAAGCTTACTCCTTTGGTTTATTGAGTTTTATGTTAGTGAAAGTACTCGCTCCAGGTTTTTACTCACGGCAAGACACTAAAACACCCGTTAAATTTGGTATTTGGTGTATGGCAGCCAATATGGTGTTTAATTTGATACTGGTTTGGCCTTATGATTATGTTGGTTTAGCGATGGCAACCTCTATGTCAGCTGCGATGAATGCAGGGCTGTTATATTGGGCTTTACATAAAAATAAAGTCTATTGTGCCAGTAAACAAACGATCTACTTACTTGTTAAAATTATTATTAGCGCCATATTAATGGGCACAGTGGTTATGCAAATGAGTCCAATACTTGAGGTGTGGATTGCGTTTGAACTGATGGTAAAAATAGTTGAGTTGTTTAAGCTAATTGCACTAGGTTTTGCTGTTTTTGTTTCAGCAATGCTGATTATGGGCGTGCGTAAACATAGTTTTGTGGCTCACGTTTAGACTCTGTTGTGGTATTTAATCTACCCGCATGGCTAGCGAGGTAGGTAAACCTTGAGTGTAATTGTTAATAAGTCAGGCTAACTACTTTCAATAATGGCCCAGTTCGATATAATCCGCGCCTTTGAAATAACTATCATCTTCAATATTTAGCTACTTTAGTACTGGATTTTGACACGCAATAACGAGAATTTAGGTGGAATTGATCCGCGGACTATATAACCTCAGAGATAAACATCGAGGTTGTGTATTAACCATAGGTAAGTTTGACGGTGTGCATTTAGGGCATCAGGCCGTGCTGAGTCAGGTGCTTGAAAAAGCCAAAGCTCTAGGCTTGCCGGCCACCGTCATGGTGTTTGAACCTCAGCCTGAAGAACTATTTACACCACTGCATGCGCCAGCAAGACTAAGCGTATTGCGTGATAAATATTCTCAGCTGCAAGCCTTGGGTATAGATCGCCTACTGTGCATTAAATTTAGCCCTGAATTTGCCGCTTATTCAGCAGAGCAATTTGTTGAAAACTTATTAGTGGATTTACTTGATGTTAAGTTTTTGGTGGTGGGTGATGATTTTCGCTTTGGGCGAGGCCGAGTGGGTGACTTTGCCTATTTGCAAAAAGAAGGTGAAAAGTGCCATTTTGACGTTGCCAGTACCCAGAGTTTTAGAGTAGAAAATTGCCGTATCAGCTCCACAGCTGTCAGAGAAGCGCTAGCCAGTGGCAATTTTAGTTTGGCGCAACAGATGCTGGGCCGACCATTTACCATATCGGGCAAAGTATTACATGGTGATAAACGTGGCAGAACCATTGGTTTTCCAACCGCCAATGTATTATTAAAACGTGTTAAAGCGCCCGTAAATGGGGTGTTTGCGGTTGAGGTGATTGTTAAAGGCCAGTTGCATACCGGAGTGGCTAATATTGGCCATCGACCCACGGTCAATGGCACACGCTCGCAGTTAGAAGTTCACTTATTTAACTTCAACGAAACAATATATGGACAAACTATCTCGGTTGTTCTCAAACATAAAATTCGAGATGAAATAAAATTTGATTCTTTCGAGTTATTACATAAACAAATTAAACAAGACGCAAAAAAAGCTCAACAATTGTTAAGCATGTCTTGATACACTTTTAGTCAAACCAATGACCAACTTGGATTAAACCAACAATGAGCGATTATAAACATACTTTAAATTTGCCCGATACCGCGTTTCCAATGCGTGGTGCTCTAGCTGAACGCGAGCCTAAAATGCTCGAACAATGGACAGCTAAAAAACTTTATCAGCAAATTCGCCAAGCCAAAAAAGGTAAAACGCCTTTTATTTTGCATGATGGCCCTCCCTATGCAAACGGTGATATTCATATTGGTCATGCCGTTAACAAAATTTTAAAAGACATCATCGTTAAGTCAAAAACCTTGTCCGATTTTGACGCGCCCTATGTGCCAGGTTGGGATTGTCATGGTCTACCCATTGAATTGATGGTTGAAAAAAAGGTCGGTAAACCTGGGCATAAAATCAGTGCCGCCGAGTTTAGGCAAAAGTGCCGTGAATTCGCAGAGAAACAAATTGAAGGTCAGAAGAAAGACTTTATTCGTCTCGGTGTTTTAGGTGAGTGGGACAAACCCTATAAAACCATGGACTTTAGTTCTGAAGCCGACATTATCCGTGAATTGGGCAATATTGTGCGTTCAGGCCATGTTGAGAAAGGCTTTAAGCCAGTGCATTGGTGTACTGACTGTGGTTCAGCATTGGCAGAAGCCGAAGTTGAATACCAAGACAAATCTTCTCCCTCAATTGATGTGCGTTTTCAGGTTGTCAATGAAGCTGAAGTGCTCGCGTGTTTTGCGCATCCTGAAAAATTAGTCGGTGAAGGACCGCTTTCGGTGGTTATCTGGACAACGACACCTTGGACCTTACCGGCTAACCGCGCTGTGTGTTTAAGTCCAAAGCTAGAATATACTTTAGTGCAAGTTAACGCTGAGTCAGGCAAAGAACGTTTAGTTATTGCTTCAGATTTAGTCACTGAATGCATGGCACGTTTTGGTATTGATCATTACCATGCTATAGGTTTTTGTCATGGTGACGCCTTAGAAAATAAAGCATTACAACATCCATTTTATGATTTTCAAGTACCGCTTATTTTAGGTGACCACGTTACCACTGAATCGGGTACGGGTTGTGTTCACACTGCGCCTGGCCATGGTGTAGAAGATTTTAATGTGGGTCGTTATTACAACTTAGAAGTTGCTAACCCCGTTGGCGCCAATGGTGTGTATGTTGAAGGTACCCCTTTGTTCGCAGGTGAGCACGTTTTTAAAGCGAATCAACATGTGGTTGAAGTATTAAGTGAACACGGTGCGCTAGTTCATCACCATGCCTACACCCATAGTTATCCACACTGTTGGCGCCATAAAACACCGCTTATTTTTCGTGCTACCCCTCAATGGTTCATCAGCATGGATAAAAAAGGACTTCGTCAAGCCGCCATCGAACAAATCCACCAGACTCAATGGATCCCTGAATGGGGCCAAAATCGCATCGAGTCAATGGTGGCAGGACGCCCAGATTGGTGTATCTCAAGACAAAGAACTTGGGGTGTACCGATAGCAATGTTTATACATAAAGATAGTGGTGAATTACACCCCAATACCGACGAGTTACTTGAAAAGGTTGCTTTATTGGTTGAACAAAAGGGCATTCAAGCGTGGTGGGATATTGATGCCAGCGAGTTTTTAGGTGAAGACGCCAAAACCTACGTTAAAGTCACTGATACCTTGGATGTGTGGTTTGATTCCGGGGTAAGTCACTATTTTGTGGTTGACCGCAGAGATGATATTCCCGCTGCGGCCGATTTGTACTTAGAAGGCTCTGATCAGCATCGTGGCTGGTTTATGTCATCGCTGATTACCTCGGTTGCGGCTAAAGGCTGCGCGCCTTACAAGCAGGTCTTAACTCATGGTTTTACAGTAGATGGTGAAGGCAAAAAGATGTCTAAATCACTCGGTAATACTGTTGCCCCTCAACATGTGATTAATAAGTTGGGTGCTGATATCTTGCGCTTGTGGGTGGCATCGACTGATTATCGCAGTGAAATAGCGGTGTCTGATGAAATCTTAAATCGTTCTGCTGATGCCTATCGTCGTATTCGCAATACGGCGCGTTTTTTACTGGCCAATTTGAATGGTTTTGAGCCTGCAACTGATTTAGTGCCACTAAATGAATTAGTCGAATTAGACAAGTGGGTAGTCGCCCGTGCGGCCATTATTCAGCAAGAAATTATTGCCGCCTATGAAAAATATGACTTGTTGGTTGTCACCCAAAAACTTATGCATTTTTGTTCTATCGAATTGGGTAGTTTCTATCTAGATATCATCAAAGATCGTCAATATACCGCAAAAAGTGATAGCCACGCCCGTCGTTCTTGTCAAACCGCCTTGTACCATATTATTGAAGGGCTGGTGCGCTGGATGGCGCCGATAATGAGCTTTACCGCTCAGGAGCTGTGGCAAGAATTACCTTGGCAAAAGCAAGAGTTTGTTTTTACCGACGTATGGTATGACACCCTCAATAAACTCAAAATTGAATCGACTTTCGACAATGACTTTTGGTTGGCGATACTTGATGTTAAAGAGCAAGTAAATCGCAATATTGAAGGCGCCCGTAAAGCAGGTGTGATCAAAGGTTCATTACAAGCAGAAGTGAGCATTTATGCTAGCCATGAGCTTGCCACCTTGTTAAACAAATTAGACGATGAATTACGTTTTGTATTGATTACCTCTGCCGCCAAAGTGATTGAAGTTGAGCAAGGTCCTGCCACCGCAAACAAAACAGAGATAGCCGGTTTATGGGTTGAGATAACGGCATCAGCAGGGCAGAAATGCGCACGTTGTTGGCATCATCGCGAAGATGTGGGCGCAAATCCTGCACATCCGGAAATCTGTTTACGTTGTGTTGATAATGTGGACGGCGAGGGCGAAAAACGCGCTTATGCTTAAGCTTTTTAGCCAAACGGGTTGGCGTTTTTTGTGGTTAGCCTTGCTAACCTTGGTGCTCGATCAATATACCAAAGGTTTAGTTGTTGAGCACATTGAACTCTATCAAGCGGTGCAGGTTAACTCGTTTTTTAACCTGACTCATGTCTATAACTATGGTGCTGCTTTTAGTTTTTTACATGATGCTGGTGGCTGGCAACGTTGGTTTTTTACCGTCGTCGCTTTTGCTGTTGTGGCCATGTTGTTGTGGTGGCTTAAACAATTATCACGCTCACAGGTCATACTGCCATTGGCATTTTGTCTGATAATCGGTGGCGCATTAGGTAATGCTTATGATCGTTTGGTTTTGGGCCACGTAATTGATTTTTTGGTGGTTTATTACCAAGAATGGGTTTGGCCAGCATTTAATGTGGCTGACAGCGCTATCTGCCTAGGTGCAGTGTTGCTGATTGTTGATATGTTTAAAAATAAAGAGCAAAAAAATGACTGATGTTTCTCAATTCGTGACCGAACAATCTCTAGCGGTTATTGAACATGGCAGTGAAGTGGTCTTGCATTTTGATCTAAAACTTTCTGATGGTTCGGCTGCTGACAGCACTCGAGTCGATAATAAACCGGCTAAACTTGTGATCGGCGATGGTAATTTAACCGCTAATTTTGAGCAGTGTTTATTGGGCCTAAAATGTGGCGACAAAAAATCCTTTACACTGGTGGCTAGTGACGCTTTTGGAATGCCTAATCCCGATAATATTTATTATCTGGATCGGAGTAAATTTACAGCCGATACGCCTGCTGAAGAGGGGATGATTATCGCATTTACCCAGCCTGATGGCTCGGAGTTGCCTGGTATTATTCGCTCAGTGGCCGGAGACTCGGTGACCGTAGATTTTAATCATCCTTTGGCGGGTCAAGACATTACCTTTGACGTGGAAATATTGTCCGTCAATTTACATTCATAAACGCCGTTTTTAGGAATACTAATATGCAAATTCATCTCGCCAATCCTCGTGGTTTCTGTGCAGGGGTTGATCGTGCCATTACTATCGTCGAGCGCGCGCTTGAGTTGTTTTCGCCGCCTATTTTTGTGCGTCACGAAGTGGTGCATAATCGTTTTGTGGTTGATGGCTTAAAAAAACGGGGTGCGGTATTTGTAGATGAACTGGCAGAAGTTCCTGACGACAGTATTGTGATTTTTTCTGCTCATGGTGTATCCCAAGCGGTGAGAAACGAAGCAGATAGTCGCGGACTAAAAGTATTTGATGCGACCTGCCCACTCGTGACCAAAGTGCATATGGAAGTGATGCGCGCCAGTAAAAAAGGCACGGAGTGTATCTTAATCGGTCACCATGGCCACCCAGAAGTTGAAGGTACGATGGGCCAGTACGACAACCCCAAAGGCGGCATCTATTTGGTTGAATCGGTTGCCGATGTGTCACTCCTTCAAGTGAAAAATGTTCAACATTTGTATTACTGTAGTCAAACGACCTTGTCTGTGGATGATACTGCAGATGTCATCGATGCCTTGCGTCAGAAGTTTCCACGTATTGAAGGGCCCAGAAAAGATGATATTTGTTATGCGACGCAAAATCGTCAAGATTCTGTGCGTGAGTTGGCCGCCGACTGCGATGTATTGTTGGTGGTAGGTGCGCAAAATAGTTCAAACTCTAATCGCCTCAGAGAATTAGCCGAAAAAATTGGTGCTCAGGCTTACCTGATTGCAGATGAAAATTGTATTCAACGTGAATGGTTAGAAAACGCAACTAATATCGGTATCACTGCCGGTGCCTCTGCTCCTGAGATATTAGTGCAAGGTGTGGTGAATAGACTTAAACAATGGGGCGCGACCCATGCAATTGAACGTCCAGGCCGCCTAGAAAACATTGAATTTGCGGTTCCAAAAGAATTACGTATCAAACAAATTGATTAACGCTATCCATTAACGGCTTTAAATAGGACTGGACCTCACCAACAGTTTAAGGGCGTTTTGTTCATCGATTGGTCAAGTGCCAATATTTGACATGCGCTGTCTTCTTGTTGTGAGCCCTTCGCTTGTGCAACTAAGGTATAGGTTGTGGCGCTTACGTTGGCGGTGGAAAAATCAAAATAGTCATTTTGCGGCAAGCTGAGTTGCGTTGCCGTTGCATAACTTGCGTTATTAAGTCTAAAAGACTCTTGTTGCATTTTTATCCTTAATAGTTGTATCGCACAGTCAGCGCGTCTCGATTTGAGAATGTGTTGTTGATAACTCGGAAACACTAAAATAGCTAATAGGCCAATAATAGTAACGACTACCATGAGTTCAAGCATGGTGATGCCCGTATTATTGCTCAGCGATTTTTGCAAGCCACGATAAGAATTTTGTTCACTCATAAAAATTCCCTTTTCTCATTTTCCCCTTTTTAGAATTTGAACTATAGTTAAATAAACGGATTTTGCGATTAGTTTTTTAACCTAAAGTATGGATGCTCACAATGCGCAATACTATTGGTCTTACCCTTCTTGAACTGTTAATTACCATCTCTATCATGGCCGTGGCTCTGACCTTAGGTGTGCCTTCAGTATTAAATATTCAAAAAAGTATGCAATTAAAAGGTGCCGCCGAAGTCAGCTATTTTGCCTTTCAAAAAGCGCGCTCAACGGCAATATCAAGCCAATCAAATATTATGGTTATCCTTAACCCTGCTTCTCCTTGGTGTATTGCTATCAGTGATGGTGGATTATGTGACTGCCAGATTTATCAAGACTGCACCGTTAATGGGGTGGAAGCCACCATTCATAAGGCGGATTTTAAGCTGGTCAAGATGCAAGACTTAAAATTCGGCGCAAACGACTTCACTATTTTTGATGGTGTTCGCGGCTTATCTATAGGTCATGCTGGTTCAGCTGTATTCAGTGATGGCACGAATCAAATTAAGTTGATTTTAAGCAATATGGGCAGAGTCAGGCTGTGTGTTAAGGCAGGCAGTTTAGGAGGCTATGAGACATGTTGAATTTACGCCGTTATCAATGTGGCACCTCACTGGTTGAGTTGATGATTTCCATGGCGATTGGTCTTGCCTCGTTAACCGCTATGGCATCTTTGGTTGGTCATGGCATTGGTTTGAATAGTCAATTATTGGCTAAGTCTCGCTTAGATGAAGAAATCAATGCCATTGCGGCTTTATTAGTTAGCGATATTAAACGCGCTGGCTACGATGCCAATATGATTAGACTAGTCAGTGATCCCTCTTTACCAGTATCGCCCTTTGCTGATTCATTGCTGGTCTCTAACTATCCATCAGAAGTGGCCAATAGTTGTGTGACTTTTGCCTATGATCGAAATCAGAATGGTCAATTAGATACGCAAAATACTAACGAACATTTTGGCTTTAGATTGAAAGATAAGGCGATTGAAATGCGTATAGACGGATTAGCGTGCAATGCAGGTGGCTGGCACGATTTAACGGATCCTAATGTGGTTAAAGTGAGCAAACTGCAGTTTTCAGTTCAAGGCCACGCCCGTCATGGAATAAATGCAAGTCGAGTTAAACTGCTATTGGAAGCAGAGCTTAAACATAATGGGTCTATATCAAAACGGCTCACTACCTCATTTATGGTTAAAAATCATGACCCATTATAAGTCCAGCAAGCTATCAATATTGCCACAACAAGGTGCTATTGTATTAGTGACGGTGGTGCTGTTACTCGTGATGGTAACGCTTGTCACTTTGTATACCGCTAAAATCCAATCCTTTGAACATAAAATAATGTTGAATAGTCAAAATCAAAAACTAGCCTTTACTGCTGCAGAGGCAGGAATAATGCGTGGTTTAGCTGAATTACAGCAAAATAAAGATTGGCCAGCCCAGGCCATCAATGAAGTATTAGCAGGACAGGAACACTTTTCGGTCAATGCGGGCAAGCAAACTATTGTTCGCCATTCTCGCGAAATGAAGCTTTTTGAGCTTAGCTCTGTTGGTATTTCTGCGGATGGTTTAGCAAGGTCAACTATAAAACAACAGGTCATGGTTTATCCTCTGTTAACTCAAATTCCACGTGCTGCGCTATTGGTTGCGGGGGGCCTCAATAAACAAACAAGTTTTGAATTAGTCGCCAATCCCAATGGTGCAGGAGAGGGGGTTGCGCTGACTGTTTGGACCAGCGGAAATATCGATATGGCATCAATCAACGGATTTACTTGCGGTCTGCAAGAATATCAGGACGGACAATGTAAAACTCATTCGTACTCTTCATCTCTGCGATGGTATGAAGATGTTTTGTTCAACGACCCAGAGTTCCCCAGTGATGTATTTGCCCATCTATTTAACGTATCTTTCCAACATAATATGGCAATGCGCGGTGATGCTGAGCAAGTACTCAGTACATGTAATGTGCTTAGTCAACAAACCTCAGGCGTCGTTTGGGTTGATGGTGAATGTAATATTAATGTCGGTTTAGCGATAGGTAGCCCGTCCCACCCCCTCTTGTTGTTGGTTAATGACGGAAGTCTGCGTTTAGGCCAAGGGAGTAGAATACACGGGCTTATTGTTATGTTGAAGCAAGTGAGTACTGTAGCGAGTTACGATGTTTTTATTCCCGCTTCAAGTGCTGTATATGGCGCCATAGTAGCGAATTATGAATTAGGGAGTTTAGCGGGCAGCTTGCGGGTGATTTATGATAAAGATTCCTTATCGACCTTGGTAAATTCTGCGGAGTTTTTGCGTGTTGCTACAGTGCCAGGTAGTTGGCATGACCTATAAATGCAAGGTAAATAGGGGGTTTTCTCTACTCGAAGTGTTGATTGCTTCTTTGATGATTATGTTGGGGGTAACGGGCTACGTAACCCTACAAAGTGAATTTGTTATGGCTGATTCACAAATAAACTTACGTAATATCGCCTTACAGATGGCACAGGAAAAGTTGGATGATTTAGCCAGTTTTAGTCAAATAAAATCTCAGTCTAATCAATTATCTTATACCGCTATTAGTACCAATGTGGGGGGACAATTGCCCAGTGGTAATGTGGATATTGCACTGGGTAATAATCAACTCAATATTCGTACCTTTAATCGAACGTGGCAGGTGTCTAATAAATATTATGTTGATACTGATAATGATGCACAAGAGGATACGTGGGTTGACGCCAACCATCCTAGTCTAGTGCCGCCGATCCCAGACGTAGCAGGACAAAAAAGTATTAGCATTAAGATTGATTGGCTAGATTATCAAGGCAATAATCAATCGCTTATTCTAAATGGCACTATTACTCCTATACCGCAAAGCCGCAGTATCTTAACCCTATCCGAATTAGCCAGTGTCGACCGACGCCCAGTCATAAAATTTAGTCCAAGTACGGTTCCTGATACCCATATTAACCCACTGGGTAAAAATGAATTTATGCAAAGTGCCAGTCCAAGCCTGTTAAGCGCTCAGCGCATTGACCTGTCTTTCGAAAAATATAGCCATACAAATGGTTCGGATATTAAAACGAATAAAAGTGAATTTACTACTATTGCGTGTCGTTGTGAGTTGCTGGGCATGGGGCAAGGAATAACTCCTGCTATGAGTATTATTAGTAATGGAAGCTTAGCAATAGAAGAGGGGCAAATATTGCAAAAAATGACAGGTAAACCGGCATCAACGGGGCAGTCAAGTTTGTGTGCCCAATGTTGCAACGACCACCATGATAGCCCACAAACTATTACTGATGAACGTTTCTATCGAGCAGAAAATGGCTTACCCCATGGGCATTTTCAAAGACAAAGTAATATGAGTTTTGTACAAGTTAGTCTGCCGGGGCAGCAGTATGATGAAGTTTGTCGATTTAGAAGAGTGAATGGTTATTTTGTTTTATACCCAGACTGGCAGTTAGTGGAGTTGGTGGTATTGAGTCCAGATTATTTATTGAACTCGAACAATCAATCGATTTACTCAGCTTACACTCGCGCTTTGCTGCAGAGTCTGATTGATTATTCTAGCCGTCCCATACGCCCCGTTAATAGAGATATCGATATGAGCTTGAAAGGCAGACAACTCACCGTACGTGGTTTGTATATGGATCGTTTACGAGCCCGCGACAGGGCTATTATACAAGTAAAAATTGCTAAGGGAGAGACCGATTGGTTAAGCTTGACCCCTTACTATGAGGTGAATTTAACCTTGTTGGCAAACTGGGCGACGGACGATCCCGCTATTGCCACTATCAGCAATGATCCAATTGTTTCCTTTCCTCTTACCAACTATCAATATTACCAAGTATACAGCCGAGGTCTATTGGCTGCGGTTACTTCTGGTGTAACCTCCATAAGCGCCAGTGCCTCTGCCTATAATAGCACCATGGCCGGGGTGCCTCCCATTACACCAATAGAATTAGCTTCGTTCAAACTGGATAATTCAGTGTCTTTAAAGTAAGGATAGATGCAATCTATTCGATGACCTACCCTCATTAGACTGCAGTGGCATGCACCAATCTATTGAAAATATATACCTTTCGTTAAGTAAAAATAACCAAACAGCAAGGAATTTAGCTACCATACTAATATCCACAAAACTCTTGTCTACTGATCTGAGGTAAAGGTGTTAAATCGTTTGCCAATAAAAAACAACTATCTACACGCTTCCAATTTCGAGCGGGGAGTAGGTATGATTGAAATCCTAGTAACCCTTTTTATCTTGTCCATTGGCTTATTAGGTGTTGTTTACCTGCAATTTGTTGGCTCGTTTACCAACTCAGAATCATTAAATCGTTCGCAATCTGTATTGGTTGCTCAACAAATGTCAGAACGTTTAAGGGCCAGTGCTACGTTTTCTGCAACGGGTGATGGCTTGGTTGTCGACAATGAATATTTCGATACTAACAACTATAACTTTCAAAATTTAAGTTGTTCAGGTGGTGCACAGCCCTATGTTTGCTTTTGTCAAACTCGGCCGGCCACTATCCCTAATTGCAACGATAATATATGTTCGGGCGCTGAACTTGCCCAATTCGATGCTTATGAACTGTCTTGTGCTGCGGTGATAACCAATCCTGATGTCAGTATTGCACTTACTTGCGAAGATAATGATGCAACCGATACCCAAAGTTGCAGCGTTGGTTCCAAACATATTGTCACCCTCAGCTGGCCTGTTGAAAATTGGCAAAATATCAATAGAACTTTGAACGCAAAATGTAATGTGGCCCAGACAAGCCCACATGACTGTGTATCGGTAGACATCACATTATGAATAGTAACGTTAAACAACAGGGTTTTAGTTTGGTTGAGTTAATGATCTCGATGACTATTGGTCTGATGATTTCAGGTGCATTAATTCAAATTATGTTGGGTAACAATGTCACAGAAAGATTAAATCAAGCGGTTTCATCGGTACAAGAAAGTGGGCGTTTTATCATTACTCGCTTACGCAATGATTTAATAATGACGGGGCGTTACGATAATTTATCACCAGCCTTAAATCGCGATGTTGACGTGGCAGTTGAGGCGGCTGTTGTGCAAAACAATCCCGTACCTTTAGCGGGGGATTTTGTGAGTGATGGCGCGATCGGTTCCATTGAAGGCGCAAATGGTGCAAATGATACCCTCGTTGTTAGTGCTCAAGGCAGAACAGATTGTAGAGGTTACAAACTCGGCTATGCCGCGGATGAGGAATTTTATGTCGTAAACCAATACTTTGTATCGGGTACCTCTTTGCAATGCAGAGGTTTTGATGGCCGAGTGCTAAGAGGACAAAAAGTAGCGGTTAATAATGATAGTAACAATGCTTACACCTTGTTAGACGATGTTCACAGTTTTCAGGTGCAATACGGTGTAACCAATAATCTCGCATCCCATGATAATAGTTCGCGGCCCGTGCGTTTTGTGACTGCGGATGCCTTAAGCGCTTTGCGAGCGGCGGGCTCTCAGGTGGTTGCTATTCGTATTGCGGTGTTACTTAAAGCAGATTCTGAGGTCATGATTGACCCCGTCCCTTCGTTCAAACTATTAGACGAAGTGGCATTTCAGCCTGCAGAAAAGCGTTTATTTAAACAATTTGAAACAACTATCACCTTAAGAAATGTCAAAAACTTTGTTCGCAGTAGGAATATATGAAAAATATAAATCTTAACAAACAGTCCGGCATGGTTATGGTTTTTGCCCTGCTGATTTTATTGAGTTTAACCATCTTAGGCGTAACGTCAGTTGCGAGTAGTTTACTACAAAGCAAAATGGCGATTTCAATGGAAAGAAGCACCCTCGCTTTTGATGCGGCAGAGTCGGCTATTGCTGGCGTTATTTTTGAATCAGAAGACAAAGTGATTTTAGCTGATGCTAATTTAAATGATCCTTTGTCTGATGCTCGCGGTGGCAATCAACTTGATCTAACGGTACAGAGTTTGAGTTGTTTTGATAACAATACTTGGACTAACCGCAGTGTCACAGCGCTAGGACTTTCTAAAGGCAGTCGTCATGTTGCGACAGGCGATTATGTATCTCAACCTGTTATCGATAGCTGGTCAAAAACAGCATTTTTGCGCGAACAACCTTGTGTCGGTTCAAGCAATGTCATCGGTGGCAGTAATATTAGTTGTCACATATTTATTGTGCGCGGCTGCGGTCAATTAAAAGACAGTAATTTTGTAGTGGCAAATACCTTGAATGCGTCGGTATTTGCTCCTGCTGCCCAATAAGAGGGGGCTCATATGAACTATTCTCGTCGCTTGAAATTATTTTTCATTTTACTAACGTCGTTGTTTTTTGCTCAACATACTGTGGCGGATGACCTAGAAATTTATTTAGGCACATCGGGTGCACAGGTTACCTATAATCCCAATGTTCTTTTTATTATGGACACCTCGGGAAGTATGTCAGATAAAGACAATACCTATGAATCAAGGATGTTGAGAGTGCAAAATGCACTGAAACAAACTTTGGCTTCAGTCACCAATATTAATGCGGGACTAATGCGTTTTTCTGACTACGGCGGCCCTGTATTGTACCCGGTTAGACCCATTGATGATGCAGTTAGACCTGAAATTATTACCTCTATTAGTAATGGTAATGATGATGCTTACGAAATTAGCTCTACTGTCACGACTAACTCAACTAGCTTGAAACATTCTCAGAGCACCACTCCAGTATTAGTTGGTTTACGTTATCAAGGGCTAAATATTCCAAGAGGGGCGACGATAACCAGCGCTTTTGTAAGGTTTACGTCCAATGCTTATAATGTTGGTGCTACAGCACTCACCTTAAGTGGCGAATTAGTGGGTAATTCCAGTGCGTTTACCTCAAGTTCAAATAACCTAAGCAGTCGCTCTAAAACAGTCAGTTCAGTATTGTGGGACACCAATAATGATTGGCCAGTATCAAATGAAGCCATTTCGTCTGTTGATATTACTCCAGTTGTGCAAGAAATTGTTGACCAGAGTGCCTGGTGTGGTGGTAACGCCTTAAGTTTGTTGATTGAAGGGCTGGGAAGTTCAACCAGCAGCGCTCGACATTCAAAATCCTTTGAAGAAGGCTCGGGTTTGTCGCCACAATTAGTTATAACCTATGATGATTCTAGCGCCACAGGTTGTGTTAGGGGGGCTTATACTTATCAAGTTGACTCACAGAAATACAACGCAGAAGAGCGCTCTGATGGTAATGAATCCACGGGCAGTGAGTTAGGCTTTTCAAGTAGTTCAAATGCTTATGTTGGGGTTATTTTTAGAAATGTCGCCTTACCGCAAAATGCAACGGTGGCTAATGCTTATTTAGAGTTTACCGCTTATCAAAACAGCTCTAGTAGCACTGCATCGTTTAATATTTATGGGGCAAACGTCGATGACGTAGGTAGCTTTAATAGATACAAGCGCTATGAGTTAAGAGATATTAGTAAAACTGCCCCAGTGGGGTGGACTAATATACCGCGCTGGTACAGAAATTCGAGTTATCAAAGTCCCTCAGTGACCAGTGTTGTGCAGCAAATTGTTAACCGTAGTGGTTGGCAGTCGGGCAATGAAATGATGTTCATTATGTCAGATTTTAATGGCGTTCGAGGTGCTTATAGTTACAACGGCCAGCCTTCAGGAACGGTAAAGCTAGTGATTGAATTTGAAGGTCAAGCGACACCTGGGCAGACCTCAACAGTGCGCGATCATTTAATTAGCCAAGTCGATTCATTGAGTGCTGACGGCTATACGCCTATCGTTGATACCTTGTACGAGGCGGCTAATTATTACGCAGGATTTAATGTGGACTACGGCTTAAAGCGGGGAGAGAGCTCGACGTCCTCTAGTGTTAGGCGCAATACCAGAGTCAGCAATCGCTTAAGCTATGTGGGCGCGGATTCGGTATTACCTTACGGATGCTCAGTCGATGATTTAAGTAACTACTCGTGTGTAAACGAAGCTATCCCTAGCGGCGCACAATATATTTCACCCGTTACTGACAGACAATGCCAAACCAACAACCACATCGTTTTATTATCAGATGGTGAGGCTAATAATAATCACAGCGTGAGTAAAATTGAGAGCCTGTTAGGCTTGTCTTGTCGTGGTTCAGGTGGTGAAAAATGTGGCTTAGATCTAATCAATAATATTAGTGATGCCGATGCGTCTGTCATCAATACCAAGATTTATACTCATACCATTGGTTTTGCGTCAAACAGTAACGCAAATGCCTTTTTAAATGACTTGGCCATTAACGGTAATGGTGGATTTTATACCGCGTCTAATACAGCAGATTTGGTCACCGTGTTTCAATCAATCCTAAAAACCGTGAAGGATGTAAATGCGACCTTTGTTTCACCCGGCGTTGCGGTTAATCAACTTAATCGTTTGACTCATAATGATGAGCTCTATTTTGCATTGTTTAAACCGGCTGAAGGTACCTTGTGGCCAGGTAATGTTAAAAAGTACAAATTAGACGGTTCTGATATTTTGGATAAAAACGGTAATAATGCCGTAGACAGTTTAACTGGTTTTTTTAGCGATAATTCCCATAGTTACTGGTCAGTGTTAGCTGACGGCAATGATGTGCGTGATGGCGGAACAGCCAGTCAAATGGGCTTGCCGCGCAATGTTTATGCATTTTCAGGTACCGGCACCATTATTACGAATGCCAATTTAGTGCATGAAAATAATGCAAATTTCACGGTAAGTGATTTGGCTTTGGGGGCAGTGTCAAATGCCACTTCAGTGCGTGACACTTTATTAAAATGGGCTCGTGGTGTGGATGTGCGTGACGACGACGGAGATGGTTTAGATACTGACGCGCGTTTGCAAATGGGTGATCCTATTCATTCGCAGCCTGTCATTGTTAATTACTCACTCACCGATAGTGCCGTGCTGGTGGCAACTAATCATGGTTATTTACATTCATTTGACCCCGTAACGGGAACCGAAAACTTTGCTATCATGCCAAAAGAATTGATGGGTAATCTGTACGATTTCTATCGAGACAGTTCTACCTTTTCTCATATTTATGGCTTGGACGGCGATATGGTCTTACGTACAGTCGGCGCCAACAAATACCTCTATGTAGGTATGCGTCGTGGTGGAAAAAATTATTACTCCTTTGATATTACCAGTAAAACATCTCCTTCTTTAAAATTTAGAATTGAGGGAGGAATGGGCGATTTTGCCAAGTTGGGTCAGACATGGTCGAAGCCAACGGTCACTAAAATACGGCTTGGCAGTACCGAAAAAACCGTACTTATTTTTGGTGGCGGTTACGACGAAGACCAAGATAGTAAGACCCTACGTAGTGCAGATACCACAGGTAATGCGGTGTTTATCGTTGATGCCGATACTGGAGCGCTTATTTGGTCGGCAAGTAATAGTGGTGCAAACCTTAACTTAGCAACCATGCAATACAGTATTCCAGCTAGAATTTCGGTTATTGACAGAGACAATGATGGTTTTGCTGATCATATGTATGTAGCCGATGCCGGCGGGCAACTATTCCGTCTTGATATTCATAATGGTGAGCCCTTAGGTGATTTGGTCACAGGGGGCTTAATGGCCGATTTTGGTGGCAGTACCGCAGCTGAAAACCGTCGTTTTTACTATGGCCCTGATGTAACCGAAATAAGCTTAGGAGCCGAGCATTATTACGCCGTAGCCTTGGGCTCAGGTTATCGAGCTCATCCGTTAGATAGCGTCATAGAAGATCATTTCTACATGATAAAAGATACTGGGGTATTTAACTTAGATGTCAATGGTAACTACAGCTTGCCCAGTGTTGCTCTGTCTACTTCAAGTTTGTATGATGCAACCGACCATTTACTGAGCTCCGCCGACACCTCTGTTCAGCAGGTTGAGGCAAACAGTTTCGCTCAACTGGCAGGTTGGTATATAAGACTAGGCTTAGGAGGAGAAAAAGTGCTTGCTTCGCCCTTGATCCTAGACTACCAAATTATCTTCACCACTTATTTACCTGCAACAGCGAGTACAAGTTCTTGTGCGCCGCCATCAGGTAATAGCCGTGCTTATTTAGTGGAATTGATTAATGGCAATGCTGTGACTGATTTAAATAAAGATAACAACCGGACGCATCAAGACAGATATGCCCAGTTAAAACAAACAGGCATTGCCCCAGATACAAAAATATTAATCGAAGATATTATAAAACCTATTGTGTGCTTGGGTACTGAATGTGCTTCAACTGTTATTCAATTAGATAGTAATGGTAATCAAATAGCGTGTAACTCAGATTTCGGCTGTTTGGCTGAGAATATTTATAGTAACTTTGAGCGAGTGCAAAAAAGTAGTTGGAAAACTGAAATTGAAAGGCAGTAAATATGAACTCAGTTAAGCGTCAGCAAAGCGATAATCAGGGATTTACCTTAGTGGAACTAATGGTCGTTGTGGCTATTGTTGGGATCCTCAGTATGTTGGCGTACCCCAGTTATCAGGGGTTTATTAAGGGAAGTAATCGCTCTGCGGCGCAGGCTGATTTAATGTCTTTAGCGGCAGCAATGGAACGTCATAAAGCGGCGAGTTATAGTTATAAAGGGGCTGCCGATTCATCTGCGGATACAGGCAGTCCGGCTATTTTTCATAAACACAGTCCTTCAGCAGAACCCTACGCTAACCGAAAGTATGACTTAGTTATTACTCAAGCGGCTGGTAATAGTTACTTGTTAGAGGCAAAACCTGTCACAAGTACTGCTCAAAGCGGCGACGGCAGCTTGTATTTCTACAGTGATGGCAGACGAGCCTGGGATAAAGATGACAGCGGAGCAATTAGCTCGACCGAGTTCTGTTGGAGTTGTTGAGTTTAGTCTTTTTTGCGCAAGTGAAGTTAACTTGGCAAGCTATGCCAACACTTTAGTGAGTTAGCTATTTATTGTTGAGGGGAGCGAGTAATTTGAACTTACTCGCTCCCCTCAAGTAGGTCTAAAAATAGGGCGTCCTGTCAGCGCCTGCCAGGCATCGCACACAGCATATCACTCAAGCCTAATGTGATTCAGTGACTCCACACCGTCTTTGCAGATGCAAGCCTATGGATTTCTGCTTACACTCGTTTTTGCCATTTTATATTGGCAGTCATTATCCTAGACTCACGCTCAAAGCGTGTCGCTCACTATCTAATTTATCAATCTAGAGCAAATAGCTCAGCCGCAGGGTATATGGGTACTTTTATTGAGTAGATGATGTTCAATATGGCTACTTTTGTGACGACCAATGGGGATTATAGTAGTTGATGCTTGAGTCTTGCTACAGAGTGCAGCCGCAGGAGTTGGGGCTGAAATAGGGTATGGACGAGTGCCGGGGACCGAGTGCCGGGGACTGAGCGTGGACCAGCCAATGTCTGCCACTGCTTACTTCGAGTTATATTATTGAGTCACAATCACTGAGGGCTATATTCAATCGCTAAAAAAGACCTCGACGCTAATTAAGCCCTACAATACCTAATAAGGATCGCTTACCCTTTTACCCTTTAAGTCGCTTTTATGGGCAACTTAGTGGCGTTCCAGTGGTGTCCTCATGAATACCGTTTCTGTCACTATCCGAGCTCATTTTTACGCGACCTTGCAGAGATAGGCTTAATTGACGGGCA
>Ga0163215_101005_pt1 | contig 24204 bp, 20 predicted proteins | sample SynspAceP_FD_185934 | JGI IMG/M metagenome (GOLD analysis project Ga0163215, IMG submission 185934) | Saline lake microbial communities from Ace Lake in Antarctica - Synechococcus sp. Ace-P (Hybrid Assembly) | ecosystem: Environmental > Aquatic > Non-marine Saline and Alkaline > Saline | place...
ATCATGAGCAACACCACAATCCAAGCCGCGATGCTGCTCACCCCGACCAAGTTCGTGCACTTCTGGGTCTGCGATAATCTCGGGCTGACCGTTCAGTCTAAACGCACCCAGCTAGCTCGAATCCTACTCGTCAAACTGACAGGAAACCCAAGAGATTCCTAAGCCACTGCAATGGAGAATTTTCAACCGGCCGGTCTTACCCTGCCGAACACACCGGCGGCTAGCGCCTTGCCGCTCACTCATCTTCGCATCACTTCGTCCGAAACTCTTCGCTTTGAATAAGCGCGTGAACGAACTCGCTGAGTGCGAACTGATTGCTCTTCGCGGAACTGACAATTTCGTTCGCCAAAGCCTTATCTGTGAAGCCGAAGGGACGGCCTAACGAATACTCGATCAGGTGCTCGGTGAAGCCGTGGGCGAAGTCCTCTTCACGCTTAGCGATGAGGTCGCGTAACTGGTGGAAGTCGCTAAAGGCTGGGCCTTTGTGGAATGCTCCTGAGGCGTCGATCTGCCAGGTCTTCTTTTGTCTGCCTACGCCGTCGCTGTCATCAGTGCGCCACTTTCCGGCGGCGTTGAAATTTTCCAGCCCGAAGCCGATTGGGTCGATCTTGCGGTGGCAGCTTGCGCACTGGGCTTCTTCCTGGTGCGCCAGAAGCCGCTCGCGAGTGGTCAGAACATGGTCAGCCAAACGCGAGATTTGCGGGACGTTGGGCGGCGCGGGAGGCGGTGGATCATTCAGCAAATGACGGAGGACCCAGACGCCGCGCTCAATCGGGCTACTGTTGACGCCGTCGCTGCCCATCGCGTGGATGGCGGCCATGCCCAGCAAACCGCCGCGAGGTGAATCGGCGGGCAGCTTGACTTGCCGGAACTCGTCGCCCGTGACGTCATCAATACCGTAGTAAGTGGCGAGTACTCCGTTGATGAAGACATAGTCGCTTTTAAGAAGCTTGCCGAGTCGACCACTTGCCTTATCGCGGAGGAGATGGGCGAAGGATTGATAGACTTCCTCACGGGAGGCGGATCTCGTGCTTTCATCAAACTCGCGATGCAGCGTCACGTCGAACTGGAAGAAGTCGAGCCGCTCCATGTCGAGCCACTGGTGCACGAAGCCGGAGACGAATTCATCCGAACGTGGATCAGCGATCAGCCGATCCACTTGTTCGCGGAGAACCTTCGGTTGGTGCAGCTCGTTCTTTTCCGCGAGATCCAGTAGTTGCGTATCAGGCGGGCCGCTCCAGAGGAAATAGGCCAGTCGCACGGCGAGTTCGCGGTCGCCCAGTTGGCGTCGCAGAGATTCGTTGCCGGGCTCGTTGAGGTATAGAAATCCAGGCGACGCAAGAATGACGCTGAGTGGCGTACGAATGGCGACCTCGAAGGGATCGCCTGCTCTTCGCCGCGTCTCGAAGATTGCAAGGAGCTTGTCAATGAACGTCGCGTCGGGTTTCGCTCGGCGAAGGGCAGCGGCGGCGAACTCGGTGAGAATGGCACGAGCGCGTTCGGTTTCATTCGTGTTGATCTCATCGTAGCTTGACTCTCTGAGTCGAGCATTATCATCGCCGCGGTGCTCGACTCGGAGAGTCGAGCTACGATGATGCTTCGCGAGGATTTGATGTAGCGGTGCTGTTGCTCCGGTATCTGCAAGCGGACCTTCCCACTCCACCCAGTCGATCCACAGGGCAGGTGTTGGGCCGACACCGGTTTTTGCCCGGGCCGCTCGGTAGCGGGCCAGATCACCCTTTGGATCACGCTTCTCGCGGAGCGCAAACTTGCGAGGGCCGTTCTGACTGAGTGATACGGGCACTTCGATGATCTGGGGCGCGTCCGTCGAGCCGGTTACCTGAAAGGTGGCCAAGTGGTTGAAGTGATTCTTTTCAGCAGCGCTGCCCAGATCGACGAAGTGTCGCTCCGCGGGTGAGCCCTCGACGGTGCCGATTCGGAACCGCAGTCGGTAGTCGCCGAGGGGCAGCTTTTCGACCACATGTTCTGTCTTTCGCCAGCCGGAAGGATGCTCAGGAGGTAGTGCGATGAACTCTTCCTGGTTCAGGCTGGAGATCGTCAGGAACGATCCGGTCTGCGTGAGTGGATCTTCGAGGTAGCGGCGAAAGCTCGGACCGTTTTCTTTGAACGCACGAATGCGAAACCTGGCTTCCTGTTCGTCCGCGATGTCTTTTTGAGGCTGTCCGGTTTCGAGGAAGGCAGTGGCATTTTCGACACCCCTTTTGTGGTAACCATTATAAGTACCACCAACTTTGGCATTGGCGTGTACTTCGACCTCGCGACGTTGTTTCCAGGTGGAGGGCTCCGTGGCGTGCGGTCCTTCCAATTCGATCCAGTCGATCCAGATCGCTGGAGGTGTCCCGTAGCCGTTTTCTCTTTTGTGCCGGAAGAAGGCATCGCGAACACTTTTCCCATTGGTCGGGCGGCGCTCCTGGATCCCGAACTCGCGTGGGGTATCGGTACCGATTTCGACCTGCGTTTCGATGATCTCCGGGTTCTTGACGGTGCCGGTGACCTGGTGGCTGCTGAGGGGCAAACTTGAGAACCCTGCGGGCACGCCGTTCACGCGCTGCGGGTGGCCAATCTCGATGAAGTGGCGGGAGGAAGGCGAACCCTCAACCGCTCCGGCACGAATCCTCAGGGTGTAAGTCCCCGGCGGAAGGTTTTCCGGCTTGGGGGTGACGTCGATGCGTTGGATCGCCCAGGCGAGCTTCAAGTACGTTCCCCGATCACTTTGAGGAAGCTCAGCGTAGTGTTTCATGTAGGCGTAGGTCCGATCGTAACCTCCCTGAAAAGAAAACGAGGCGTCGTTTGCATCTCGGAAACCAAACTCCTTGGCGTCGGGTATCCCGCTGAGCAGGTTGGCGTTTTGATAGAGTCTGACACTATCGGCTAGGTCAGTGAGTTTATGCTTCTCGCGAATTTTCTCGATGACCTCCTGGTTCTCCGGCGCGAGGGCGGCTGTGTCCACCTCGGCTTTCCAGAGCAGGTAGCGTTCGTATTCTTCCTCCAGCTTCGCCATCTTCTCGTGGCTCTGGACATTGACCGTGGTTTCCGGCTCGACTCGGAAGACGCGCGACCCTTGTTTGAGCGCCGCCTGCCGCTCGAACACCTCGTCGATCGCGCTGCGTCCGAGTTTCAGATACTGCTCGATCTGATCGCTGGAAAGGAAGAGCGATGCGCCCGTGGTATCGAACGTCCCGGAACCACCGTCATCGGGTAGCGAACCGACATCAACATTCACTCCCAGCAGGTGCTCAATGGTGTTGCGGTACTCGCGACGGTTGAGCCGACGCATGGTGATCTTGCCGCCTGAGTCCGAAAGTGACTTGCGCGCGGCGACCATGGTTTGAGCAAGGTCGTCGAGGAAATCCGCCTTCTCAGTATTACCAGGTTGCTCGGAATCTTGAGGCGGCATTTCACCGGAGTTCAACGCGTTGAGCACCTTCTGCCAGAGTTCCGCCTGTTCGAGCGTAGTGATGCTCAGCGGCAGTGTTTCCAGATCCACCTTCCCTTCCTGCGTCTCGGAATCGTGACAGTCGAAGCAGTTTGTCATGAGGAACGTGCGGTGTTTCTTTGGAAGGCGTGCTTCGGGGGAGCCAGCTCGCACGAAGCCACAAAGGCACAAAGATAAGAAGCAGGTTGCGATGATAGGACGCATCATTGTCATTGCAATTCGACGTCGTTCGTAGCGGAACTCGCCAAGAGTTTCGGTGATGTGTTTGCCATGATTCTTCTGCCGAAAGTCTTGGCGACTTCCGCTACAGCTCACTCTATCCATGTTGCCTTTGCGAGAATTCGTCACGCTTGCAGCTCCTTCACGACGCCGGCGCTGTCACCATGCCGCTGGACATCCAGGCCGATTCCGCGCAGCATCGTCAGCCACACATTGCACAGTGGCGTGTCCTTTGGCAGAACCAGATGCTGGCCGAGTTTCAGGTTAGCACCGCCTCCTGTAAGAACCGTCGGGCAATTATCGAGGTAGTGAATCGAGCGAATGTTCGAGCCGTAAGCCAAGGCCACATGATCGAACAGACTCGACCCGTCGGCTTCCTTCGTGGCCTTCAATTTGTCGATGAGTCCGGCAAGTAACTCGCTCTGCGCGGCATCCCGTTGCTGGGAGGCCTCCATCCGCTCGCCTGGTGAGTAGTGGCTCATGTTGTGAGGAGCCACGCCGATATCCAGACTTTGTAAGAGCGATTGAACGGGCTGGCGATACGTCATGACTCGAGTGCTGTCCGTTTGTAGAGCGGCGACGATCAGGTCGTACATCACCTTGATTTCTTCGCGCCCCTTCAACCCCGGATCAGGTTCTTCCATCGGAGACCCGGCTTTGGGAACCGTCAACCAATCTACATCCTTGCTCAGCCGTGTTTCGATATCGCGGATGCTCTGGAAATACTCGTCCAGCTTGTCGGTATCCGTCTTTGTTAGACCGCGTTGCATGCGCCGAGCTTCCGTCACAACGGCATCCAGCACGCTGCGTTGCTGGGCAATGGCGGCCTGTCGTTGTTCCAGCGGCAGATCGTCGGCGGAAAACAGCTTGTGAAACGCCTGCACCGGCGTGCCCAGTCCCGCGATCGGTTTTCCGCGCTGATCCCAGGCCAGCGAAAGACCTGGTCCGTGGCCCGAGCCTTTCACATCAGGACTGCCAAGCTGAACCGAAGCGAAACGTGTGTCCTGTCCAAGTTGCTGAGCCGCGACCTGATCGGCAGAGATGCTGTTAGACATGTTCTGACCGGCAACGGAAAAACGATTCGCGCCCGTCAACCAGAATGTGCTACCCCAGTGAGCTTCGCTGCTGAACTCGTTCGAGCAACCCTGCACGACAGTGAAGTCCGCCTTGTGCCGCGCCAGCGGGGCGAGTCCTTCTGGTAGATCGTAGTCGGCTCCGGTTTGTTCGAGGTTCGGAAACCAGGTTTCCTGCGTCACGCCAAACCCGAAGCCGAGGAAGACCATCCGTTTGGGCGGCGGCGCGGGAGCAGAATCCGCAGCCGACGCGAACCGACGATACCCGATAGACTCCAGTGCAGGCAGCGCGATGAGTGCTCCCGTTCCGCGAAGAAGATGGCGACGATTGAATTGGGTTTTCATGTTATTGGTAGCAAGTGAAAAGAGGATTATTTTCTACTGCACAAATCTACTTCACAAAGCGGACCGGAAGAGTCGGTTGCTTGATCACGATGAGTTGGACGTCATCCACGAAATAACCGCTAAGTGGGATCGGGGTTTTTGATTGTATCATTGTATTTACGTTCACAGATAGGAGCGCGATCGTTGCTTCCGGCTCCAGGATGCAAGAGGCGGAAATGGTGCCCGATTCCTCTCCGGGTTCCAGCCTAATGGCTTTGTTCCGAGACGCCACCGCATCGCGGATTACGTGTGGCCAGGCCTTGCCGATCATCTCGGGCTCGGCCTGGAACAGGTAAATCGTACAAGTCCCCTTGAGCTTGGGCAGTTCTGCATCGGCAGGAGCCGCCTCTCGTCGGAATCTGGCGGAGAGCTCGAGCGTAATTTGAGCCTCTGAGTTCTCCGCGTCCCTCTGTTGCCGAAGGGTAGACAGGTCAATGAGCTGAAACACATTGCAGGCGGAGGCGCCTCCGTTGGGGTTACCGGTGACGTTGGCGGTCTCGAGAAAGCGTAGTTCCCGGTTTCCATTCGCTTGTTCGATCACTTCAGCCGGATCCCCGCACCACTCACCGAACCGGACCGGAAATCGATTCGGGATCGGTCCCACCTCCATTGATTCGAAATTGCCGTGGGCGATCCTGAACACTCGCGCCACCGCCTCGGGCGAGCCGGTGGCCCCAACCATTCCCACCCCCAGCAGGCCCACCAACACGCCTGCGACGAGGCCAGTCGCTATCTGCTGCGGCCAGGCCAGCGGACGCCGGGTAGGCCGGTTCGGCTGTCGGCTGGTGGTCGTTTCCCCTTCCGCATCAAGGATCGAAACGATTGATTCATCGCGCAAATGACTGACCAGAGCTTGTTCATCGACCAGTATCTTGGCCATGATCGTGCGAGCTTCCGGATGCTTGCGGAGCAGTTCATTCAGTTCGGTTCGCGCGGCTTCGTCGCGATCATCCCGGACTTTTTGGAGCAAAGTCAGTAGTTGTTCTTCCATCACGGATTGGCTTTCAATTCGCGTTCGATGCAGACGCTCAATTGCTGGCGAATTCGCAGCAATGTCATTTTCACCGCGCTCAAGCCCCGGCCCGATGCCTCGGCAATTTCCCGCAGGCTTTGGTTGGCTGTGTAGTGGTTGTGGAGCAGAGCGGTCTGTTTTTGATTGAGTTTCTTCATGCACCTGGCGAGCGCGTCACGCCGCTCATCGAACACCGTTGCGACCTCTTCCGTTTTCTCAGCCATCGCCTGAATCACATCTTCATCAAACACCAAGCGATCACGTTTTTGATCGCGGTAACGCGAAAGGATCGTGAATCGCGCCACCGTGAACGCCCACGGCAAGAATTCTGTTTCCGGATTCCAATCCGCTGCCTTCTGCCATAACTTCACGCAAGTCGCCTGCAACACCTCTCGCGCATCCTCGCGATTGGCGAGATTGGCGTGGCAATACGCTTCCAGAGCGGGCTGGTGGCGAGTCAACGCTTCAATAAATCGGGTTTCGTCCAGTGGGTTCGGCATGGATCAGAATGTGGACTTGCTAGGATAGATGGTGGAGCAACTGATTTTTCGGTGCCCCACTCAACGGCCCCCAGCCTTCGTTATACCGTATTATTCCGCGAGAACGCCGACGGTCACACTCGTTTTGTGAGTCAGGGGAAATTTTCATCATCTGGTCTGAAACGCTCGAAGCGAAGCTTTTAAGCACATCGGCGGAAAAGGTTCGGCAGAACCTCACGTAGGCGAGTCTCTCTGAGACTCGCAATTCCCAGCGTCTCAGAGAGACACTGCAACGTGGTTACGCCGAAATAATTGTGACGATGTGCTTAGAAGCTGCGTTTTTCAATAGCCGCGAAGCTGCGGTAGCCAGTAGTCTTGGGCGTCAGCTCAAGGAGTACTTTCACCGTTTCCGCCTGGCTTCAACACCGAAATGATGCAGCACGTTCTTGAGCAGTTTACTCATCGGTTCGTCGTGATACACGCCCCAAGCTGTCGCAATGGATCCCGTGGGGAAAACGCGACCGCCTGTCGGACGCTCCCAGATGCGTAGGCCGGACCAATCGCAGCGCTGTTCCGGCACCCTGGTTACAATCCTGCCTCACCATCTATCTTTTGCCGGGGCGTCGTCGCTTCGCTCCTTGAACCGGCCTACTGGAATTTTCCGCCGCCGGCTGCCTGAAGTCCCATCGCTCTCGGTCTTTTCCATCTGCTGTTCGGCGCAACTGTCATCTTCACCTCCGCGCTGAATCCCAAAAAGCAGAACTATTTATGACTTTCGTCTACGCTGCAGTTCCTTGAAACTAACTCGCTCGCGCCCTCTCCGCCCCGAATCCGCCATCGGTGCCGAACAGTACTGCCCCCTGAATCGACGCGGCGACAGCAGAACCCACTAAGCAATCGAGCCTGTGGTTGTCGGGTTGTTCGGGTCTCGCTTTCCATTCGTCGACGGTTCGGCCGCGGCCTTCGGTTTTGATGTAGTACTCGGCGGTGACTTGTTCGGCGAACATGCGGTGCATGTCGGGGCGATCACCAAAAATGGAGAGGCAACCTCGGTCGCCCATCGCGACGGCGAGTCGCGCTTGCGTGAAGGACTTCCACCAGTTGGTGTCGTAGATGATGTGACGGATCGCCCGCTTGCCGTGGATGCTGGGGATACGCCAGTTGAGTCCGACTCGATCGCCCGGCCGGCGTTTGTATTCGCTGAATGGATTCGACGATGCGCCGACGAACCGACCGCGGGATGGCAGTAAGATCGAGGCGTGTGGGCTTTGTCAGCAGAATTGGTAGACGACGTTGGTGGAGTGACCCCAGTTGGCGTCGATAAGACAGCGTTCGATCTTCATTGCAGCGCCGTCGTCGCGTTGCCATTCACGACCAAGCAAGTCGGTTGTTAGCAAGTGCGACGAGTGCATGCGTATTTAATGCAGCGGTCGTGACACGTTAGGTCTACACCGGACAAAGCTTTTTGCGAAAAGATAAAAGCGCCGTGATCACCGGCACGAAAAGCTTCCTCCCCCGATGCTGACATCTGCGATTGGATGTCTCTTTTATCAACTCTCCAGTTCGGCATTCTCGGTCATCATCACATTCCACGCCTGACGCTGTTCGTTCCACATGACAACTGCGGTGATGGAGCGGAGGCGTTTCTCGTGCAGGAACGGCTTGCCTTTGGATTGGGGCGGTAGCTCCAGTAGTGCGGTTTGGATGTCGGGGGCCAGAAGATTCAATGCCATGATCTGCGACATGCGTGGTTGGCTGACTTTGGCGCGGCGGGCCAACTCGATCATGTCGGTCGCTTCGCCGGTTCGCAGCATCTCTTGGTAGTTGATCGCGAGTGCCATCAAGCGTGCGATTCGTGGGATTCGGGCAGGCGGCTTGGGTCTATTCGGGCTATTGGTGTCGTGTGGACGAATCATTTTCCGACCGCGGGCGACGATTTGAACGTTCAGCTTTCGTTTGATGGTAATCATGCTGCCTCTTCAGGTTCTGGTGCCAGATTTTCCAGCGACGCGATGCCGCTGGAGTGAAATGAAATCTCGATCGTGCAATCGCCCTGATCGAATTCGACACGGGCGACTAACAATCCGAGCAGCTCCGACTGTTCGCGAATCGTAAGCGAGTTCCATACGCGATCGAAATCAGCAAACGCTTCAGTGACATCATCGGTTGAGACCGTTTGACGGTCGATTTCCGCGATACGTTTGTTTGCGGCGGCCAGGTTGCGTTCTGCGGACGCGATCCGCTGTTGCAGATCAGCAATGCGGGCAGTCGTCGAACTGTTGGCGTCCTGCACCAGGACGACCCGGCGAATCTCGGCGTGGTCGCGACTAAGTTGCCGCGTCAGTTGCATCCGCTGCGTCTCGAATTCCTCCTTCTGGTTAGCGACGACTTCTGTCGCCTGCCGAACGATCTCGTCCCGTAAACCTTCATCGCCGGCGATCGCACGCACTTGGTTGATAACCGCCGCTTCGATTTCGCCGGCCGGCAGCGAAGGATGCTGGCAGGCTTTTCGACCGCGTTTGATCGCCCGGACACACGTGTAATAGCGGTACGCGATCGAATTCTTCTTGGTGATGTTGTGAACCATCGCGACATTGCAGTATGGACACCGGATCAGTCCCTTGAGCAAGCCGCCGTTTTTGCCAGGGAGCCGATTGACTCGGTTGTGACTGTTCGCCCTTAGCTGAGATTGCATCTGCATCGAAGATGCCTTCGTCGATGATCGCTTCGTGCTGACCTTCGTAAATATCTGTCTTGTGCTTGATCTTGCCGGCGTAGATCGGGTTGGTCAGCATCGCGTGCAGCGAACACTTATCGAACGCCCGGCCTCCCTTCGCGGTTCCCTTCTTGGTTTGCCAGACTTTGATGCACCAGCGACGACGTTCGAGTTCTTCCGACACCTGTGTCTGTGCTTTCAGTTCCAGAGACAGCGAAAAGATTCTCCGAACCCGAGTCGCTTCGTCCGCATTGACGACCAATCGTGGCGTTCGTTCGCTTCGATCAACGTCATAGCCAAGCACGGGATACCCGCCAGTCCATTGGTCTCGTTTGCACTGCGCCGCAAGCTTGTCGCGAATCCGCTCACCGATAATCTCGCGTTCGAACTGCGCGAACGAAAGTAGGATGTTCCGCGTCAACCGGCCCATTGAATGCGTCGTATTGAACTGCTGGGTCACCGATACGAACGAAACACCGTACTTGTCGAAAACCTCCATCACTTTGGCGAAGTCCAGCAGCGATCGACTGAGTCGGTCAACTTTGTAAACCACTACGCAGTCAATCCTGCCGGCTTCGATGTCGTCGATCAATCGTTTGAACGCCGGTCGTTCGGTGTTGCCACCGGAAAAACCACCGTCGTCGTACCGTTCCGTGTTGACCAGCCAGCCTTCGTGCTGTTGGCTCGCGATCAACGCTTCAGAAGAGTCACGCTGGGCATCGAGCGAATTGAACTGTTGGTCGAGCCCTTCTTCGGTGGACATGCGAGTGTAAATGGCACAGCGGATTGACGGCGGAGTGCTAACCGTCGTTTGCCTTAGACTGTTCATCCTCGCCTCCCAAGCCGAAAGAAGAGAAACCCATTTGTGTGCGTTCCGCTGACCGCTTTGGCGATCGCGGAAAGCGAGCGATAACGCTGGCCCTCGTATTCAAATCCCTCCTGCAAGACGACGACCCGAATCATCTTGCCTTTGTACTGACGCTCAACCATGTTTCCTGGTGGCGGCAACCGTGGATCCCAATCAACGAAACCCGATGGTTTGGCGTTAACGACCTCCACGTTCTTGGTGCTGTTTTGCCGGGGAGCAGTCACCCGTGTTTCGGCGTCGACCGCCAGCTCTTCCGCTTTCTTCAGCGTCGATGCCGACAGCCCACCTTCTTCGTTCGCTTGCAAACGCCAGGCGATCCGGCGGATGAGATACCGTATGTTGCGACCCCGGCATTCTTCACCGAAGACCTGTTCGTATCGCTCCTGCAAATCAGCGACCCTCCAATCTGGCAGCCGAGCGATCCCACGAGCAAGAATGGCGGCCACCGACCGCAGCCGCATCGCCGGCGGATCAACCGACGCGTCCAAAGAAAATTGAGAACTTATGGGAACACCTCCGCTGAGAAATTGTCACGGAAGGCGCAACCATTACCCCCTCCCGGAACTATCTATGCGATAGCGAGGACGCGCGTCCCATAACCGGAGCAGCAAAGTTTGATTTCGGTGCATCCCGACCGAGAGCAACTAGGGGGCAAAAAGAATCCCGAGTGGGCCAGACGTGTGATAACCTCCACGCCCAAAACCCGTGGTCTCCATCACCCGAGAGAGTCGTGAGAGAATCTCGCCCCAGCTGACCCCCACCACCCACCAGAACCACGAATGGGGCGTCACCCGAGTCTCTAACCCGAGACTCATGGAAAGCATCGAATTGCCAGAAAACCATGAAAAAAGCCGGCGTTCTGCAATTTGCAGAACGTCGGCTTTCGGAGTTTACCCCTGAAGGTCAGTTTTCTGACCAAACAGAGAAGTTGCGGGAGCCGGATTCGAACCGACGACCTCGAGGTTATGAGCCTCGCGAGCTACCGGGCTGCTCCATCCCGCGGTGAAGTGGCGTTGAGGGCTGTTACGCTCTTGCAACGCTGAGACGATATGATGCTGTGGGATCTGGTTTTTGTCAACGGGGTTTGGTCGGGTTTTGTTTTTTTGATGGATGGGATGGCTTGCGGGAGGAGAAGGATAGGAGTTTTTTCGCTCAAACGGTGATTTTTCCGCTATGCTGGTCTAAACTTGTTGGAGTATGGACCGTCCGTTCTGCTTGAACTGCTTTTTCCTGGTTTCTTTATGGATCGATCGGATTCTTCGTCGGCGCACAATACGGGGGAATTTCCGCCTGCGTTGCCGCATTCCGATCGGGGAATCGGGCAGGATCGCTCCAGGAATCCGCCGGTACCGCCATTGCCCGCGTCAGTACCGCCAACGCCAACGCGTCCGGTGCCGCCTACGCCCGCGTTGCCGCCGCAGGTGAATATGCCGCCGCAACCACCTCCTCCGCCGCCACAGGCGAGTTTGCCGCCGGTGGCGCCGGTTCGGCCTGCGGCTGGGACTCAGCGGGCGGGTGCTGGGCGAGAGCCGAACAGAGACCCGAACAGAGAGCCGAACAGAGACCCGAACAGGGAGCCGCAGCAGGACTCGACGGTGGCTGCGGTGCCGAAGGCGAATACGGTGCCGAAGGCGAATGGGGTGGTTCCGCGTTGGCGGGGGGAGGTGAATCCTCGTGCCGAGGAAAATGCGAAGCCGGAAACGGAAAAGCTGGATCCGGTTCGTCGGTTCATGCCGGCTTGGTTGGTGAGCATGATTATTCACATGACATTGTTGTTGATATTCGCGTTGTGGACGATGCCGGTGGGCGAGGGGTTGCGCCGGGTGGTATTGGAGTTCGGTGAGGCGGAGGCGAGCGGGCCGTCGGAATTGCAAGTGTATGCGCTGGAGAGTGCGGATTCGCTGTTTGATGAAGATATTGCGGATGTTGAGGTGGAGGCGCCTGAGATTGTGGAGGTGGAGTCGATGATCGAGTCGATCGATCTGGCGGAGCCGTCGGATGTGATGCCGACGGAGATCGGCCTTTCGGCGGCTGCGGTGGAGGTTCCGCCGATGTTCGGTGGCCGAACGGGTGCGGCGAAGGCGGCGTTGGTGGCGATCGGCGGCGGCAATGATGTGACGATGGACGCGGTGGAACTGGGGTTGAAGTGGTTGGCTCGGCAACAGGGCAAAAAGGGTCGTTGGAGGGGTTCGTGGAGTTTGCGTGGTCCGTATGATGACGGTTCGTTTGATGAGAACCGGGCGGCTGCGACGGCGATGGCGATGTTGGCGTTTCAGGGTGATGGGAATACGCACTTTGCGGGCGAGTATGCGAAGGCGGTCGAGGGGGGCGTGGATTTCCTTTTGAAAATTCAGAACCGGGCGGGCTTTTTCGGCGAGGGTTCGGAGCATCATCAACAGGCATACTCTCACGCGCAGGCGACGATCGCGGTTTGCGAACTGTTTGCGATGACGCAGGATTCACGACTGCGTGAACCGGCCCAGCGGGCGATTAATTACAGCGTCCAGAGTCAGGGGCGTGAGGGGGGGTGGCGATACGATCCGCGGGCCGATTCGGATCTTTCGATTACAGGTTGGTATGTGATGGCGTTAGTGAGTGCGAAGGCGGCGGGGCTGACGGTGCCGCATTCGACACTCGCGAAAATCGATAGTTACCTGGATATTGTTGCTGTGGCGGAGGTTGATGGTTTTGGTTCGAGCTATTGTTATCAACCGGGACGTCCGCCGAGTCCTGCGATGACGGCGGAGGGGTTGTTGTGTCGGCAGTATTTGGGTTGGCCTCGGGATCGGGAGGCGATGGCGGTGGGGATGGATTCGTTGGCGTCGGATTGGCCGATCAGTCGCAATTCGATGAACGTTTATTATTGGTATTATGGGACGCAGGCGCTGCATCACTTCGGCGGATCGGCTTGGCAGATTTGGAACGGCAACATGAAGGTGGAGTTGCCGGCGATGCAGGTGAAGCGTGGTTCGGAGGCGGGAAGTTGGTCACCGCAAGCGGATAAGTACGGCAATAGCGCGGGGCGGTTGTACACGACGTGTTTGAGCATCTATTGCTTGGAGGTTTATTATCGTCATTTGCCGTTGTACAAGAAGAAGTAAGAATAGAACCATGAAAGCCTTTGATTTTGTCGCGTAATGTTTGACGCAGCCGTGACTAGCGGGCTGTCGATTTAGTCGTTTTTACGCCAGCAAAGATTAGCCGATCGGCGTTGGCCCCGGCTGCCGGTGTGATAACCGGGGCTAACGCCCATCGGCTAACTAAATCGACAGCCCGCGAGCGTCAAAGCGGATCATTTTGTTTGTAATTGATTGAGAGAAAATTGATGGCGGTTCGGCTGAATATTTTGGTGCTTCGTCCCTCGGGTGGTGGTACTTCGTGGCATGACCAGTGCGACGATTTGCTAGGTCATTTGTTGGGGCTTCCGGGGTTGGACGTGACTTTATTGGAGCGGTTGCCTCGTCCGGGCGATGGGTCGACGGAGACGTTGGCGCTCGAATCGATCGGCGGTCATGCGGCCTGTTTGTCTTGGCAGGAGCCGGATGAGGTGGTGGCAGATTTGGCTCGGGCAGGGCGTCCGATGTGGCGGCGTGCGCACGCGGGTGATTCGGGCGGCGATTCGAATGGCGAGGGTGTGACGGGTGCGGGGCCGATGTACTTCTTTGATATGCGACAACAGCGCGATGCGAGGGGCACGTTGGCGGAGTTGCAATCGCTGTTGAAAACGTTGCAGGTGCCGACGTTTCAGATCGCGGGAATGTCACCGGTTCGGCCTGCGGTTGTTTCGCCGAAGAAAGCGGCGGTGGCTTCGATACCGATGGTCGCTTCGCCGGCATCTCAGACGACATCTTCGTCAGTCGCGACGGTGAAGGCGGTGAAATCGTCGGATGCTCTGGATCGGTTGGTGGATGAGTTGGATGAGCTGGATATTTGAGTGGGGGCGATTGAGAATTGAGGAGATCGTGCCAATTTTGGCTCATCCGCCGGAAGCGTACGGCGGACGTTTTCCAGGCATGGCTCTCGTGTCAAATAATGATTTATGGTCGCCGTTTGCAACCGTTACAAGGGAATTGTCGGGAAAAACGGAGTCAAGCTTTGCAGAGGTGCAAATTGATAAGGGATCTCCCGGCCGACGGTCCGCCAATGGTGCTGCCGGTCGCCGGCGAACTCCGGTTCGTTGGGGGCTCGTTTGTGAAAACCATTCGACGCAGAAGTCCATGCCTCAGGAAAATCCAACATTTTGGACGGGACTCGATTGCGCCTGATTGAATAATAGTCCAGTACGTGTTTTAACCCACTGACTCTGCGGAGGGTCCAAAATTAAATCCGCTCACCCTGAGGGCGCGAGGATGCGTTACCTCAAACAATCGATCGCCGACAACGTGCTGCTCGCCAGACAATTGACTCGGGACCAAATCCGAGACAATTATCTTCATCTAAGCTGGATCCTTCTTAATACTGCCTAGTTTGTCTGCCAGCCGTGAATTTTTCATCTGAGATTAGTCGTCGCGGATTGGTTACTTGACTCACCTCGACACGTTCGACTTGCGTCCCGATCATTCCGAAATTCAGGGGCCGGTGACGGGCATCAAAACGAAGGTTCCCGGCACGCACGTCACCAACCAATTGCCGGGCCTTGCCGAGCGAATGGACTTGGTCGCCCAAATTCGCAGCATGACGCATACGCAAGGCAACCATGGCCAAGGCAACGATGGTCAAGGCAACGATGGTCAAGGCAAATATCACGTGCGAATGGGCTACGGCATGGGTAGCCGCGACGTGGCGCACCCGGCGATCGGTAGTTGGACCACAAAGCAAGCGCCAATCAACCCGGCGATGCCGTCCTACATCCGCGTTGGCGATCTGGGCGGTCACCCCTGCCAGCGGATTCTTCTCGGCTGCCCAAGGCCCACTGCCGATTTCCAATGCGAAGTCGGGGTTACAAAATAGTGGCCGTCGCAATGGGATGGACGTTGGCGGTGAACGATTCAGTATCGCGGGCAAAGACACGGCACCCCAAAAAGGCACCCCGATTCAAAGCCTGTTTGCTTATTAACGCTGGATTAATAACGGTTGTGGCCGAGCTCGCCAGAGCTTGGTTTTCACTGGGCTTACCCGAAGTCTGGCGACTTCGGGTAAGATCGCGTCCGTCAGTAATTGTTCCCGCGTTACTTAGCTGGACAGCGTCTCGTCGATGACTCCGAGTGCTGGCTTGATTTTTCAGCGGCTTCCCAAGGCACTCATGATGCTTGGCAACGGCGTGATCAGAATCGGACAGCCCTCTTTTTGATTGGAATGACAAGCAAAAAATCCCGCTGGAAACTGGGGACCGAAGGAACGAGTCACGACCTCAATCCCATCGCTTTCTTGTGCATTCTCGATCGCGAATCGATAGGTGCTGCTGCCGCCGACCATCGGAAGCACGTGGAACGTACTCGAACCCTGGTCTGAGACCGTTAGGTATCGAACTTGGCTGTCGTCGTAGCTCAATGCGACACCTTCTAGGTCACCGCGGATTCCGTTTTCACCAACCTGCAGAACCATCGTTCCTTGTGCATCCCCGTTTGGCTCCGCATCAAACCGCAAAATCCCTTCGTCTTCGGCTGCGATATAAACCACGCCCAGTTGATCATCGGCGACGGCACCTTCGGATTTTCCAATATCCAAATGTCGAACTTTTTTCCCGCTGAAGAACCCGTGTTCATTTTCGGTGAGTTCGATCTGCTCGCAACCATTCTCCTTGGACGTTGTAAAGAAATACAGCCGACCATCCTGTGATGATCGATATAGACAGCCGCCGTAGTTGGCACCTGTTGCGATTCCCCCCTGATCGATTGCGACCAGTTCACGCGTTTCGCGATCAATCCGATAGAGTCGCAATTTGAAGCCGTTCTCTCTTTGATTAACAGCCACCAGATCGATTTTTTGATTTCCGAAAGGAATGTCATAGCGAAGATCCACATTCCCCGGCATGGGCACTTGGATCGATTGCAACAAATCGCCTTGCAAGTCATAGACAAACAAATGATCGGCAGATTTATCTGAAGTGATAATCACACTGCGATCCGGCGATTGATGGTCCCTCCAAACGCACAGGTCATCCTGATCTTGTGCCAGTGGATTCATGAGACGAAGACTCGGCGTGACCAAGGGAACTCCATCCGACTTTCGTTGTTGAGTTTCGGCTGCGGCTAGCTCATCTTGAGAACGCACACGTTCGGGCGTGTCCGGGATCTCTTCCACTAATTCATTCGGTTTGCCGGTTTGTTTTTTCAGGGTAAATCCGTCGTACGGTCGCCCGATGGCCGTACGAGCAACGTAGCGAAGTTCATCGCCGTCGATTGTGATGATCTGATAAAGCTGTGTGTCTTCGGCAACGCGTTGCATGAAAGGTTGACGCCCCAGGTCATACATCTTGGGGCCGCTGACCGACACGACGTACACTGTTCCGGCAGAATCGCTTCTCGCACGAACTCCGGCGGGGACGTTTTCCTCACTCTGATGAGCCATCAACCTCGTCCGCGCGTACGTGTGGTCGTGGCCGTTGAGCACCAGATCGACTTTGTATTTATCAAAAATGGGTTGCCACAGTTTTCTAAGTTCCAGATTCTCACGGCCTCTTTTGGACGAGTAGATCGGGTGATGGAACGTGATGATCGTCCACTTTTGTGGATTATCACTGAGCACTTGTTCCAACCAAACAGCCTGCTCTTGAATTCGTTCCAATGAATTCAGGCCGATAATACGAACGCCCTGATAATCCATCCAATAAACCGATTCACGCGATCCTTCGGGTCCATTTCTTGGGAATTCGAATACACGCTCCCAGTGGTCTGTCAAACGGCGAGTCACTTCACCGGTCTGCTCGTCCTGAACTTTTGTTTGTTCATGATTTCCCGGTACGGCGACACAGGGGGTGCTCCGGGGGATGAAACCCTGGGCATAGAACCATTCACCCCACTCGGCGTCACTATCAGCACGGTTCACCAAGTCACCGGCGTGCAGAAGGAACGCGGCTCGCGGTGCATCGGTGTAAGCCTGCCGGACAAGCCGCGACCAATGTGATTTGATGTCGTTTTGAGCATCCCCGACATAGACGAAACTGAACGGCTTCGCTTTGTCACTGGCGGTAATGAAGTGAGCCCATTCGCTCCAATTGACTCCATCCCCAACGCGATAAACGTACGTGGTACTCGGTTTCAATTCCGATAAAGTGACGCTGTGATACTGTGTTGGGCCCAAATCGGTTTCGAGCGATTCCGTTTGCGCATCGGCCTGCTGCGCTTTATTGACAAACAGCGGCCCATCCTCTGCGGTCGCAAACTCAAGCCATGCTTTTTGCACGGTCATGTCGGTACGCCAGGTCACCGATTGGGTCGTCGCCGGATCACCTGCCCAGGTCAGCACAATCCGATCAGGAACCGCGGTGGCCGCGTAAGTCACCCCTGCGGGAACCTTGACGGGCGGATGGTCGTGGTCACCCTCGTGCGTCCAACCGACCGGGGTGAGGAGGCTGATGGCAAGTAAAGTGAAAAAGAGTTTCGTCCAGAAGAATTTCATGTTTTCCCTCGTCGCGTTCAAGATAAATCAAATGAGAATAACGGTTGCAGCCGAACTCGCCAGAGTTTGGATTCCGCTGAGATGATCCAACGGCTGGCGAGTTCGGCTAGGACTACGTCCGTCAGTGATTGTTCCCGCCTTGCTAATTCGTATTCGTTGGAGCCACATATCGTTCCGAATGCGTGGCTCAATTGGTTACCACTGATTCGGTTTTGTCCGATTCACTGGTCAACACGGCATCGTCGGTCACGTCGTCCTTCGGGCCTTGGGACGATTCGGTCGGTTTGCGAATCGCGAGCATTTGCGGCGGCAGCTCCAGGTCTAGCTGACTTTCCCACTGCTCGATCGGATATTGCCAAGCCACGTGTCGGTAAGGTTCGTACAAGTCCACGATCCAATCGGGATAGGAGAGGTCGCGAGGTTGTCTTGCCAAATCGACGGTGGGGTCGATGATCGGCTGTGGTTTTCGACCATTCAGTGCCACCAAAGCGAGCGCCCGCAGTTCGACATCGGGATGGCCTTTCGTGGCGAGGTCGTCGGAAATGAAAAGGCAGAGTTGGTGAATCATCCGCGGATCACGACCGACCACCGACAACTGGCGACGTGTCAAATATTGACGCAAGTCGATCGTTCCCGAACGACCGGATTCGGGGTCAGTCGCACAAACGCGAACACCACTTACTTTCGCACGAAGCAACATGTGCCACGAGAAATGGTGTGTGTATTCGGACCAACTCGGGTTACCCGGCGAGACAAATACTCGTAGCGGGACCATCACCTGAACCGACAACCAAAGGCAAAAGCTTACTAAAACGAATCGCTGCTGAAAAGTGTAGCGCGAAATCACTTCCGCGTCAGGTAGATTCGGCGCACTCATCCACCCCAAGCGATGCAACAGTTGTCGCGGCCAACCAGGATTAAAAAAGACGGTTGTCGCGGCCATCATTAGCCAAGGGAAGATGCCGATATTCCAAAGATTGTGATTACTGAAATGGAAGGCACATGTCAGGAGAAATCCGAATAGACGTGTCTTTCGAAATAGCAAGAGTGGGATGATCGCAAGGTCGAAGACGACGCCACCCCAACACACCAACTGAACCAGAGATTCCTGATCAAATGGAAATCGAGAGATCCAAGGGTGATCGGTCATGTAAGAGAGCGTGGTTCTCATGGGTTGGCCTCGCAGCCAATCGGCATTCAGTTTCGCGATCCCGCCAAAAAAGTACGGCACACCAATCTGAAACCGGAGCAACCAGAGACACCACGCAGGTGCGGTGTCGCTTCGTCTCTCCGGATGGAGCCAAGCACCGACCGAAAACGCACGATCAGCCGGGAACAACGGCATCATCAAACTGAGAATCGTGCAGAGGTAGTAGTGGTTGAGGTAATAAGCCTTGTCTAGCATGAACCAATACAAATAACCAATGCCGAACAGGACAGCGACGACGCGGTACCAGATTCCCAGCGCGATGCAGATCGCCAATCCGGCAAGCGACATGAACAGTAGCGACATGCCGTCGACAGCGATCCCGCCGAGAGTCAGACTCAGATCGATTGGTTTGATCCAGTCGAATCCAAAATACGTGAAGTGATACTCAGGTAAGGTGTAGCTGTGGTAGGGGATACCATTGCGAAGATTATTGACCGCCCACCAGCACATCACGACACCAAAAGCGATTCGAAAGACAATTAGGAAATCGATCGGAACGTCTTGCAACAGACGATCGCTTATCCTGCATGTTTGCGAATCGGATTTCGGAGGCATGGGAAACTCGGTGGAGTTGACAGTGAACAACTGGGGGCCGTCAGATTATGAATGAGGTGGCGGTAGCATCCGCAGCGGAAGTCGTCAAGACTTTCGTCTTCAGGGCTGATCGAAACACTTGACGAGTTCCGCTACGTTTTTCATGGATGCCGCTAACGCTTACAGATCGAGGTTGGGATCCTCTTCGTCATCATCGTCATCGCCTGTTCCCAGTTTTTTAGCACGGATTTCGCGTTGATTCATTTTCGGCAATTCAATTTCGAATGAATTGTCTGCACCTTGGGTCACTTCGACTTCCATGATCACACGATCGGCATTCATGGCACAGTCGCACCCCGGACCGCTGCCTTGTTCCACCTTGATCACGTGGGGACCGACGACGGCGCCGTCACCCTCTCCGTAGGTTGAAATTGTGAACTTGCCTTGCGAGTCGATCACACCGAGGCCGATCTTTCCGACAATCGCAGAATCTCCGGTTTGCATCGGCTGAAAATAGACAATGCCGCCACCGACGGGCGTTCCATTGCATTGCACGAACCCTTCGACGGGTGCGACCTCAAACGCGTCACCACCGCATCCTGGAAAGAGAACAGTTGCAACGCAAAGTCCGATGAGACTGCGGAGTCTTCGCGAGAAATTTGTGAGCATCATTTGGATTGCATCTAAGGTTTATTTGGGAGTTTTAGAGAAGAAAAATTGTTAAGTTCAGGCGGGAATGAATGTTGAGAAAGCTCTCTCCCCGGGTGATGCGGGGAGAGAGCGGCAAGCGGTTGCTTCCATTGGTCCCCTCCGATCCTCAGAATTGTCCGACCACGGCGCCGTCGTCCATCCCAGCAAGCGCTTGGTAGGTGTCCATGGAAATGCTGTCGGTAATGAATCGAACCGAACCATCGGCGAAGGTGAAATTCGCGCCTCCCTGGTGAAAGCTAAACGCACAATCATCATCAATGGCGCGGTACATGTCGCCCACGCTCGTGAATGCGTTGATGGGAGAGGACGTACGGGCGGTGAATCGCATCGATTCATCGCTGCGTGGCATTCCAATCCAAACCGGCCAATCGCTGATGGGTCCCGGAGTATCGCCGACAGCCGCCGGTTTGCTCACGTTAGTGGCACGGACATACGCCGACTCGCCAACCGCGATCGTGTTTGACAACCCGTCGAGCACATCACGAAACAAGCGCGGTGCCCCTTCGGCACGTTTGACAAAGAGACCGTTGTCACCCAAATGATTTCCACCGCAACCTTTGTAGCTGGTGGTTGCAAAACCTGCTGTCTGGTTGGCATGGTAAACGGGGTTCACATCCAACGCACCCACGCCAAAATCCCCTGCGCCGTAGATGCTCCAAGTCATCGGTGCGTTCACAGGCATGGCCGACGATGGACAAAGGTAGGTTGCAACGGGTGTTCTTGCCGCATCCCAACGTCTTTGGATACGCAGTGTCGGGGCACCTCCTGCGATCGCTTCGACCATGTGTTGAATCGGTCGCCCCGAGATTCCATCGGGTTCGTCCCAGTACCCGGAGGGGTCGACTTGCTCATACAACGCACCCTGCTCGATGAAAGGAAGTAGAAAACACAGGAAACCGTACCCATCGTCATCTTTTGTTCCACCAAAACCGTCATCGTCCACCCAGCCAAGACCACCGGGTGGCAAGACACCGAACGCTGATTCGTAATTGTGCAGACCCAAACCAATTTGTTTCAGGTTGTTCTGGCACTGCATCCGCCTCGCGGCTTCGCGTGCCGCCTGAACGGCAGGCAAAAGCAGACCCACGAGAACACCGATGATGGCAATCACCACCAGCAATTCAACCAAAGTGAAAGCCGTTCTTGTTGGCTGTTTCATCATTTCTGATCCTTAACTCAAGAGTACTTTGGCACGCATCCGCCAAACCATTTGGAAGAGCAACGCGTCAAAAAGTTCGATATCAAAGTAAATAGGTAAGTAAAGAGACGAAGACGGCTAGATAAGCTCATCTGCCCATGGCCCGGTGATAGCGAATGTCACACCAGGTGTTTGGATATTGACAAAAAGCCATTTCCCATCGGGACTGAATGTCGCGCCAGCCCACTCCTGGTCACGGAAATCGCCTTGAATGCCATTTTTCTCGCCATGCAAAACAATGTTATTGGCGGCGAAAGGAAACAGACTTCCGTCGGGAGTCAATCCATGCAGTCTTTGTGGAAGCTGGTCGCCGTCCTCACATAACACCAGTCCTCCACGCGGGCTGACTGTGAGATTGTCGGGTTTCTCGAGGACCTGGGGACTGGGTGACTCGAAGAGCAAACGGAGTTGTTCTTTCGAGGGACTATATTCCCAGATTTGTCCGACGCCCGCGTCGCCTCCGTTCGTCGACACAAGGTAAATCCCATCGCGACCTGCCCAGCATCCTTCGAGTCGAGCGAACGTCACGCCGCCCTTCTCTTTCCCTTGCCGGAAAACTCCCAGGGCGTCCTGCTCTCCGGGTGAGTGTGCTTGGAGAGGGTTGTCAATATCAACCCACTGGACATCGAAGACCTGGTCCACTTGCACACCCGACCGCACGTCTTTCCGCTTCGGCAGTTTCATCATTTGGAGTTTGCCCCCATCAATGAGTTTGCCTGGAGTGTTCGGTGTGAAACGATAAAAACCGGCGGTTTGACGATCTTCGGTCTCATAGACGATCCCGGTGGCAGGGTCGATCGCGACCGCCTCGTGGACAAAACGTCCCATTTCTTTCAAGGGCACTGGCCTCGCGATGCCTTCGGCTGGGACTTCAAAAATCCAGCCATGTTGATTCTGAAAATTCAGGCGATCACCGTCGTAATCATCCGACGGACCGAGCACGGTTTCTTCACAACTGAGCCAAGTCCCCCAAGGCGTTGGTCCTCCCGCGCAGTTATTCGCAGTACCGGAAAGGCTGCACCAACTTTTAATTAATCGACCTTCTTCGGAATCAAAAACGAGATTGGTGCAACCGCCGGGCGCGTTCGCATCAAAGCTCAACTTATCGCCAGCGATGGAGCGACCATTCCCGTTGAGTTCATGGTTCCGGCATAAGACGAGCCGTCCTGGGGAGGTTTCGGCAATGACCGCCATGCCATCATGACTGCCAGGCGTCAGGTTGCCGTCATCCATCGGGTCTCCGGTCCAACCGAACGTGCTGTACCGGAATCCTTCTGGCAGCTGGAGCAACTCAAGTCCGGTTGTGCTATCTGTCACCGGTCGTAATTTCCCAAAACCGACGGACGACCGGTGGTCGGGAGCAGCAGCGAGCAAAGATCGAAACGGCGTCGTGATCGCGATCGAACCGAGGCCGAATGTCGCTTGTTGAAGAAATCGCCTGCGTTCGCTGGAACGAACACTTTTCGAATGAGATTCACGCGGCATCTTGATAAAGCCTAAAAAGAGCTTCGCCATGCGGACCCTTCGTATGAATCGACAACCGACTCGGACAGGGATCTCGCTAAATTTGTTTTGCGTTTCGGCGAGAGTGTTACAAATGAGTGTGAAGTTGTTGCGTGCGTTGGGATGAAGATTGGAATAAGAAAAAAATCTCCATCGCACTGGACTTTCAGCGTGACGAGGCGGCATTACCAAACACGACGCCATTGCTCTGCGATTGAGGTCGAATTCGTGAAGTCTGATCGGATATCGGGCGTCGCCAAGTGCGGGTCGCTTATCCAGTTCGACGTGCCTGCTAAGCACATCGTGACAATTATTTCGGCGTAACCACGTAGCAGCGTCTCTCTGAGACGCTGGAAATTGCGAGTCTCAGAGAGACTCGCCTACGTGAGGTTCTGCCGAACCTTTTCCGCCGATGTGCTTACGAGGTTCCCTGTCGCGATCGTGCTGAGGTACGCTCGGCGGGTGTGGATTTGCTCGGGTTCGCTATTTTCTGTTGGCACCCGCGAGCGAAAGAGAACTTCCGACCTGATACCCATCAGGCCGGGAGCGTGGTGCACTCGCACTGTTAGCGACTCGTCCACGGATTTCCGTTTACGTCAACGCATGAAACTGATGCCCGTGCGCTCTGCGATTAAGCTACCCTCGCTTGGAAAAACAAGCTGAAAGAGCGAGGGGGTGGGATTGAACCGCCATCTCACGGGTGTGTGTACGATGACTCTCGATTCGGCGAGCGACGGTGCGTCCGCTAACGATGCCGGGGGTAGGACTCGAACCCACACTGTCACCAACGTTCGACTCGACCAACGCCTCGCGAGTTTCTTGGATCGCTTGGCGTGAACGGTACTGGATGTTCTTATTCTCAGGCGGCAGGCATTCGCCTTCCTCATCGAGAGGCTGGTAGATTCGAGAGATGCCTTCGAAGAGCGTGGGCTTTCGAAGATTTTTGTAGACTTCCGTAATCGCTTTTTGACACTGCGATTTCTTACCGTTCAGGACCGCAATAAGTTGGTTCAACTTGGCCATGGTCTCGTTTTTGCTATCAAAAGAGAAGGAGTCGGTGGTCGAATCGGTCATACTCGATCCACGGTCGAGTCGAGTGTTGGCGGCTCACACAAACTTTTTTCAACAACAAGCCGATTTTTGAGTGATCGCAGACTTGATCGGTTCCTTCCTCATGAGACGACGTTTGTAAGCCGCGCGACCTGGTTTGCGAGAGACTTTATTGACAGGAAGAATCTTGTTCGCATGGATGGTGGATGTCCAGCCTGGCGTTGGGTGTC